>FTJN01001470.1_pt5 | contig 21398 bp, 18 predicted proteins | sample 1658361 | NCBI WGS metagenome assembly FTJN01 (sample SAMEA3914819, study PRJEB12502) | metagenome | biome: forest; material: soil | place: Canada | collected 2010-06-26 | depth 0.3 m
GGCGGTTGCGCCACGTCGTTGGGCATCGGTGCCCTGTATACGAAGGTGCAGGACGCGGCCAAGCCATCGATGCCGCGGTCTGAAGTTAACCGAACGCCCAAGGACATCGCGGCCGTTCAGGCCCGATGTCAGATGGCCGCACGCCGAAGAAACAAGCCCCTGCCCACCCTGCCGCCGCCAAGGCCGCGACCAGCGCGAAGCGCGCCACGCTGACCCTCGCCAGCGCGAAGCGCACCACGCCGACCCTCGCCAGCGCAAAGCGTGAAACGTGAATTCATCGCGCGGGCGACAACTCCCACACCAGAACCTGGAACGGCGCCAGGCGCACGATGACCGACCGACCGGAAACCAACGCACGTGCCGCAGCGGATTTCTCGTACACCGGCACCGCATTCCACACACGCGAAACACCAGCCGGCAGCTCCAGCGCGGCACCGATATCCAGCGCGTAGTCCTGCTCGCGATCGCTCGGATTGCGCAGAGTGACGATCGCCTTGCCCGGACTCCAGGCCGCCCAGCCATACACCTGCAAGCGCGCCGGATCGCCCCCGATCCAATGGCTGTCGCGCAGCGTCGCGGCGTTGGCGCGCGCCCACTTGGCCGCTGCCGCGAGGTCGTCCCAGTTGCGTTCGGTCAGCAGGTCGGGCGAGACGTACAGTTCCTGCAACCCGGTGCCGCTGGCGAAGTACGAGCGCACCTCGGAGGCGAAGTCGTCGAAGGGATCGACGTTCAGGCCGCGCGCCTTGCGGGCGTAGACGATGCCGTGAAGCATCAGCGAGTTCAGCGGGTACAGCGGGCCCAGGCGCACGATACCGCCATATGTATCCGCGTCGCGGTAGGTGATCCAGCGCTGGCGATTGCTGCCGACGCCGGCGAACTCGTGGTCTTCGCCGCCGCGCCAGATCGAGTCGGCCGTGCGCAGCCAGAACGGCGACGGCCACGTGCCGGTCGTCAGGTTGATGAACAGGTCGGGCTTGACGGCGCGCAGGTCGCCGATCAGCGAGATCGCGGCGGCGAAGTCGCTGTCGAACGCGCTGCCGGGCGTGACCTTGTCGGGGCTGCCCGTGCCGTCCAGCTTGAACTGGTTGATGCCGTAGTCCTTCAGCAGGCCGAGCGTGGCGTCGTGGAACAGCGCGTAGTACTTCGGGCCGGACAGCGCCAGGCCCTGGTCGTCCACCTCGTAGCCGCCGGCCTTGGCGGCGGCCAGGCGCTCCTGGCGCGGCGGCCCGTAGCCGCCCCAGGGCGAGAGCCATACGCCGGGCTCCGCGCCCACGCGCTCCGCGGCCGCGCGCACGGGCGCGAAGCCGTTCGGAAAGTGCTCGTTGAAGCGCCACAGGTGTTGGTGGTCGTCCCAGCCGTCGTCGAACAGGAACGAGTCCATCTTCACGCCGCGTTCCTTCACCAGCTTGCGGCCATAGGTGTCGATCACGTTCACCGCTTCCGGCTCGGTGTAGGGCGTGAAGTAGCCGATGTCGTACCAGGAGTTGTAGTGCAGGAAGGTGCGGAACGGGGTGGCGCGCTCGTTCTCGAGGTAGGCCATGAAGCCGCGCCGCAGCTGGCCGGCGGGCGCGACGCCGAGCACCGCCGAATAGTCGGCCGGCACGCCGGCGCGCAGCGGCAGCACGCGGCGCACGAACTGCAGCGCGTGCGTGCCGTCGATGCGCGTTTCGGCCATCGGGTGCTCGAAGCCGAAGAAGCGGTCGTCGGCGACCACCGGCGAGCCGGTGGTGGTGCCGGCCGTCCAGGCCTTGTCCAGTTCGAGTTCCAGCAGCGCGACCTGCGCGAGGTCGACGTCGCCAGCCGATTCGAGGTGCAGTTCCTGGCGCACGTAGTTGGCGCCGTCTCGCAGCGTCGCGCGCCACGTGACGCGCAGTCCCGTGCCCGCGTGCGCCAGCGGTCCCGGCGAGCGCGACACCCGCGTGCCGCTCGGCCGCACGGGCCGCGTCGGGCCGGGCGGGGATGTCGACGCACGCCAGCGCGCCGTCGAGGCGGAATTCGCTGGCGACGCTGCGTTTCTTGTCGCGCGTGGTCACGGAGAACAGCTCGCCCTTGAGCGGGTGCGGCGCCTGCGTGAAGCCGTTGTCCAAGGCGCTCACCGCCAGGACGCCGTCCCGCGCGCTCAGCGCGAAGCGCAGCGCCCGGTTGTGCAGCTCGGCGTCGGTGCCATGGACACCGCAACGCGCGGCACCCGGGTCCAGCGGCAACCAGGGCGGAGACAGGGACGGTGAGGCGGCGCACGCCTGCACGCCGGCCAACGCCAGCAGGGACGCCAGCGCGAGGCTGCGAAAAGGCATGTGGACTCCGAGATCGTGAGAGGCTGTCGTCCGTCCCAGGGTCTTCCCGCAGGGAGGTCTGACGCGGCTCGTGATTTTAGTCCTCACGACCGGTGCGGCGCGGCCGATATATGCCGCTACCAACCTTGCCCAGGCCCGCCGCCTGGAGACCTGCCAATGCACAACAAGTCAAATTCAGATCAAGCATTGACCTCCGATCGCGTGATGGCCGCGGCCCTCGTCCTGGCCGCGATCGCGGCGATCGCGATCGCCCAGGAATTCGGCCAGACGAGCCTCGCCGTGATCGGCGCCGGGCTGATCAGCGCGATCGGTCTGGGCGTCTGGATGCTGCGTCCCGGGTCGCTGCTTTCCCGCATGACCTTCGCCTTCGCGTTGACCGCGATGGTCGCGTTGCACATCGATCTCGGGCGAGGGACCATCGAGTTCCACTTCGGCGTCTTCGTCGTCCTCGGCCTGCTGCTGATGTATTCGGACTGGCGTCCCATCCTGATGGCCGCAGGCCTGGTCGCCGTGGAGCATCTCGTGACGGACCGGCTGCAGGCCGCGGGATTCGGCGTCTACTGCACGACCAGCCCATCCGTGTTGAAGGTGGTGATGCACGCCGTGTACGTGATCCTGCAGACGGGCGCCGAGATCTACATGACGGTCTGGATGAGTCGGGCGGCCCGGCAGGCCACGGCGTCGGCCGCCGCCCTGAACGACACGCTCGGACGGCTTCGCGCGGCGCTCGCCACCACCCAGGAGAGCGCGGCCCACATCGAATCGGCGTCCAGCGAGATCGCCAGCGGCAACGCGGACCTGAGCCAGCGCACGGAGCATTCGGCCAGCCGTCTTCAGCGGGCGGCGAGCTCGATGGAGCAGCTGACGTCCACGGTCAAGAGCAGCGCCGAGTCGGCCGCGGGCGCGAATCGCCTCGCCACGTCGGCCGCGCAAGTGGCCGAAAGAGGCGGCGAAGTGGTTCGGGAAGTCATCTCCAAGATGGAGGACATCACGACGTCGAGCCGACGGATCGCGGACATCATCGGCGTCATCGACGGCATTGCCTTCCAGACCAACATCCTCGCGCTGAACGCGGCGGTCGAGGCTGCTCGCGCGGGCGAGCAGGGACGCGGCTTCGCCGTCGTGGCGACCGAGGTCCGGTCATTGGCGCAGCGCAGCGCGACCGCGGCGCGCGAGATCAAGAGCTTGATCAACGCGAGCGTCGAGAACGTGGACGCCGGGTCGCGACTCGTCAACGAAGCGGGCCAGACGATGCAGGAGATCGTGGCGGGCATTCGCAGCGTGGCCGGCATCATCGACGAGATCTCCCGCTCGGCGACGGCACAGAGCGCCGGGATCGTGTCGATTCACGACACCGTGACGGATCTCGACCAGATGACCCAGCAGAATTCGGCGCTGGTCGAAGAGAGCGCCGCTGCCGCGGAGAGCCTGCGCGTCCAGGCCGGGCGCCTGACCGCCGTGGTCTCCTCGTTCAGCCTGGATCGCTAGACGGCCGACCGACTCCGCAAAGCAGAAGGCCGCTCGATGAGCGGCCTTCTGCGTGGGCGGTGCGCGTGCGCGCCACGAGCGCCTCGCGCTCGCGCGAGGCACCCCGGATCAGCGCTCGCCGATCGGCTTGACGGTGCGCGGCGCGGCGCCCGAGAACAGCTGGCGCGGACGGCCGATCTTGTATTCCGGATCGGAGATCATCTCGTTGAGCTGCGCGATCCAGCCGACCGTGCGGGCCAGGGCGAAGTTGGCCGTGAACAGGCTGGTCGGGATGCCGATGGCGCGCTGCACGATGCCGGAGTAGAAGTCGACGTTCGGGTAGAGCTTGCGGGCGACGAAGTAGTCGTCTTCCAGCGCGATCTTCTCCAGCGCCATCGCCAGCTTGAACAGCGGGTCGTTGTGCAGGCCCAGCTCGTTGAGCACCTCGTGACAGGTCTCGCGCATCAGCTTGGCGCGCGGGTCGTAGTTCTTGTACACGCGGTGGCCGAAGCCCATCAGCTTGATGCCGGAGTTCTTGTCCTTGACCTGCGCGATGAACTCGCCGATCTTCTCGACGCCGCCCATCTTCTGGATGTCTTCCAGCATGTTGAGCGCGGCCTCGTTGGCGCCGCCGTGGGCCGGGCCCCACAGGCAGGCGACGCCGGCGGCGATCGCGGCGAACGGGTTGGTGCCCGACGAGCCGCACAGACGCACGGTGGAGGTCGACGCGTTCTGCTCGTGGTCGGCGTGCAGGATGAAGATGCGGTCGAGCGCGCGCTCGATCACCGGGCTCACCGTGAAGTCCTCGCACGGCGTGGCGAACATCATGCGCGTGAAATTGCCGGCGTAGCTGAGGTCGTTCTTCGGATAGATGAACGGCTGGCCGATCGTGTACTTGTAGGCCATCGCCACGAGCGTGGGCATCTTGGCGATCAGGCGGATCGCGGCGATCTCGCGGTGCTCGGCGTTGTTGATGTCCGTGGAGTCGTGATAGAAGGCCGACAGCGCGCCGACCAGGCCGGTCATGACCGCCATCGGGTGCGCGTCGCGACGGAAGCCGCGCAGGAAGAAGTGCATCTGCTCGTGAACCATCGTGTGGTGCATCACGGTGTCGGTGAACTTCGCCTTCTGGTCGGAGTTCGGCAGCTCTCCGTACAGCAGCAGGTGGCAGGTCTCGAGGAAATCGCAGTTCACCGCGAGCTGCTCGATCGGGTAGCCGCGGTACAGCAGCTCGCCCTTGTCGCCGTCGATGTAGGTGATCGCGGAGTTGCAGGACGCGGTCGACAGGAAGCCGGGGTCGTACGTGAACTTGCCGGTCTGGCCGTACAGCTTGCGGATGTCGATCACTTCGGGACCGACGGTCCCCCTGTAGATCGGCAACTCCATGCTGGGGCTGCCATCGGAAAACGACAGAGTCGCCTTGACGTCGGACGGGGTCATTGGGAATTCCCTTTCTTGAGGACTGTGGCAGCAGGACGGCGCATCAGCGCCAATACTTCGTTGACTTCGGGAATGTCGAGCTCGCCATCGGGTTCGCGGCGCGCCAGCAACAGGTCCAGCAAGTCGTTGTCGGGCAGGTCCATCAGCGGCTGCAGCCCCGCCACGTGGCGGATCGTCAGGCCGTTGCCCTGCTCGAGGAAGAACCGTTCGATGAACAGGTCGTTCTCGAGCAGGCCGCGCTTGCACCGCCACTTCAGGCGGTTGAGCTCGGTCGGATCGATGGCGGTGTCCATTGTGCGGATCGTCGGAAGGTTTGTTTAGGGAGGGGAATCAGACGGCGCGGCGCACCATCATTTCCTTGATCTTGCCGATCGCCTTCGTCGGGTTCAGCCCCTTCGGGCAGACGTCGACGCAGTTCATGATCGTGTGGCAGCGGAACAGGCGGTACGGATCCTCGAGGTTGTCCAGGCGCGCGCCGGTGGACTCGTCGCGGCTGTCGGCGATGAAGCGGTAGGCCTGCAGCAGGCCGGCCGGGCCGACGAACTTGTCCGGGTTCCACCAGAAGCTGGGGCACGACGTGGAGCAGCTCGCGCACAGGATGCACTCGTACAGGCCGTTGAGCTCGTCGCGCTCCTCGGGCGACTGCAGGCGCTCCTTCTCGGGCGGCGGCGTGTCGTTGACCAGGTACGGCTTGATCGAGTTGTACTGCTGGAAGAACTGCGTCATGTCGACGATCAGGTCGCGGATGACCGGCAGGCCGGGCAGCGGCTTCAGGATGATCGTCTGCGGCAGCGACAGCATGTTGGTCAGGCACGCGAGCCCGTTCTTGCCGTTGATGTTCATCGCGTCCGAGCCGCACACGCCTTCGCGGCACGAGCGGCGGTACGAGATCGTCGGGTCGACCGACTTGAGCTTGATCAGGGCGTCGAGCAGCATGCGCTCCGAACCGTCGAGTTCGATCTCGAGGGTCTGCATGTAGGGCTTGTCGTCCTTGTCCGGGTCGTAGCGGTAGATCTGGAAGGTGCGCTTGGTCATGGTCTTTTATCCTTCACGCGTCAGAACGAACGCACGGCCAGGGGGATCGATTCGGTGGTCAGCGGCTTGAGCTTGACCGGCTTGTAGTCGAGCCGGTTGCCTTCGCTGAACCACAGCGTGTGCTTGAGCCAGTCGACGTCGTTGCGGCCGAGCGGATTCTTCGCCGAGTCGGCCGGTTCTTCGTAGTCGACCACCACGTGGGCACCGCGGCATTCCCTGCGCGCGGCGGCCGAGACGATCGTGGCCTGCGCGACCTCGATCAGGTTCTCCACTTCGAGCGCCTCGATGCGCGCGGTGTTGAACACCTTGGACTTGTCGCCCAGCGTGATCTTCTTGACGCGCTCGCGCAGCGCCGCGATCTGCACGACGCCTTCGTCGAGCAGGGCCTGGGTGCGGAACACGCCGGCATGCTTCTGCATCGTGGCACGGATGTCGTTGGCCACCGTCTGCGCGTACTCGCCGCCGACGTCGGACTCGAGGCGCGCGAGGCGTGCCAGCGTGCGGTCGGCCGCATCGGCGGGCAGCGGCTTGTTGGCCTTGGACTTGAGGTCCGCGGCGACGATGTGGTTGCCGGCCGCGCGCCCGAACACCAGCAGGTCCAGCAGCGAATTGGTGCCCAGGCGGTTGGCGCCGTGCACGCTGACGCAGGAGCATTCGCCGACGGCGTACAGGCCGTTGATCACCGCGTTGGGGTCGCCGTCCTTCGGCGCCACGACCTGGCCGTGGATGTTGGTGGGGATGCCGCCCATCTGGTAGTGGATCGTCGGCACCACCGGGATCGGTTCCTTGGTGATGTCGACGTTGGCGAAGTTGTGGCCGATCTCCAGCACCGAGGGCAGGCGCTTGGCGATCGTCTCGACGCCCAGGTGGGTCATGTCGAGGTGGATGTAGTCCTTGTTCGGACCGCAGCCGCGGCCTTCCTTGATCTCCTGGTCCATGCAGCGCGAGACGAAGTCGCGCGGCGCGAGATCCTTGTAGTGCGGCGCGTAGCGCTCCATGAAGCGCTCGCCGTCGCTGTTGCGCAGGATGGCGCCTTCGCCGCGGCAGCCTTCCGTCAGCAGCACGCCGGCGCCGGCGACGCCGGTCGGGTGGAACTGCCAGAACTCCATGTCTTCGAGCGGGATGCCGGCGCGCGCCGCCATGCCCAGGCCGTCGCCGGTGTTGATGAACGCGTTGGTCGACGCCGCGTAGATGCGGCCCGCGCCGCCGGTGGCCAGCAGCACCACCTTGGCCTCGAGGATGTGCAGGTCGCCCGTCTCCATCTCGATGGCGGTGACGCCGACGACGTCGCCGGAGTCGTCGCGGATCAGGTCCTGCGCCATCCACTCGACGAAGAACTGCGTGTGCGACTTGACGTTCTGCTGGTACAGCGTGTGCAGCAGCGCGTGGCCGGTGCGGTCGGCCGCGGCGCAGGCGCGCTGCACGGCCTTCTCGCCGTAGTTGGCCGTGTGGCCGCCGAACGGACGCTGGTAGATCGTGCCGTTCGGGTTGCGGTCGAACGGCATGCCGAAGTGCTCGAGCTCGTAGACGACCTTGGGCGCTTCGCGGCACATGAACTCGATCGCGTCCTGGTCGCCGAGCCAGTCGGAGCCCTTGACGGTGTCGTAGAAGTGGTAGTGCCAGTTGTCCTCGCTCATGTTGCCGAGCGAGGCGCCGATGCCGCCCTGGGCCGCGACGGTGTGCGAGCGCGTGGGGAACACCTTGGACAGCACGGCCACGTTCAGGCCGGCGAGCGACAACTGCAGCGACGCGCGCATGCCCGAGCCGCCCGCGCCGACGATGACGACGTCGAACTTGCGCTTGGTGATGGACGGGCTTGTGGATGAAGCGACGGACATTCTCAAATTCTCCAGAGCACTTGCAGGGCCCAGCCGGCGCAGCCGACGAGCCAGGCGATGGCGGCCACTTGCAGCACGAGGCGGGCGGCCATCTGTTTCACGTAGTCCATCAGCACGTCGCGCACGCCGACCCAGGCGTGCCACAGGATGGAGGCGATCATGACGAAGGTGAGCACCTTCATCCATTGGTGGGCGAAGATGCCGCCCCACTTCTCGTAGCTCATCTCGCCGGGCATCAGGCACTCGACGACGAGCACGACGGTGAACAGCGCCATCAGGACGGCGGTGGCGCGCTGCACCAGCCAGTCGCGCAGGCCGTAGTGGGCGCCGACGACGACGCGCTTGGTTCCGTAATTGGTGGACATGATTGGCGGATCCCGATCAGTAGCCGATGAACAGCTTGTAGGCGAACACCAGCGTCAGGGCGGCGGCGACGCCGATCGCGACGAGCGCGGACACGCGGCCGAACTCCTTGTCGACCGTGTGCGTGAAGTCCATGTACAGATGGCGCACGCCGGCGCAGAAATGCTGCAGGAAGCTCCAGATCAGGACGAGCGTGGCCAGCTTGACGATGAAGGCCGGCACGAAGCCGATGCCGGCGACGAACGCGTTGCGGAAGGCGTCGAACGCGACCTCGGACGTGAGGCTGTTGTCGAACAGCCAGATCACGAAGGGCATCAGCACGATCAGCAGCAGGCCGCTGACCCGGTGCAGGATGGACACCCAGCCCGCCGGCGGCAGCCGGTACTGGGTCGCGTCGATCAGACGCATCTCCCCGGGTCGTTTCTTGATCGCCTTGATCGCGTCAGCCATGATTGTTGATCCTTGTTATGTCGTCTGGGCGGCGCCGAGGGCGCGCCACCTGGTTGCCGGCGTCTGCACGCCGCGGTTCCTGCACCGCCGGAGGGCGTCGGGGACCGGTAAAACCGGCGAATTTTATGGCAATGCAACATGCGTTGCCCAAGTCGGGATTGGAATCCGGCGATCGTCGCTTTTGTGGCGAATCCCGGCCCGAAAGACGGGCGCGCGGCAAGGCCGTTGGTCGCAAGAGCGGCGCTGTCATCTTCAATTCAACGCGTTGCGGTAGTAGTGCTTGTCGGTGCGGTAGAGCCCGCGCCGCAGTTCGACCGGCTTGTCGCCATAGGTGAAGGACAGGCGCTCGACCGACAGCAGCGGCGTGCCGGCCGGCACCTCCAGCATCCCGGCCGTCGGCGCGTCGGCCGCGACCGCGCGGATCTTCTCCTCGGCGCGGATCATGCGCACGCCGAATTCGGTCTCGAACAAGCCGTACATCGGCCCGATGTAGTCGGTGAGCCGCTCGGCCGTGAGGCCCTTGAACAGGCCGGCCGGCAGCCAGATCTCGTCGAGCACCACCGGGCGGTCGTCCTGCGCCAGCGTGCGCCGCACGAGGATCGCGCCCTCGGCGCCCTTCAGGTCGAGCGCGCGCGCGATCGGCGCGGGCGGGCGGATGCGCTTGCAGTCGATGAAGTGGCGTTCCATGCCCCTGGGCTTGGCGTCGTCCGGTGCGAGGCGCAGGAAGCGGTACTGGATCTGCTCTTCGGCGTGCGTCGCGACGAACGTGCCCTTGCCCTGGCGGCGCACGACGAGGTTCTCGGTGGCCAGCTCGTCGATCGCCTTTCGCACGGTGCCCTGGCTGACGCGGTAGCGCGCGGCCAGGTCGGTCTCGGCGGGAATCGCCTCGCCCGGCTTCCACTCGCCTTCCTGCAGGCTGCGCGTGATCAGCAGCTTGATCTGCTGGTACAGCGGGCTGAAGGCGGGGCCGGACGGATCCGAGGACATGGCAGGGGGCGGCGGGGGGATGTTGGGCGCGAGCGGAGGCTGGGCCGCAACGGAGGGCCGCCGCGATTGCAGCACAGCCGGGCAGGGCGCGTCCACCTTGGCCGGAGCATCCGACTTGGCTTGTCTTGTATAAGACATAAGATGATTGACCCTGTTCGGGTTTTTCCCTGGACTCGCAGTAAACTTCGGCCCGAGCCCCGGGCTCGACACGCAGGTCGGGTCGCCCGCGCCAGTTCCTTCGATCCGTGGCCTCGCCGCGGATCGTCCATCCGTCCATCCCTCTCGTCTCGGAGACATTTCCATGAGCAAGTCCCCCGTTCGCGTCGCCGTCACCGGCGCCGCAGGCCAGATCGGCTACGCCCTCCTGTTCCGCATCGCCTCGGGCGAGATGCTGGGCAAGGACCAGCCGGTGATCCTGCAACTGCTCGAGATCCCCGACGAGAAGGCCCAGAAGGCGCTCAAGGGCGTGATCATGGAACTCGACGACTGCGCGTTCCCGCTGCTGGCCGGCATCGAGGCTCACGGCGACCCGATGACCGCGTTCAAGGACACCGACTACGCGCTGCTCGTCGGCGCCCGCCCGCGCGGCCCCGGCATGGAGCGCGCCGACCTGCTGGCCGCCAACGCCCAGATCTTCACGGCGCAAGGCAAGGCGCTGGACAAGGTCGCCTCGCGCGACGTCAAGGTGCTGGTCGTGGGCAACCCCGCCAACACCAACGCCTACATCGCGATGAAGAGCGCGCCGAGCCTGCCGCGCGAGAACTTCACCGCCATGCTGCGCCTGGACCACAACCGCGCCCTGAGCCAGGTCGCCGCCAAGACCGGCACCCGGGTCGCCGACATCGAGAAGCTGACCGTGTGGGGCAACCACTCGCCCACGATGTACGCCGACTACCGCTTCGCCACCGTCGGCGGCAAGAACGTCAAGGACATCATCAACGACCAGGTCTGGAACGCCGACACGTTCCTGCCGACCGTCGGCAAGCGCGGCGCTGCCATCATCGAGGCGCGCGGCGTCTCGTCGGCCGCCTCGGCCGCCAACGCCGCCATCGACCACATGCGCGACTGGGCCCTCGGCTCGAAGGGCAAGTGGGTCACGATGGGCGTGCCGTCCAACGGCGAATACGGCATCCCCAAGGACACGATGTTCGGCTTCCCGGTCACCACCGAGAACGGCAAGTACAAGATCGTCGAAGGCCTGGCCATCGACGAGTTCAGCCAGGAACGCATCAACAAGACGTTGAAGGAACTGCAGGACGAGCAAGCCGGCGTCGCCCACCTCCTGTAAGTCTCTTTCGCCGCGCTTCGCAACGAAGCGTCGCGCACGAGATATCCTGAACGCGCGGCTTCGTCCGCGCGTTCTCATTTCCGAAAGCCCTGTTCGTGATGACCACCGCCCCCCACCCGCGCGACGTCCTGTTCGAGGACGGCGACCCGACCACGTCGCTGCCGGTCTGCGACCACTACTCCGGCGTCGAGGCGCGCATGCGCAAGAGCCTGGAGCTGCAGGCCGAGCTGGGGCCGGTGTTCGACGTGACGCTCGATGGCGAGGACGGCGCGAAGGCGGGCGGCGAGGTCGAGCATGCGCACCTGATCGCCGAGCTGGTGCAGTCGCCGGCCAACCGGTTCGACCGGGTGGGCGCGCGCATCGTGCCGCACGGCCATCCGGCGTTCGAGAAGATGCTGGAGGTGTTGCTGCGCGACGCCGGCCAGCGCCTGGCGTACCTGATGATCCCGAAGCCGCGCGACGCCGCCGACTTCGAGGCGGCCGTCCACGCGGTCGACGTCGCGTCGCGCGCGGTCGGGCTCGCGCGCGAGGTGCCGCTGCATGCGCTGGTGGAGACCCACGGCGCGTTGCGCGACGTCGAGCTGCTGGCCGCGCATCCGCGGCTGGAATCGCTGTCGTTCGGCCTGATGGACTTCGTCTCCGCGCACCGCGGCGCGATCCCGCAGTCGGCGATGGGGGCCGAGGGCCAGTTCACGCATCCGCTGGTGGTGCGCGCGAAGCTGGCTATAGCCGCGGCCTGCCACGGCCACGCGAAGACGCCGTCGCACTGTGTCGTGACCGAGTTCAAGGACAGCCGCCTGCTGCAACGTGCCGCCGAGCGCGCGTGCCGCGAGTTCGGCTACACCCGCATGTGGAGCATCCACCCGGACCAGGTGCGCGTGATCGTCGACGCGTTCGCGCCGACTGCCGCCGAGGTCGACCTCGCCGTGGACGTGGTCATGGCCGCCCAGGCCGCCGACTGGGGCCCCATCCGGCACCGCCACAACGGCCGCGAACACCTGCACGATCGCGCCAGCTACCGCTACTTCTGGCACGTGATCGAGCGGGCGCACCGGACGTCGGCGGGCGGCCACGCGCAGCTGCCGGCCGAGGCGCGCGTGCGCTGGTTCGGCCACTGAACGCCGGCGGTCCGTGACGCAGTTGGCATCCTGAAGGCGCGAAACAAGGGGTCACAACTGAATCTGTAACAGCGGCGGGTGCTTGGTCGACAATTCGGAACCGCCCAACCCGGAGACTCCTCCCGATGTTCCGTACCCTGACCGCCGCCGCCGTCCTGGCCGCCCTTTCCACGCTCACCCTGTCTTCCGCGTTTGCCCAGGGCGCGACGCCGGCCGTCAACGCCAAGCCGAAGGCCGCCGCGAAGAAGCCCGCCGGCAAGCCCGCCGCCGAGCCGGTCTCCGCGACCAACGACAACCTCAATCCGGGCCAGCTGTCGATGGCGGACCGCGTGCTCACCGGCACGGCGGACTGCGAATTCAAGCAGAAGGTCGAGGTCGAGAAGATCGACGGCCATTCCGGCAACTTCAAGGTCACGTTCGACCACAAGACGTACATCATGGTGCCGGAAGAGACCACCACCGGCGCGATCCGCCTGGTCGACACCGCGGGCGCCGTCGTCTGGATCCAGATCCCGATGAAGTCGATGCTGATGAACCAGAAGGAACACCACCGCCTGGTCGACAACTGCCAGGCCGATGAGCAGCGCATCGCCGTGCAGGCGTCGCAGAAGGCCGGCGCCAACGCCGGCGCGCTGGCGCCCAGCGTCGCGTCGCCGGGCTCGATCGCCGCCGCGGGAGGCGTCGCGGCCGCCAACGCCGCGGCCGTCGACACCGCCCCGCCGGGTTCGACGGTCACGACCACTCAGACGACCACGACCACCACCAAGGTCGTGGCGCCGGCGGCGAAGAAGAACAGCACGGCGGCGCCTTCTACGGCCGCTTCTGGAATGTGGAAGTAAGACCGAGGCCCGGTCTTGCCCTGAGCTGAGAGGTCTGGTCTTGCATCTTGCACGCTGCGATCTCGACGACCGAGCAGCGGCTCGTCGTGCGAGATGCGAGACCTGACCCCGCGTTGATCGCAAGAAAAACGCCGCCCGGCTTCGCAGCCGCGCGGCGTTTTTCTTTTGGGGTGCATCGCCGATTTGCGTCATGCCCGGCGGCGTCCGGACGGCGATCATCTTCACTTGTCATTCCGCGCGTAGTCGCGGAATCCACTCCTGAGGTCATTCCGCGCGTAGTCGCGGAATCCACCCCTGAGGCAACGTTGTTCGCCCGCGTGGATCCTGCGACTTCGCGCAGGATGACGAGGCTGTGCCTCGTCAGTTGTTGGACGTCGCCCGCACTTCCTCGATCGTCGTCACCCCCGCCAGCACCTTCTCGATGCCGTCCTGGCGCAGCGTGCGCATGCCTTCGCCCATCGCGTGGTGCTGGATCTGCTCGGAGCGCGCGCCCTGCTGGATCAACTGGCGCACGCCCTTGCTGACCGTCAGCAGTTCGTGCACGCCGGCGCGGCCCTTCACGCCGGTGTTGCCGCACTTGGCGCAACCGGTGCCGCGGAAGAACTGCAGGCGGCCGTCGACCGCGTAGCGTTTCGTCCAGTCGGCCAGCGTCGCCTCGCGCGTGGGCGCGTGCGGGTGATCGCCCCAGATGTGCAACGAATCGTTCAGCAATTCCTCGATCTGGTCGTCCGTCGCTGGGGTCGAGGTCTTGCATCCGCCGCAGATCCGGCGTACGAGGCGCTGGGCCAGCACGGCCAGCAACGCGTCGGCGAAGTTGAACGGATCCATGCCCATGTCGAGCAGCCGGGTGATCGTCTCCGGCGCGCTGTTGGTGTGCAGCGTGGACAGCACCAGGTGGCCCGTCAGCGACGATTCGACCGCGATCTGCGCCGTCTCGTTGTCGCGGATTTCGCCGACCATGATCACGTCCGGATCCGCGCGCAGGAAGGCGCGCAGCGCCTTGGCGAAGGTCCAGTCGATCTTCGGATTGACCTGCACCTGGCGCAGGCCGGCCTGCGTGATCTCGACCGGGTCCTCGGCCGTCCAGATCTTGCGCTCCGGCGTGTTGATGAAGTTCAGCGCCGAGTGCAGCGTGGTCGTCTTGCCGGAGCCGGTCGGGCCCACGCACAACACCATGCCGTACGGGCGCTCGACGGCCTTCTTCAGCTGCGTCAGGTTGTGCGGCGACATGCCCAGCGAATCGAGCGGCATCGGCCGGGACGAGGCCAGGATGCGCAGCACGGCGTCCTCGAGGCCGTTGGCCGTGGGGATCATCGCCACGCGCAGCTCGATCGGGCACTGCGGCACGAAGCGCGCGAAGTTGATCTTGCCGTCCTGCGGGCGGCGGCGCTCGGAGATGTCGAGGTCGCACATGATCTTCAGCCGCGCGACGAGCGCCGAGCGATAGGTGTGCGGCAGCTCCAGGTACGGGCGCAGCAGGCCGTCGACGCGGAAGCGCACCTTCACCTTCTCGCGGCCCGGCCGCGTCTCGATGTGGATGTCGGACACGCCTTGCGTATGCGCCTCGACGATCATCGAGTTGATCAGGCGCACCAGCGAGGTGTCCGATTGCTCGACCGCGCCATCGCTGTCGTCGGTCGGCGCGCCGTGCGCGCTTTCCGCGGACGGCATCTCGAGCGCAGCCAGCAGCGTGTCGGTGCCCTGGTTCTCCGAGGCCGGGCCCGGGTTGAAGTCCAGCGTCATCTCGTCGAGGCCGCCGCGCGAGTACAGCAACGGAATCTGCTCGACCAGGTTGTTGACGGCCGGCAGCACCGGCACGACCTTGGACTGGGTCAGGAATTCGGCCTCGTCGATGCGGTCGCGGCGCGAGGGATCCTCGGTCGCGACCACCACCTTGCCGTTGAGCAGGCCCAGCGGCAGCATCTCGAGCCGCAGCGCGGCGGCCACGGGCAGCTTGCGCAGCGCCTCGATGTCGATCGGGAACACCGAGACGTCGACCTGCGGATAGCCCATCTTGCGCGCCAGCGCGGTCTGCAGGTTGGCGCGCGTGATCAGGCCCTCGCGCACCAGCAGTTCGCCCAGGGGCACCTTGCGGTCCTTGCCCTGGTTGGTCAGCGCCGCGGCCAGCTGGCTTTCGGTGATGTAGCCGAGCGCGATCAGCGCCTCGCCGATGCGCACCATCGGCATGCGGCTCTGCGCCTCGATCGCGGCGTGCAGTTGCTCGGGCGTCGTCACGTGTTCGCTCAGCAGCACGTCGCCGGGGCGCTGGGCCTTGGGGGCCGGCGCCTCGACCGGCGCTTCCCTGGCCTTGGCGGGGGCAGCGTGCGGCAGGTCCGTCAGCGGCATCGAGGCGGTGCTCTCGAAGACCATCGGCTCGAGCATGGGCGCGTCGGGCGAATCGTCGGGCAGTTGCGCGCGCTTGATCTCCAGCGCCTCGCGCAGTTCCTCGCGCGAGATCACCCCGTGGTTGACGAGCAGCTCGCCCAGCGGCAGGTTGCGGTTGCGGGTCTGGCTGCGCAAGGCGTGGGCCAGGTCCTCATGCGACATGATCTTGAGCGAGATGAGGGCCTCGCCCAGGCGCAGCATCGGCGTGCGCGACTGCAGCGCCAGCGCCTGCTCGAGCTGCGGCTGGGTGATCAGGCCGACCTCGACGAGCATCTCGCCGAGCTTCAGGTTGCGCAGGCGCTGCTGTTCGCGCAGTGCGTCCTGCAGTTGTTGCGGCGACAGCGTGTGCTGGCTGACGAGCACCTCGCCCAGGCGCGGCCCGAAGTCGATGCGGCGATAGGCGCCGCGCGGATAGAACGAACGCTGGACGAGGCCGCCGTCGCCGACCGGCGGGAACAGGAACAGGCCCTGTTCGGTCTCGACGTGTCCGATCGTGCGGCCCGTGTGCGACTTGCCGTTGTTGAGTTGGACCTGGAATTCGGTGTCGCCCGGCACGCGCTCGACCCAGCCCGACGCGGCGTTGACGCCATTGCTCGACGGCATGACCGGCTCGGTGAGCGTCAGGCGCTGGAACTGGCCGAAGCGCAACTGCATCGGCGAACGCGCCGGCGGCACGAAGACCGTGGCCAGTCCCGTCGACGCGTCGAACTGCGCCAGGCGGGCGTTGAAGCTCTTGTCGTTGAGGCCCAGGATCGCGCACGGCTCGCTGGTGCCCAGGGGCCAGCTCGTACCGGCGTTCGCGGCAGGCGGCATCGCCCAACGCGACGGCTCGGCCGCGGTGCGGTCCTCGGGTCGGCGGCCCGGGCTGGCAGACTGGGGAGGCAGGGATAGATCGGACATCGGCTTTGCGTGCGGACGCATCCACTTCCCCAGCAACAGGTGGGGGCGATTCCGATACTAGGGGCCGCATCGCCGTGCGAAGGCGCGAATAGCGGCGCGATCGCGGGCCAGTTCGACTCCGGCGCGCCGTGCCTGCGAGTTCAGCCGCCGGGGCCGTCCGCGCCGTCGCCGGCGTCATGTTCCGCGTAGTGCTTCCACTGGGCCATCGCGCGGTTCATCAGCTTGACCTGGCCGGTGAAGCGGGTGCACATCAGGCAGATGCCCAGGTGGAAACGCACGGCCACCCGCTCGACGACGGTCAGCGGCCGGTTCTCGCGCTCGAGCACCAGTCGGGTGACTTCGCGGCAGTTGCGGTAGAAAAGGCTCATCGGGCGGCCGTCGTGGCGGGATGTGCATCGAACCAGCCCGCCTGCAGGCATTCGCGCAGCCGGAGTCGGGCACGATGCAGGAGTACCCACAGGTTGGTCGTGGTGATGGTCAATTCCTTACACACCTCGTCCGACGACAGCTCCAGCCACTCCCGCATCATGAAAACGCGGGCCTGGGTCGGAGGCAGGACGTCGAGGCAGGTCTGCATCACGTCGAAGAACTGGCGCTGGCGCAGCACGTCGTCGGGGTTGCCCCAGTCGGCCGGCATCTCGCGCCAGTGGCCGTCGGGGGCGAACAGGAGGTCGTCCAGGTCCTCGTTGTCGTCGGTGGTGAGGATCGTCGCCTCGCGCTTGTGGCGGCGCAGCTGGTCGATCACCTTGTGCTTGAGGATGCCCACCAACCAGGTCTTGAGCTGGGACTGTCCGGCGAACGCCTGCGGCTTCTCGAGGGCGGCGACCACGGTCTCGGACACCGCGTCCTCGGCCCAGGCCTCGTTGCGCAGCTGGGTGCGCGCGAAGCGCAGCAACTGCGGCTGCAGCGTCTCGAGTTGCTTGGCGAAGTCGTTGGCCATGATCCAGGAACTGACGCGCCGGAGGCGGCGCAGCGCGAGTATCGCCGACGCTGCGGCCGGCCTGGCCGATCGGCGCGCCGTCAGGCCGCGCGGGACGCGCCGCCGTGGACGGCGGCCAGGCGGCGCGGCGTCCAGTTGGCGCGCTCGCGCTCCAGCCACGCCACCAGCTCGTCGGCGGGCAGGGCGCGGGTGAACAGGAAGCCCTGGGCGATCTCGCAGCCGGCCCGGATCAGCAGCTCGCGCTGCCCCGGCGTCTCCACGCCTTCGGCGACCACCTGCAGTCCCAGTGCCTGGCCGATGCCGATCACCGCGTCGGCCAGCGCGCGGTCGCTGGCCTCGCGCTCGAGGTCGGCGACGAAGCTCTTGTCGAGCTTCAACTCGCTCACCGGCAGCCGCTTCAGGTAGCCGAGGCTGGAGTAGCCCGTGCCGAAGTCGTCCACCGACAGGCGCACGCCCATCTCGTGCAGGGTGCGCAGGTCCACGCGCGTGCGCTCGTCGTCGCCGAGCATCACGCGCTCGGTGACTTCCAGCATGAGCGCGCTGGGCTTGAGGTCGTGCAGGGTCAGCAGGCGCCGCACGTGCGCCGGCACGTCGTCGGAATGGAAGCGCAGCGGCGACACGTTGACCGACATGTTGGGCACCGGCACGCCCGCGCGCTGCCAGGCCGCCAACTGCGTGCAGGCGGTCTCGAGCACCCACGCGTCGATCGGGCCGATCAGGCCGCATTCCTCGGCGAGCGCGATGAAGCGGTCGGGCGGGACCTGTCCGAGCACGGAATCGTTCCAGCGCACCAGCGCCTCCACGCCCGCGCAGCCGCTGCCGTCCAGGTGCATCTTGGGCTGGTAGTGCAGCGCGAGGCCGCCGGCCGCGAGCACCTGGCGCAGCGCGCTCTCCATCTGCATGCGCTGGGCGACGACGTCGTTCATCGTCGTCGTGAAGAAGCGCGACGCGCCGCGGCCGCCGCGCTTGACCTCGTACATCGCCATCTCGGCGTTCTTCACCAGGCGCTCCAGTTCGACGCCGTCCTGCGGAAAGAGCGCGATGCCGGTGCTGGTGGACACCTCGATCTGCATGCCCGCGATACGCAGCGGCGCGGCCAATGCCTGGCGCAAGCGCTCGGCGGCGTGCATCGCCTCCACCGGGCTGCAGCGCGGCAGCAGGGCCGCGAACTCGTCGCCGCCGAGTCGCGCGACGGTGGCGCTGTCGCCGATCTCGGCCTGCAGCCGCAGCGCCGTCTCGCGCAGCACCTCGTCGCCGGCGCTGTGGCCGAGCGAGTCGTTGGTGGTCTTGAATCGGTCGATGTCGAACAACAGCAACGCGCCGGGCGCCTGCACGCGAACCGCCATCTGCAGCGTCTGGCGCGCGCGGTCGCTGAACAGGCGCCGGTTGGGCAGGCCGGTGAGCGGATCGAAGTAGGCCAGGCGCTCGATCTCCGTGCGGTTGGCCTCGTGCTGCAGCGCCACGCGGCACAGCGGCACGCAGGCCTCGACCATGCGGCGGTGGAACGGCGGCGCCGAGGCGGGCGCGCGGTAGTAGAGCGCGAACGTGGCCACCACCTCGCCGTTGCCGGCGATGATGGGCGTCGACCAGCAGGCCGCCATGTCCAGCAGGGGCAGCAGGCTGCGGTAGTCGGCCCACAGCGGGTCGGTGGCGATGTCGGTCACTTCCACCGCCTCGCGCCGCCACGCCGCGGTACCGCACGAGCCCGCGCGCGGGCCGATCGGCGCGCCGTGCAGCGCGTCCACGTAGGCGGGCGGCAGACTCGGGCCGGCGATGGGCGTGACGGTGCCGTTCTTCTCGACGAGCAGCACCGAGCACGCGACCTCGGGCGCGAGCGCTTCCACGCGGCGGCACAGCAGGTCCAGCACCGAGCGCAGCGGCCGGCCGAGCGCGATCGACTCGAGCACCTCGCGCTGCAGGCCGTCGATGGCCTCGGCCTCGACGCGGTCGGGAATCGGCAGCAGCAGCAGGGCGACCAGTTGCCGGTCGTCGTGCACGACGCGCCGGGCCCGCACCTCGAGCACGCGCGGGCGGCCGTCGTCGGTGCCCATCACGATGCGAGGCGGCGGCGCGGCGCCGTCGGCCGCGGCGCGGATCGCCTCCCAGTGTCCGGCTGGAAGCTCCTCCACCAGGTCAGCCAGGCGGCGCCCGGCCAGCGCGACGGGCTTGCTGCGCGCCCAACCGGCGAAGTGGTCGTTCACCAGCACGATGCGCGACTCGTCGTCCAGCCACGCCACGCCGAGGTCGATACCCCGAAACGTATCGATCAGCAACTGCGCCTCGAGGGCGAAGGCGGCGGGGGCAGGGTCGCTTGGCAAGCATGGACTCCCTGGTTCGGACGCGTTCGTTCGCGCGTTGTCCGACTGATTGTGCGAGCGTGCCGCCGCGCCCGCAACCGCCTGTTTGTGGGGAGATCTCGATCGGGATTCGAGCCGCATTCGACGCTCTTGCGGCCCCGCGGCGAACCCCTGGTCGGCGAAAAGGTACAAACTACCGGTCCGGCGTCCGCGGTCGGCCGCCGCTCCACAAGGAACAACGATCCATGAACAGACGCGTCATCGCCTCGTCCACGCTGGCCTCCGTGCTGGCGCTCGCCATCGGCCAGGCCCAGGCGGCCGAGGCCAAGGCCCCGCAGGAAAAGTGCTTCGGCGTCGCCAAGGCCGGCGCGAACGACTGCGCCACCGGCACGCACTCGTGCGCCGGCCAGTCCAAGACCGACATGGGTGCGGACGACTGGAAATACGTGGCCAAGGGCACCTGCAAGACGCTCGGCGGCAAGACGGCCGACGAAGTGAAGGTTCCGGTCAAGTAGGCCGGCGGCCGGGCGCAGGCTTCAGTCCTGCGGCCGCCAGCTGATCGTCATGATGTCCAGTGCCTTGCCGTTGGTGTCGCGCGGCAGGGTGACGGTCTTGTCGATGGCCTTGAGCACCGCGTCGTCCCAGGCCTTCGACCCGCTGGACTTGGTGATGCGGCGACCGATGATCGTGCCGTCCGGCGCGCAACGGATCTCGACCTCGGCGGCAGGGTTGCCCGGAATGTCCTCGGTGAGCGTGACGTTGGGCTTCAGGCGCGCCACGATGCGGCCGGCGTAGCCCGACGACGGCCCGGCGTCGCGCGCCCCGGTGCCGGTGGTTCCGGGTTGCGTGCCCATCTGCCGCATCATCCGGTCCAGGTTCTCCTGGCGCAGCTTGGCGAGCGTCTTCGCATCCACGTTCTTCTCGGGCGGAGGGGGCGGCGCGGGCTTGGGCGGCACCGGCTTGGGCGGAGGCGGTGGCGGCGTCGGCTTGGGCGGCGGCTTCTTGATCTGTTCGACGACGATGTCGGGCGGCTTCGGCGTCTCGACCGGCGGCGGGGGCGGCGGCTCGGGCGCGGGCGGCGGCGGCGTCTCCACCGGGGGCGGTGCGGCCGTCTCGGGAATCGCCGCCCACAGCTCGGCCGACGCCTCGGCCGCCACCGTGGAACTGCGCCAGTGCAGGCCCCAGTAGAGTGCCGCGATCAGCATCGCGTGCGCGATGATGGAGATCGTGACGCCGGTGCTCCACTCTTCCTGTCGCGGTGGACGGTCGTCGGGGCGGGGAGCCAGGATGCTGCTCATGCCTGCGAAATCACCCGACCTGCTTGACGGCCAGGCCGACGCGCTGGACGCCGGCGCGCTGCAGCGTGTCCATCACCTTCACCACGCTTTCATAGCGCACCGATTTCTCGGCGGCGATGATGACGGGCACGTCGCTGCGTCCGGCCTGCAGCTCGGCGACGCGCGCCGCGAGCGCGGGGACGGTCGTCGGCTCGGGGTCGGCCTTGTCGATGCGGATCTTCAGGCGCTCGTCGGTGCCGACGATCACCTCGATCACCGACGGCGGGCGCTGCTTGGCCTTGCCCATCGAGGGCAGGTCGACCACGCCGGTGGTGATCAGCGGCGCGCTGACCATGAAGATGATCAGCAGCACCAGCATGACGTCGATGAACGGCACCATGTTGATCTCGCTGATCGAGCGGCGGCCGCGGCCGCGTGAGACGACGCCGGGCATCGCGTCAGCGCGCGCCGGCCGCGCCC
>FTJN01000227.1_pt3 | contig 21325 bp, 25 predicted proteins | sample 1658361 | NCBI WGS metagenome assembly FTJN01 (sample SAMEA3914819, study PRJEB12502) | metagenome | biome: forest; material: soil | place: Canada | collected 2010-06-26 | depth 0.3 m
TGAATGTGGCGGGAATGGGACTTTATGATGTCCGTGGGGAAATGAGGCGTAGAGAAATCACCGATATCCAAGCTTGACTGTTAATGCTGACGTCAGAGAACTTGGTGATCTGAAAGTGAATCCTTACGGTCCTGTAATTATTATAACGTTGCTCGTCGAAAGTCGATATTTCGAGATCGATAAACGATATGTGTGATTGCACGAGTGGTTGGTTTTAGACGGCGTGACGCGCGCTGGAAACGGCCGCGCGGCACCATGGATGGGAGCGGGGAAAGGCGTCCACTCGTCAGCGAGTCGCCCTAAGAATTCGCGTGTAAGTCGCGCTGGCTTTTCAGTGGCGATGTGTGACCATGGGCCGCCATCACCTCGGGGGGCGAGACAAGTGGCTGACGCTGATGATGACGACGCGATCCACGACGTAAGCCTCGATAAACGCGGGCCGCAAACGCACGTTTTGATCATCGTCGTCCCGCCTATCGCGGAGTTCCGGCGTTGGCTGCCCTTTTCGGCGGAAGCCTCCGCCGACGCTGTCGCCACCTGGGTGCGGAATTCCTATCGCAATCCAGCCGCCCCGATCGGCTCGTTCCGAAGCGTCTCGTCCCGCGATCGGGGCAGTACGTCCACAATTCGTCGGGCCTACAGAGAATGGCTGAACGACGTTGGTTCGCATCCAGGCAACGTCGCGGTGCTCTACATCTGCGGTCTTGCGGTGTTCGACAAAGACGCGGCGAGCATCATCGTCGAAAGCACCAGCCGAGGCGGGGACACCACGGTGGATCTCACGGCCATTGTGAGCACGCTGGGAACAACGCCTCAGAAGCAGGTGCTCCTGTTCGATCTTGGCCGGGCGAACGCCTCTCCCTTTCCAGAAGAGGCGTTGACGCCGGCGTCCCTGAACGACGGGCGGTTGACCCTGACCGCCGTGGCCGATTGCGACGTCGAGGAGGAACAGTCCTCGCCCAGTCCCCTGGCGCGCGCCTTTGTCGAAGTGATGTCGCGACCCGGCGCGGAGGTGATCACGACCAATGTCATGGGGGAGGTGATAGGCGCTCGCGCTCGCGAACTCGGCGCCGAGGCGCCGTTCAAGATTGCGGGAGGCGCGGAAACCAGCCAGCGCCTGGTGGTCTACGTGCATGGCCACCGGAACTTCGAATTTCAACACCCGCAGTCGTCTTCCGAACCATCGGCTCCCGACCAAGATTTCGTGTCCGACGACGCCGAGGTGGAAACCGACGCCTTCGGTCGAGGCGTCCTGGCCGTGGTCTTCGCGCGCCGCCTCCATTCCATCTGGCGCACGCTCAATGTCGAGGGCGTGTCCACCTCCGGCGGCTCGTTCGTCGCCCATCTGGATTCGCCCTGGGGCGGCGGGAAGACCACCTTCGCCAACTTCGTCATGCGAGTGCTGAACCCCTTGGGTTTCGGCGCGCGACCTGCGGCCTTCCTTCGCGATCTCTTCCCAACCTCCGAGGACCTGCGGGCCGCCTTCCTGCCCGCCAACCGCGCGGGCGTCACGGACGAGAACCACCGACGGCCCTGGATCGTGGTGGAGTACAACGCCTGGAGGCTGGAGCACTGCACCCCGCCCTGGTGGACCTTCTACCAGGCTATCCGGAAGGGCTGCTTTGACGCGATCCGGCGCGAGGGCGACCAGCCGCTTCCGTTGGACGACAGCGCGATGACGCCGTCATCTTGGCCAGAGCGCGCTGGGCGATGGGGCTTCCTCTGGCTTCGCGAACAGTGGTGGCGTCTGACCACGTGGCGACTGTTGCTGCCGCTGCTGGCCTTCGTCCTGTCGGGCCTACTGGTCTGGGGCATGATCCAGGGCGGGGTCATACGCGCGCAACCGACGCCGCCTCCGGTCTCGACCTCTAAACAGGCTACGACCTCTAAACAGGCTCAGGCCCCGACGCCGGCTTCGGCCGTGTCCGAGGCCAAGCCGCCGGCCCTGGCCTTCAATCTCGGCAACCTCCTTGGCGGCGTTCTCGCCGGGGTCGCCCTGCTCGCGGGCCTGCAGTCGGCGGTCTCCCTCCTGTTGGAGACGGCCGCTCCGGGGGAGGACGTTCTGGCCGAGCGGCTGGGATTGGGACGCGGCGATCCCCTCGAGCGCTTCCGCAGGCACTTCATCGCGACCTTGAAGCGGATACGCCGCCCCGTGCTGGTGGTGGTCGATGACCTGGACCGTTGCCGGTCATCGGTGATCGTCGACCTAGTACGGGGCATGCAGACGATCCTCAGGAGCCCGCGCATCGTGTTTCTGGTGCTCGGCGATCGAGAGTGGATCGAGCGGGCCTTCGAAGTGGAATACGAAAAGATGGCCAGGTCCGGCGCGGGTCTTGAGCAGTCGCTCGGCGCGCGGTTCGCGGAGAAGGCGATCCAGATGTCGTTCCTGCTGCCGGGCGTCAGCGCGGATCAACACGCCGCCTATGTGCGCGAGGTGTTGCGGCGCGGACAGGGCCAGCCCCAGGCCGGACCGTCGGCGGCCAAGGCTTTGCGCGGAGCTATCCGCCAGCGGGCCTCGTCCCAGCAATCCCTCAGCCCCGATGCGCTGCGGCGGTCGGCGAAGCAAAACCTCAGTGAGGCCGGCGACTACCTACGGGAGGCCCGGGACATCATCCGGGGTTTACCCGCCGAGGTCGGCCGCGCCTGGACAGAGGCCGAAGTATCGGAAAAGGCCGAGGAAGCCTTCGAGCAACTGGTGCGTGAGGAGGAGGCTCTCCTCACGGCGGGAGCGCCCGAAGAAGACCTCCGAGCCGCCGAGCGGTTGAAGGAGGTCGCGCCCTGGCTGCCGATCAACCCGCGTCAGGTGAAGCGAATCTTGAACGCCATCGCCCTCTACGAAGCGGCGGCTGGGGGGCATGGCTTCGCCCTGACCGGCGAGCGCCGGGCGCAGCTGGCGCGCTGGCTGATCCTCATGAACGAATGGCCCGTCACCTGGCGCCTGCTGGCCGCCTATCCCGACATGGCCGACGCGCTGAACGACCCGGCTCCGCGCAAGTGGCTCAAGCGCAAGGCCGCCGAGGGCGCGCGCCTGCCCGGCTCGCTGGAGGCTACGGAATTGGCCCTCGCCCGCATTCTGGGCGAGCCACGACTGAAGGGTCTGGTGCTCGGCCTCGACGCCCCGATCGTCGCTGAGCTCGCTCTCTTGACGCCGCTCTACAATCCGCCGGCCCCGCTCGACGCGCCGAAACCGGAAGGCGCGGCGAAGGGGGCCCCCTAATAAGGCAGCTGCTCCGGCGCCGGCGCGGCCCCCGGGGCAACCGCCGTCGGGCCCTCCGGCGCCGCCACCGGCTCCAGTTCCGAGGCCGACCGCGCGAACTCCGACGACAGGGTCTCGTAATACCCATTGCGGGGATCGGGCGAGGACAGGGGCGCGGGGTCGGGCAGCAGCCAGGGGAAGTCGCGGACCGCCAGGCCCTCGTGGGCGGTCAGCATGAACCGGCGCCAGATGCTGGCGGGGATGTCGCCGCCGACCACCTTGTTCATCGGCTTGTCGTCGTCATTGCCCACCCAGACGCCGGTCACGTAGTCGGGGGTGAAGCCCACGAACCAGGCGTCGCGCCAGTTCTGGCTGGTGCCGGTCTTGCCCGCCGCCGGCCAGCCGAACGCCGCGCGCCGGGCGGTGCCGATCTCGACGACCTTCTTCATCATCTTGACCATCATGCTGGCCTTGCTGATGTCGTAGACGCTGGGGGATGAGGCGGGGACGGTGTGGGTGAAGATCGGCGTGCCGTCCTGGGTGGCGATGCTCTCGATCACATAGGGCTCGATCCGCGCGCCGCCCTGCTGGAACACCTGATAGGCCGAGGTCATCTGCAGCAGGTTCACCTCATAGGCCCCCAGCGCCACCGACAGGTCGGGGTTGGAGGGCAGGGACGTGATCCCGAACCGCCGGGCCAGGTCGCCGATCGCCGGACCGCCGGCCTCCTGGGCCAGCTTGATGGCGATGGTGTTGACCGAATTGACCAGGGCGTTCTGCACGGTCATCGGACCGCGATAGCCGGCCTCGTAATTGGCCGGCTTCCAGTCGCCGAACTGCACGGGCCCGTCGACCCGGATGTCGGTGGGCAGCACGCCCTTTTCCAGGGCGGCGGCATAGACGAACGGCTTGAAGCTGGAGCCCGGCTGACGGCGGGCCTGGACGGCGCGGTTGAACGGGCTCTCGATATAGTCGGTCCCGCCGACCATGGCCCGGATCGCGCCATCCGCCGACAATGACAGCAAGGCCGCCTGGCGGGCCCCGGCGTTCTCGCCGCCGATGGCGATGGCCTGGCGCACGGTCTCGACGCCCACATGCTGCAGGCGCGGATCGATGGTCAGGCGCACCACCAGGTCGGGGGCGTTAGCCCCGGCGATGCGGACGGCTTCGCTGGTGGCGTAGTCCAGCACCCAGCCGTAGTCGCCCTCGTCCTGGATCGCCAACGGCGACAGGCGCGGCGTGTCGTCGAGCGCCCGGCTCTCCTGCTCGGCGGTGATCCAGCCTTCCTTGCGCATATTGGCCAGGACCAGGCGCGAGCGGGCCAGGGCGCTGGCCATGTCGCGGGTCAGGGCCAGGCGCGAGGGAGCCTTGGGCAGGCTGGCCAGCAGGGCCGCTTCCGATAGGGTCAGCTGGCTGGCGGGCTTGTTGAAATAGGTGCGGCTGGCCCCGTCGACCCCGAAGGTGTTGGCCCCGAAGAACACCCGGTTCAGATACAGCTCCAGCACCTCGTCCTTGGTCAGCACCTGCTCCAGCCGGTGGGCCATCAGCATTTCCTGGAGCTTGCGCTTGACGGTGCGGTCGGGCGTCAGGAACAGGCCCTTGGCCAGCTGCTGGGACAGGGTCGAGGCGCCCTGGCGGGTGCGGCCGGCCCGGTGGTTGATCCAGGCGGCGCGGACGATGCCGTAGGGGTCGATCGCCCCGTGCTTGTAGAACCGCTTGTCCTCGGCGGCCATGAAGGCCAGCGGCACATAGTTGGGCAGGCCTTGCAGGGTGACGCGCTGGCCATAGCGCGGGCCACGCGTGGCGATCACCTGGCCGTTGCGGTCCTCGAAGCGGATGCCCGGCGCGCGGTTGACCGCGAACAGGGCCTCGCGCGAGGGCAGGGTCGGCGTGTCGCGCAGATATTTCCACCAGACATAGCCGGCGCCCGAGGCGGCCGCGACCAGCCCCAGCAGCATGACGACGGCCAGGGTCCACCAGATCCAGCGGCCCTTCTTGGCCTTGGCGTGCTTCAAATCCGCGCGGAAGGGCTCTTCGGGTTCGGGCTTGCGAGGGGGTTCGGGCGGCGGCGGCGGCGGGGGCGCGGAGCCGAATTCCGGCGGCCGCGCGGGCTGTTGGCCCGCCGGCTTGTCTTCGAAACGGTAGGGCGGCAGCGTCCAGTCGTTCAAGTCGGTCCCACGGTCTCGCTTGGCCTCCCCGTTTGGTCCCGGGGCGTTTTGGGTTTAGGACGCCGCGATGATGGCGCGCAAACCTTTCTGGGAGACGAAGTCCCTAAACCAGATGACCGTCCCCGAGTGGGAGAGTCTATGCGATGGCTGCGGCCTTTGCTGCCTGGTTCGCTTCGAAGACGAAGATACCGGCGAGATCATCCCCACGCGGGTGCACTGCCAGCTGTTCGACGAGCACCGCTGCACCTGCACGGACTATGCGAACCGCCGTAAGACCGTGCCCGACTGCATCAAGCTGACGCCGCACAATATCGAGAAACTGGCCTGGATGCCGCCGTCCTGCGCCTATCGCCGGCTGAACGAGGGCAAGACCCTGCCGCTGTGGCATCCGCTGATCACCGGCGATCCCGAGAGCGTGCACAAGGCCGGGATCTCGGTGCGCGACCAGACGGTGAGCGAGCTGAGCTTCGAGGATCCGGAAGACGCCCTGGACTTCGTGGCGACCGACCTGATGTACGACAAGAGCGACGTGGAGTGGGATCCGGAGGACTAGCCGGCGCACGACGCCCCCTCCGTCACGATGCGGATTCGCATCGCGCCACCTCCCCCGCGATGCGGGTGAGGAGGATCGGGCGTCCTTCTCCTCACCCGTGAAACGGGGGAGGTGGCGGCGAAGCCGACGGAGGGGGCGTCACGGCGTCCCCTCGGTAGCTTCTCCGTCAAACCCAGGGTTTCCACCGATAGACTCCCCCCGACCTTCGCCGGATCGTCCAGCCGGACAATTCGATCCGGAGCGCGACGATGGACAGACGTCATTTCACTCTGCTGACCCTGGGCGGCCTGGTCCTTTCGGCCGCCACCCCCGCCCTGGCGGCCAAGCCGCCGACCGAGTGGGACGGCCTGGTCAAGGTCAAGGCCAAGAAGTTCGAGCTGGTCTATCTGCTGCCCGGGGCCGATTTCCGCGGCTATGCCAAGGTGATGCTCGACCCGACCGAGATCGCGTTCCAGAAGAACTGGCAGCGCGACTACAACAGCTCCTCGATCGGCGCGGGCCAGCGGCTATCCGACAAGGACGTGGCGGCGATGGCCGACGAGGGCCGCAAGAGCGCCGCCCAGATCCTGCAAAAGGCCTATGCCGAGGGCGGCTATCCGGTGGTCGCCGAGGCCGCCGCCGACGTCCTGCGGGTGCGCACCGCCCTGGTCGACATCACCGTCTCCGCGCCCGACACCAACACCGCGATGAACGTGCGCACCTACAGTCGCGACGCGGGCGGGGCGACCCTGGTGGTCGAGGCGCGGGACTCCATGACTGGCGCCCTGCTGGGCCGGGCGATCGACAGCCGCACGGTCGACGACTTCACCATGCAATGGCGCAACAGCGTCTCCAATCGCGCCGACTTCGAGCGGCAGTTGCAGACCTGGGCCAAGAACAGCGTCAACGGCCTGAACGAACTGAAGGCCCTGTCGCCGATCGCGGGGTGAGGGGCGCCGCGCCCAGGTCGCCACCTTAGCCGCTAGGCGCGCCGCCCGTCGCGCGATAGCGTCGGCCAGGACTTGCATCGGAGGCGGCAAAGCATGGCGGCTCACCACAAGGGCATCGGGCTGGCCTTGGCCCTGGCGCTCGGCCTTTCCACGACGCTCCACGCGGCGCCGACCGGCCATATCACGGGCGTGGGGGGCATCTTCTTCAAGAGCCAGGACCCCAAGGCCCTGGCCCGCTGGTATCGCGACGTGCTGGGCGTGCCGCTCGAACCCTGGGGCGGGGCGACGCTGCGCTACGATGCGCCCGGACACCCGCCGGCCGTGGTCTGGAACGCCTTGCCCAGCACGACCCACTACATGGACCCGTCGACGCGGGAGGTGATGATCAACTTCGCCGTCGACGACCTGGACGCCTATCTGGCCCGGCTGAAGGACAAGGGCGTGACGCCCCTCAAGCGCGACGACAGCGACCCGAGCGGCAAGTTCGCCTGGATCCTGGATCCCGACGGCACCAAGATCGAGCTCTGGCAGCCCGCGCCGGAGTGAGGTGGAGCCGCCAGCGCCACGCGTGGTCCTCGTCCTTCGACAGGCTCAGGATGAGGACCATTTCATGGGCCTTGCCGTCGAACCTCATCCAGAGCTGGCAGTCGAAACCTCATCCTGAGCTTGTCGAAGGACGAGGTTTCGCCTCCCCGCTCAGGCCTTCAGCTTCGACAGATACCCATAGCTGACCCCCACCGACTCCAGGCGCGAATGGGCGAAGGGCGGCTCCTGTTCGACGAAGAAGTCGCGCACCCCGGCCGCGTGGGCGGCGGGCAGCAGGCGCGTCCAGTCGATCATGCCCGAGCCCACCTCGGTGGGGTCCTGCTCGAAGACGAAGTTGGGCTTGGTCGTGGCCTTGATGTCCTTGACGTGCATGGCCGTGAAGCGGCCCGGATGGGCTTTCAGCAGGGCGAACGGGTCTTGGCCGGCCGCGGCCACCCAACCGGCGTCCATCTCGAACTCGACCAGGGCCGGGTCGGCGCGGGCCAGCAGGATCTCGTAGCCGGTGCGCGCGCCCGGCTTGCCGCCGGGGAGGGGCGAGAACTCGACGTTGTGGTTGTGATAGCCCAGCTTCAGCCCGGACTTGGCCAGCACCGCGCCCTTGGCGTTGAGGAAGTCGGCGTTGAACTTCCAGTCGTCGGCGGTCATCGCGCCGCCGATCCGGCCCAGCAGCTGGCCGAACGCCTCGCCGGCCCGGGGCTTCATCTCGAAGCGTTCGGGGGCGTAGAAGATCGGCATCACGATCCGCTTCACGCCCAGCACGTGGGCCTCGTCGGCCAGCCGCGACAGGTCGCCGTCCAGGCTGGACTCGCCGCCCCGGGCCTGGACCTGGACGTGGGCGCTGGGCGTGGTCAGGCCCACGGCGTCCATCGCCGCGCGCAGTTGGGCCGGCGTGCGGCCCACATAGCCGGCCAGTTCGATGGTCTTGAAGCCGATGGCGGCCACCGCCTTCAGCGTGCCCTCCAGATCGGCTTGGGCCTGTTCGGCCAGGGTGTAGAGCTGCAGCCCGATCGGCAGGCCGGTGCGGGCGAAGAACGGCTGGGTGGCGGCGGCCAGTCCAGCGACCGGCAAGGCCAGGGCGCCGAGGGTGGCCGCGCCCGTCCCGATCAGCCCGCGCCGCGTGAATTCCGTCATGTCCGTCCCTTTTGGTGGCCGCGTTTTTCCGGACTATGCATCGATAGCGGCCCGCGTCGATACGGGCGCGCCGGAGATCGGGGACATGCTCTCACGGCAAGGCCTCGAAGATTGGCCCGTCGAACGCAGGGTGAGTGCGTGTCCCCACCGTCATCCACGGCGCCGGATCCGCGGCCCAGTTGGGGTCTCGCGACCAGGCCCGGCGGGCCAAGGTGGGGACACGCACTCACGGCGGGCGTCGTGCAAGGGCCGCCGAGGCCTTGCCGTGAGAGCATGTCTCCGGTTGCTAGGGCCGCTCGCCCTCCGCCAGAGCAAGCTCGCCATCAAGGCCTTAAGGCGCGGCCCATCCGGGGCGGATGGGCGGGCGAACACGGGAACGTTCGAAGGTCGCCTAGAGAGCGGTTTTTGGAAGCCGCTTGCCGGGGCTCACTCGTCCACGACCCATCTGCAGACAACGAGCGCCGCCAGGAAAACGCTCGCGACGATCAGTAGTATCGCGGGTGCGAACAGCATCCATGCGCCAACCGCGGTGTTGGGAACTAGGCGTGCCCCAAGAAGTATCCAGGCAAATGCGAGGGCGAGCGCCGCTAGGGCATAGGCTCTCCCAAATCTTCGCGAGAATGAAATCCAAGAGCCCCGACCAATAAGGGCACCGCGAGCCTCCGGCCAAGTCTTGAACAACTTCCGCAGCGCGGTTCCATATACCGCCGGCCAGAACATGGCTGATGCGAAGGCGGCGAACACGAGCAGGAGAAAGGGGGCGATGGGCGACATCAGGCGAGTATAGGCCAAGTGCGCGACGGTCCTCCATGGCCTATGCCCGGCCTTTCGCCCACGTCCAACACCTCGACATAAGCCCCCCAGCGCATCGCCGGGACGATCGCTCCGGCTGGATCTGGCGAAGGCGGCCCTCTTGCGCGACGGTGGCGCCGTGAGACCTCCGGCGCGGCCGGATCCGTGCGGCGAGCACGCCGCGCGGCAAGGTCCGGCGCGAGGGCGACATGGCGCGGATCACGACCCGAGAGGCCTTGCGGGACCTGATCCCGGAACCCAGCCAGACGGCGTTCGCCAAGATCGGCGACCAACTCTGCGACCAGGGGATCGCCTTCATCCAGCGCTGTCCGTTCCTGGCCCTGTCGACCGTCGGCGCCTGGGGGCTGGAGGTCAGCTCCAAGGGCGACCAACCCGGCTTCGTCGAGATCGTCGACCGCAAGACGCTCCTGATCCCGGAGCGCAAGGGCAACCAGTTCGCCCTGGGACTGGGCAACATCCTGGCCGATCCGCGCGTGGGCCTGATGATGGTCCGCCCCGCCACCGACGAGGTGCTGCGCATCTCCGGACGCGCCACCCTGATCGACGACCGCGAGGCCCGCGAGCGCCTGTCGGCGGACGGCAAGCCGGCGGTGCTGGTCATCCGGGTCGAGATCGACCGCGCCGCCTTCCATTGCGTGCGCTCGGCCAAGCGCGCCGGCCTGTGGAATCCCGAGACCTGGGACGCGCCCACCCGCGTCTCGTTCGGCAAGATCTACGCGGCGGCGCTGAAGCGGCCGGAGGTCGAGAAGGTGTTCGACGACCTGACCGAGCAGAGCAACGCGAAGCTCTACTGAGCTGGCGTCGCGCTGGCGAAGCCGTGGCGCGAGGTCTTGGTCGGGTCGAAGGCGCGATCGAAGGTGCACATCCCGCGTCGGCGCGGCGGCCCATTGGCTGTCAGGACCCCACCGTCGCCGCCCCTTTACGGGGATCCAGCCTCGTCGATGCTCCGCGGATAGCGAATCAATGTCAACGAAATCAACGCTCTAAACTATTTCGACCTAACTTATCCTCGGCGCCCGCAGCTCCCGTATCTTTGTGTCATGGCCGGGAGAAGCGAGATGAGCCCCGAAGAGCGGATGCGAGACAGCGACGCCGTGCTGGCGGAACTGCAAGCCTTCAACGTCGACCGGATCAAGGCCGGCGCCGAGCAGACCTCCCCGGCCGAACTCAACAAGCTGATCGCCGGCGCCGGCTTCTCCAGCCGCCGGGTCAGCGGCGCCCTGGCGGCGAGCCGCAAGGGCGTGGCCGACGCGGCCAAGGCGGCCGCGGCTTCGGCGCTGGAGGCCCTGGCCGCCAACGAGAACGACATCGACACCAACCTGGAGATGGAAATGGATGACGACTCTGGTCGAACCCCCGAGCGGGTTGAGCAAGTTCGTGCCGAGATCCGACGCCGACTGGCATTGGTTGGTGGCGAGCGGGAATCTAAATCCCTGGACGGAGCTGGCGCCGTGGCCGGTGGTGAAGAGCTGCCTGGCGACGTGGCGCGTGGCGGAGGCGCACCAGAAGGCGCCGGATGATCTCTGGACCACCTGGCTCTTTCTCGGCGGTCGCGGGGCGGGCAAGACCTTCGCCGGGGCCTCGTGGATCAAGCGGCAGGCCCGCAAAGGCCGCAACCTCGCCCTCGTCGGCCCCACCTTCCACGACGTGCGCGAGGTGATGATCGAGGGCCCTTCGGGCATCAAGAGTCTCTACCCGTCCGGCGAGCGCCCGACATGGCATGTCAGTCGACGGCAATTGCACTTCAAGAACGGCGCGATCGCCCAGGCCTTCTCCGCCGAGGACCCCGACAGCCTGCGCGGGCCGCAATTCCACGCCGCCTGGGCCGACGAGTTCTGCGCCTGGCCCAAGCCCGCCGAGACCCTGGCCATGCTGCGCTTCGGCCTGCGCCTGGGGACCGATCCGCGGCTGGTGGTCACCACCACGCCCCGGCCGATCCGCGCCCTGCGAAACCTGATCGCCGAGCCCGGCACGGTCGACACCCGCGCCCCGACCTCGGCCAATGCCGACCACCTGGCGCCGGCCTTCCTCAGCACCCTGCAAGGCCTCTACGGCGGCACGCGCCTGGCCGCCCAGGAGCTGGACGGGCTGATCGTCGAGGGCGAGGGCGGGTTGTTCCGCGCCGAGGACCTGGCCCGCTGCCGGGGCGCGCCGCCGGCCGCCTTCGACCGCGTGGTCGTGGCGGTCGACCCGCCGGCCACCGCCACGGGCGACGCCTGCGGCATCGTGGTCTGCGGGCGGTTTGACGGCCGCGCTTTCGTGTTGGCCGACCGCACCGCGCGAGGCCTGTCGCCCAACGGCTGGGCCCGCCGCGCGGTCGAGGCCGCCGTCCGCTGGTCGGCCGACGCGCTGGTCGCCGAGGCCAACCAGGGCGGCGACATGGTCCGCTCGGTCCTGGCCCAGGCGGGGCCGCCTTGCGCGGTCAAGCTGGTCAAGGCCTCGGTGGGCAAACGCGCCCGGGCCGAGCCGGTGGCGGCTTTGTATGAACAGGGCCGAGTGGTGCACTGCGGGGCTTTTCCGGCGCTGGAGGAGGAGCTGATGGCGCTGGGGTCGGGGGATCTCGGGCACAGCCCGGACCGGGCGGATGCGTTGGTGTGGGCGGTGAGTGAGTTGATGTTGGGGGTGGGGAAGAGGCCGCGGTTGTCGGTGCTTTAGGCTCTGCCACTTGCCCCCTACGGATCGCTTCGCGATCGTCTTCCCCCAGAGGGGGAAGAGCCTGGCCGCCGGCTCCGTGCCAAGGCTCCGCCCCCTATGGGGGCGGACAGGCGGCGTAGCCGCCAGGTGGGGGCAAGTGGGTGAGCTGCTGACGAATAGCTGACACCGCACTGTCGATGGAAACCAGCACCCAACTGGCTGGAATCCGCAAGGTCATGATCCCGTGACGCGCCAGCCACCGATCTCGCGACGCATCCTTCTCCGGACGATCCTCCGTGTAGTGCTGTCCTCCATCCACCTCGACCGCCAACCTTGCCGAAGCGCAAAAGAAGTCGAGCACGAACGGCCCGACCGGATGCTGACGACGGAACTTCAAACCGTCGAGCTGCCCGCGCCGGATCGCGTTCCAGAGCATGAGTTCCGGCAACGACATCTCTTTACGTAGTCGCCTGGCGTTGGTGACCGTCGGTCGTGGCGCGCTCATGTGGCTCACCTCCTTGCCCCCACCTGACCGCTGCGCGGTCTGTCCGCCCCCATAGGGGGCGGAGCCTTTCGCGCCAGTCGGCTATTGCGGCAACCCTAACATGTTCCCTCTTCGTTCTCAACCTCCGCGAGGCGTCCCATGCCCCTGTTCCACCGCCGTCGACCACCGGAGACCAAGGACTCCCGGGCCGCCAGACTGATCGCCATCACCACGGCGGGCCGTCCCCGCTGGACGCCGCGCGACTACGCGGCCCTGGCGTCGGAAGGCTTCGCCAAGAACCCGATCGCCTATCGCTGCGTGCGGATGATCGCCGAGGCCGCCGCGTCGGTGCCGCTGACCGTCTTCGTCGGTGGCCGGCGGGCCGACGACCATCCGCTGCGCAAGCTGCTCCAGGCCCCCAACCCCGAACAGGGCGGGGCCGACCTGATGGAGGCGTTCTTCGGGCACCTGCAGGTGGCGGGGAACGGCTACCTGGAAGCCGCCGGACCGGACGCCCCGACCGAACTCTACGCCCTGCGGCCCGACCGGATGACCGTGGTGCCCGGCCCGCGCGGCTGGCCGCTGGCCTACGACTACCAGGCCGCCGGCCGGACCGCCCGGATCGGCCGCGACGCCGCCGGCTGGCTGCCGGTGTTGCACCTGAAACTGTTCAACCCCACCGACGACCACTACGGCTTCTCGCCGCTCGAGGCGGCGGCCTTCGCGATCGACGTGCACAACGCCTCGGGGGCCTGGAACAAGGCCCTGCTCGACAACAGCGCCCGGCCGTCCGGGGCCTTGGTCTACGCCAACCGCGAGGCCGGCGACCGGCTGTCGGCCGAGCAGTTCGAGCGGCTGAAGGCCGAGCTCTCCGACGCCCACGCCGGGACCGCCAACGCCGGCCGGCCGCTGTTGCTGGAGGGCGGGCTGGACTGGCGGCCGATGTCGCTGAGCCCCGCCGACATGGACTTCATCGCCGGCAAGCACGCCGCCGCCCGCGAGATCGCCCTGGCCTTCGGCGTGCCGCCCCAACTGCTGGGCGTGCCGGGCGACGCCACCTACGCCAACTACCGCGAGGCCAATGGCGCGTTCTGGCGGCACACCGTCGTGCCCCTGGCCGAGCGGGCGGCGCGGGCCTTGTCGGTGTGGCTGGAGGTGAAGTTCCCCGGCGCGCGGATCGCCTGCGACCTGGACGCCGTGCCGGCGCTGTCGGCCGAGCGCGACGCGCTGTGGGCGCGGCTGGAGGGGGCGAGTTTTCTCACGGACGCGGAGCGGCGGCGGTTGGCGGGGTTGGAGGGATGACCGCGCCGCAACGCTGGCGGCTCGACCGCCAGGTCTCGCTCGGTCTGCTGGTCGCCGTGGCGCTGCAAGCCGCCGCCGCCCTGATGTGGGCCGGGCGGGCCTCGGCGCGGATCGACGACCTGCGCCAGCGCCTCGACGCCCAGGCCCCGGTCGCCGAGCGCCTGGCGAGGCTGGAGACCCAGGCGGACGCCACTCGGGCTTCGCTGGCCCGGATCGAAAGCAAGCTGGACCGGCCGTAGCTCACCGACTTGCCCCCACCTGACCGCTACGCGGTCTGTCCGCCCCCATAGGGGGCGGAGGACGCCGCACCGCCGCCGCGCGCCTCTTCCCCCTCTGGGGGAAGACGACCGCGAAGCGGTCCGTAGGGGGCAAGTGTTCACCGCACAGGAGCCCTTCAATGATCGAAACGGACCTCCCTATCGAAGGCCACGCCAGCCTGTTCTGGACCCGCGACCTCAACGACGACGTCACCGCCGCCGGCGCCTTCGCCGCCAGTCTGGCCCGCACCGGCCCGGCCGGCGTGAAGATGCTGCACCAACACGACGACGCCGAGCCCGTCGGGGTCTGGGACGAGATCGCCGAGGACGCGGCGGGCCTCTACGTCCGTGGCCGCATCCTGCGCGCGACGCCGCGCGGCCGCCTGGTCGCCGCCCTGGTCGAGGCCGGCGCCCTGGACGGCCTCTCCATCGGCTTCCGCGCCGTGAAGGCCCGGCCGGATGACACCGGCCGGCTGCGGGTGCTGACGCAGGTGGAGCTGTGGGAGGTGTCGATCGTGACGTTCCCAATGCTGCCGGGGGCGCGGCTGCGTCTGCTGGGTCCGCCGTAGCGAAAAACGCCCGCCCGGCGAACCGGGCGAGCGTCTTGGGTTTAGTGCAGAAGTCGTGAGCCGGGCGGCAGGCGTTTGACGATGATCGGCTTCCAAGCACGGGCGACCCGACCTGTATTGGTGTGGAAGCGCGACACGGCGTACGCCGGTTCGAAGGCCTTGACGTAGCGAACGACCTGTTGGGGGTGCTTTCGCTTGTGACCGGGGAGAACCCCGGTCACCTTGAATATCCGCTTCTGCGGAGGAGTGTGGTGCATGTTTGCCACCGAGTAGCCCTCATATGCGCGAGGGGGGCCGCAGATGGGCACCGCTTTCACCGTGACCACCATTATTCAACTATACCTGATTTTGCTGTAAAAGTCGAAATAAAACTGACTGTCTGCTTGACAATTTGTCGGATTTTCACCGTAAGCATTTTAGGTCTGCTTAGCGCGTTTCGCCTGGGCGACCTGACGCCCACCAGCCGGCGTCGTCGTACGACGCGTCGCGCGCCCTAGATCCCTCCCCAGTCGGGGAGGTGACGTTCCGGACCCGATCCGGGCTCAGGAGGGGAAAACCTCCAATCCGTGAACGCGATCGTCGGCTTCGCCGACACCTCCCCCACAGGGGGAGGACCTTGTCCTGCCTCTTCCCAAAAACCGGAGATCCCCATGAAGGAAACCAAACAAGCCGCGGCTTCGCCCGAGGCTCGCGCCGCCTTGCACGAAGTGCTGGCGGCGTTCGAGGGCTTCAAGGCCGCCAATGACCAGCGGCTCGCGGCCTTGGAGACCAAGCGCGCCGACGTGCTGCTGGAGGAGAAGGTCGCCCGCATCGACGACGCCGTCTCCAACGCCCAGGCGCGGCTGGACCGCGTGCTGTCCGACGCTCGCCGTCCCACCCTCGGCGGCGAAGGCCGGCTGGTCGCGCCCGACGAGCGGAAAGCGGCTTTCGACCGCTACATCAAGACCGGCGAGACCCCGGGCCTCCTCCTGGAAGCCAAGGGCCTGTCGGAAGGCGTGGCCACGGCCGGCGGCTATGTCGCCCCGGCCGAGCTGGAGCGGCAGATCCTGCGGCGGCTGGCCGCGTCCAGCCCGATGCGCGACATCTGCCAGGTGCGCACCATCGGCTCGGGCACCTTCCGCAAGCCGGTCTCGACGGCGGGCCTGGCCGCCAGCTGGGTGGCCGAGACCGCGACGCGGCCGGAGACCACGCCCCCGACCCTGGACGTGATCGACTTCCCGGCCGGCGAACTCTATGCCAGCCCGGCCGCCACCCAGGCCCTGCTCGACGACGCTTACGTGAACATCGACGAGTGGCTGGCGGAAGAAGTGCAGGACGCCTTCGCCGCCCAGGAAACCTCGGCCTTCATCGCCGGCGACGGCGTCAACAAGCCCAAGGGCCTGCTGGCCTACACCGCCGCGCCCGACGCCTCGGCGACCTGGGGCCAGGTCGGCTATCTGGCCACCGGCGTCGCCGGCGCCTGGCCGGCTTCGAACCCGACCGACAAGCTGATCGACCTGATCTACGCCACCAAGACCCAGTACCGCCAGAACGGCCGCTTCGTGCTGAACCGCCGCACGGTCAGCGCCGTGCGCAAGTTCAAGGACGCGCAAGGCAACTACATCTGGAACGCGGCCCTGCAGCCGGGCCAGTCGGCATCCTTGCTGGGCTATCCGGTCACCGAGATCGAGGCCATGCCCGACGTCGCGGCCAACAGCATGGCCATCGCGTTCGGCGACTTCGAGAAGGGCTACCTGATCGTCGACCGGGCCGGCGTGCGGGTGCTGCGTGATCCCTACTCCGCCAAGCCGCACGTGCTGTTCTACACCACCAAGCGGGTCGGCGGCGGGGTGCAGAACTTCGACGCGATCAAGCTGCTGAAGTTCGCGGTGAGCTAACCACGACCGCCTGACGCCCCCTCCGTCACGCTGCGTATTCGCAGCGCGCCACCTCCCCCGTTTTACGGGGGAGGAGATCCGTCCCCTACTCCTCACCCGCATCGCGGGGGAGGTGGCGCGTCGCCGCTTGGCGACGTGACGGAGGGGGCGTCTCCTTTCATCCGGAAACACCCCTCATGCCCCTCTCCACCACCCTGGCCGAGGCCAAGGGTTTCCTGCGCGTGGCCGACGCCGCCGAGGACGCCCTGGTGACTCTGCTGATCGACGCGGCCGAAACCCGCGTCGCCGCCGCCACCGGCCTGGCCCTGACCCTGGCCAGCCCCGCGCCGCTGCGCCTGGCCGTGCTGGTCCTGGTCGCCCACGCCTATGAACACCGGGATGACGGCGAACCGCCGCCCGGCCAGGTCGAGGCCTGGCTGGCCCCTTACCGGACGGCCCGGCTGTGAGCGCCGGTTCAGACGCGGCCCTGGCCGCCGCCGTGGTCGAGGCCCTGAAGGCCGCGCCCGCCGTCACCGTCCTGGTCGCCGCCCGTGTCCACGTCGATGCGCCGCGCCACCCGGTCTATCCCTGCATCAGCCTCAGCCGCCAGGAAAGCCGGCCGTTCGGGCCGGACGCCGACGCGCTCGAACACCTGCTGACCGTCACCTGCGCCAGCAAGTTCGGCGGACCGGAGGAGGCGCGCGCCGTCACCGCCGCCGTCCGCGCGGCCCTGCACAACGCAGCCCTGACCGTGGCGGGCCGCCGCCTGGTCACCCTGCGCGTCACCTATGCCGACGTCTTCCGCGCCGCCGACCGCGAGCTGTCGCTCGGGGTGCTGCGGGTGCGGGCGGTGACGGAGAGCGTCTGAACGACACTTGCCCCCACCTGACCGCTTCGCGGTCTGTCCGCCCCCATAGGGGGCGGAGGCCGGCGCACCGAGCCCTCTTCCCCCTGTGGGGGAAGACGACCGCGAAGCGGTCCGTAGGGGGCAAGTGGTCGCCGCATAATCCTTGAAAATCGGAGCACCCCATGGCCGCCCAAGCCGGCAAAGACATCCTTCTGAAGATCAGCGACGGCGCGCCGACGCCGGTCTTCACCACCGTGGCCGGCCTGCGGGCCCGGACGATCAGTCTCAACGCCCAGACCATCGACGCCACCGACGGCGACAGCGCCGGCCGCTGGCGCGAGCTGCTGGCCGGATCGGGCGTGCGCTCGGTCGCGGTCTCGGGCAGCGGCGTATTCCGCGACTCCGCCTCGGACGCCGCGGTGCGCGACAGCTTCTTCGCCCAGACCGCCCGGGTGTGGCGGCTGGTGATCCCCGACTTCGTCCAGCTGGAGGGGCCGTTCCTGGTGGCGGCCCTGGAATATGCCGGCGACCACGACGGCGAGGCGGCGTTCGCCCTGTCCCTGGCCTCGGCCGGGGCGGTGACGTTCACGGCGATCTAGGATCAACACTTGCCCCCTACGGATCGCTTCGCGATCGTCTTCCCCCAGAGGGGGAAGAGCCTCTGCCGCCGGCTCGGCGCGTGAGGCTCCGCCCCCTATGGGGGCGGACAGACCGCGCAGCGGTCAGGTGGGGGCAAGTTCACAGCGAGAACCCCCCATGCCCCACACCCCCAACCCCGCCCGTGGCGAGGTCGTCGTCCCGCTGGCCGGCACGCCCCGCCGCCTGTGCCTGACCCTCGGCGCCCTGGCCCGGATCGAGGCCGCCCTGGGTCTTTCCGACTGGAGCCAGCTGCCCGAACGCTTCGGCCGTCTCTCGGCCACTGAACTGACCGCCGTGCTCTCGGCCTTGCTGCAGGGCGGCGGCGAGGATCCGGACGTGCTGGCCAGCGCGCCGGTCTCCATCCCCGAGGCCGTCTCCGCCGTGGCGGCGGCTCTGGCGGCCTGCGCATGAGCCCCCACTGGGGCGCCGCTCTGCGCCTGGCGACCTTGCGTTTGGCCATCGCGCCGGAAGCCTTCTGGCGGCTGTCGCTGGTCGAGTGGCGGGCCCTGACCGAGGCCCCCGCCGCGCCGGTCCTGAGCCGCGCGGCCCTGGACGCCCTGATCGCCCGCTTCCCTGATGAGGAGACCCCATGAGCGATTTCGACAATGACGGCCTGGACGCCGTCCCGGTCCGCGCGGCCGAGGCCGCCGCCGCCTTGGCCGCCCTGCGGGCCCCGGCCGAGCAGGCGGCGCGTTCGATCGACGAGGCGTTCGGCAAGGCCGGCACGAGTCTCGCCCGCTCGCTGGCCCACGCGGCCGCCGACGGCAAGATCAGCCTGGGCGAACTGGCGCGCGCGGTGATCGAGGCGGTGTCGGCGGGATCGGGAAGCGACGGTGGGGGCGGCGGCCTGGCCCAGGCCCTGGCCTCGGCGGTCAGCTCGGCCTTTTCCGGGGCAAGGGCCGACGGCGGCGCGGTCTCGGCCGGCGGCGCCTATCTGGTCGGCGAGCGTGGCCCGGAGCTGTTCCGTCCCGCGACCGGCGGTTCGATCGAACCGGCCGGGGCGGGCGGGGTCAGCGTCACGGTCAACGTCCAGGGCGGTGACATCGCGGGCCTGGCCCGTTCCGATGCGCAACTGGCCCAGGCCCTGGCCCGGGCGGTGAGCTTGGGGGCGCGGCGGCTCTAGGTGTCATACCAAGCGCCCTTGAGTTCGACTCCCCCGTGCTCCCCTCAATCCTGTCACGAGGGCTTAGGTAGTTGAGGTCCGGGTCAAGGGCCGCCGTTATCAGTCGAATGTGTTAAGCAGCGCCGCCTCGGCCCTGGCGGCGCCCTTGCCAGCCCCGGCCGGCACGCTCTTGCGACTGCCGATGAAGATGATGACGCTCCAGTTGACCAGGCCATAGGCGACCATGAGCATCACCGGTGTAACGAACGGAGCACCGGTGCTCGCCTTGGTGAAGGCGTTGACCAGCCCCGCGACGAAACCGACCACGAACCCGCCGGCCAGGGTCGAGACGCACCACCAGGGCGACCAGCCGAAGTCCCGCAGGCGACGCGACGCGATCACCGCCCAGGGAATGAAGCTCAGGCCGCTGACCAAGGCTGGGTTGCGTAGGATGATGTTGAGGATCCCGGAGCCGATCGTCATGCAGACGACCCAGATCCAATATTCCGAGCGGTTGGCCCGCCCGAGCAGATAGGCCTTCATTCCGTTCAAGATCGCCCCCAACGCCAATACCGATGCAACGGTGCAGCTTAAGGGCGTGGGGCAGGGAAGGGAACACGGGAAGATCCCCCTCCCGGCGGGAAGGGGATCTCGTGTCGCTGTCAGACCAGCACCGCGCCCATCGGCGGTTCGCCGTAGCGGTTCTCGCCGGGCTCGCTGGCGGCCGTCCCCACCCAGAGGGTGAAGCCGACCACCACCACGAAGGCGGTGGCCACGCTGACCAGCAGGCCGCCGACGCCGGCCATGGTGGCCCAGTCGAAGTCGCCGTGGGTGGCTTCCGACAGAATGGCGCCGAAGCCGATCGAGATGGCCGAGGCGATCACCAGCACCGGACCCAGCACGATCGGCAGCACTTGCCACCAGCCGCTGCGGCCCATGTCGTGCAGGCGCTTGGCGCACAGGCAGACCCAGGCGAAGATCGCCGCCAGGCCCAGGAACGGACCGATCAGCGGGATCCAGTGGCCCAGCGTGTGAACGCCCACCACCACCAGCCAGCCGATCCAGAACGCCTGCCGGCCGATACGGCCTTCGGCGGTGAAGAACAGTGATTTCCAGTCCATTTCCAGCTCCCAATCCTTGAAAAGAGACTAGGGCTGGACCCCTCGCGGTTTAAGTGAATTGCAAGTCATGACGAGGGTTTAACCCTTGGGCGGCTTGGGGGCGTAGGTCGGCGCGTTGGCGAGCCAGGCCAGGAAGCCGGCCCACAACACAGCGAGCCCCAGAATGTCCAACAGCAAGCCGACGAAAGGCATGAACTTGTCGAACGCGTCGGGGCGCCAAGCGCCAGCCGCCCCGTGAGTCATCAACGTCACCATGAGCAAGGCGACCAACCAGTCCGACGGGCGCCCCTGGTCGCGTAGACGTTTGAGGCAGAGGCAGGTCAGGATGTAGGCGCGGACCGCCAGGATCAGGCCGAACGCGACCGTCGTCGGGGTGTCCAGGCCCTGTACGGGTCCGTGGAACAGCGCCGTGACGGCCAACTCGCCGACGATCGGGATCAGCGCGAGGACCAACGTCGGAGACCCTCGTGTCAGGGCCGCCGCGGCCATCGACAGAGCCACTAGCGCCAGTAGGCCGAAGGCGAAGGCGCGACGGTCGATCCGGCCAGTGGGATCGAAGAACAGTCTCAGCCCAATCATCAACGTCCCCTCCAAAGCGTGGAGGCGTTTCTCCAGCTCAAGCTGGTCTATAAGTGAATGTTCACTCACATGCAAGGAGGCATGGCATGACCGCCTTTCACGAGGTGCGCCTGCCCGCGCGGCTGGCGTTCGGCTGCACCGGCGGGGTCGAGCGGCGGACCCAGGTGACGACCCTGGGCTCGGGCTTCGAGCGGCGCTCCAGCCCCTGGGCCCAGGGGCGGCGGCGCTACCTGATCGGCACGGCGGCGCGGCCGCTGGATGACGCCGCCGAGTTGGTGGCCTTCTTCGAGGCGCGGCGCGGGCGGCTGCACGGCTTCCGGTTCCGCGACCCGGCCGACTGCAAGTCGTGCGCGCCATCGGCGACGCCGGCCGCCACGGATCAGACGGTCGGAACGGGCGACGGCGTCCGCAAGACCTTCGCCCTGGCCAAGACCTACGGGACCGGCGACACGGCGGTGGTTCGGCCGATCGCCAAGCCGGTGGCCGGGACGGTCAAGGTCGCGGTCGGCGGCGTGGCGCTGGCGGCGGCGGTCTTCGCGGTCGACACCGTCACGGGCCTGGTAACCCTGGTTACGGCGCCGGCCGCGGGCGCGGCGGTG
>FTJN01000122.1_pt3 | contig 21237 bp, 18 predicted proteins | sample 1658361 | NCBI WGS metagenome assembly FTJN01 (sample SAMEA3914819, study PRJEB12502) | metagenome | biome: forest; material: soil | place: Canada | collected 2010-06-26 | depth 0.3 m
GACCCCTCCGGCCTTGCCCGACCCCTCCCGGGGCTTGGCACTCCGCGAAACGCCACCGGCTACGCCGGCTGCGCCTCCGACGCCTTGTGCGTGTCCAGCTCGATCTCGACGCGGTCGCGCCCTTCCTGCTTGGCCCGGTACATCGCCTCGTCGGCGCGCTTGATGCCGTCGTTCAGGTCCTCGCCGCGATGCCATTCGGCCACGCCGAAGCTGCAGGTCACGCGCAGGCCCTCGGTCCAGGTCGCCGCCGCGATGCGCTCGCGCAGGCGTTCGGCGATGTCGCGGCCCTTGATGCCGGGCGTGTCGCGGAACACCAGCAGGAACTCCTCGCCGCCCCAGCGCGCGAACAGGTCGTCGCGCTGGACGGCCGAGCGCACGAGTTGCGCGAGGCCGCGGATCACCTGGTCGCCGGTGTCGTGGCCCAGCGTGTCGTTGATGCGCTTGAAGTGGTCGATGTCGATGAACACGAGCGTCATCGGGAAGGTCTGGCCTTCGCCCAGGCGCACGATGCGCATCAGCTCGTCGGCCAGGCCCTTGCGGTTGAGCGCGCCCGTGAGCGGATCCGTGCGCGCGATCTCGGCCAGGCTGCGCGTTTCCAGGCGCAGCGACTCGTTGAGCCGCTGCAGCGAGTTCTGGCTCGCGGCGGACAGGCGCAGCTGGTTGCGCTTCAAGAGGCTGTCGATGACCAGGTAGCCGAACACCGACAGCATCCACACGGCGATGATGCCCAGGCGGAAGGTCGACGGCGCGATCAGCTTGCCGGTCAGCTCGATGCGCTCGATGCGGATCGTGTGCAGGCCCGGCTCCACCTTCGGGCCGGTGGAGAACGCGATCTCGGTGGCGTTGCGGAAGTCCGGCGCCTCGAGATCGAGCGTCATCGGATGCTCGTCGATCCACCACTGCGAGACGGTGAACCGGCTCAGCGGCACCTCGTAGCCCGCCGGATAGACCGACGGCTCGTAGATCAGCTGGTCGACCTTCTCGGAATCGAAGACGCCGACCTTCGAATACCTGGGATCGAAGTTGCGCACGTAGATGCGCACGCGCTGCTGCGCCTCGGGGCCGGTGGCCGTCACCCACAGGCGCATCGAGTCGTAGCGGCTCAGGTCGATGCCGCGCGGCGCCTTGGCGAACTCGATCTCCAGCTCGCAGAACGCCCACTCGTAGCCAGCGCGCAGGTCGCAGTCCATGCCCAGCACGCCGCCGACATGGCTGACGCTGGCCACGCTCTTGCCGCCCGGGTTCTTTCGATCGTCCACCGCCTGCGCCGTGTAGGGCGAGCGGGCGTCGATCACCATCGTCGAGGTCATGCCGAACTGGTTCCAGAGCAGCGCGACCCCGGTGAGGGCGAGCAGGAGGATCAGCAGGCGACGGAGGACGCGGGCGTGCATGGCGAAGGCGCTTGGCCGAAATTGCGGTGTACAGACGGGAATCGGCAATCGTCCCGCCAACTTGAGACCGCGCGGGCAATCGTTACATGCGCATCGAGCGGACACGGCCCGAACGCCGTTCGGAACTCACGGAAAGCGCGGAATTGTGGCGCCGCGAACCCCGCGGCGCCGGCCGGCGGACCGTTCAGCGGCGCAGCAGCGGTGCCTGCAGTTCGTGCACGGCGCCGGCGCCGATCGACGCGCCGAAGCGCTTGGCCAGGCGCTCGGCCACGTTCTCCTGCAGCGTGTAGTCGATCACGTCCTCGGCCTTGACCACTTCGCGGGCGACGTAGTCGAGGTTGCCGAAGCGGTCGGCCAGCCCTTGCTTGACGGCGTCCTCGCCGTTCCAGAACAGGCCGGAGAACGTGTCGGGCGTCTCGTGCAGGCGCGCGCCGCGGCCTTCCTTGACGACGCCGATGAACTGCTGGTGGATCTGGTCGATCATCGCCTGGGCCAGGGCGCGCTGCTCGGGCTTGAGCGGCGAGTACGGATCGAGCATGCCCTTGTTGGCGCCGGCCGTGATCAGGCGGCGCTCGACGCCCAGCTTCTCCATCGTGCCGGTGAAGCCGAAGCCGTCCATCAGCACGCCGATGGAGCCGACGATGCTGGCCTTGTCGACGAAGATCTCGTCGGCGGCCACCGCCATGTAGTACGCCCCGGAGGCGCACACCTCTTCGCAGACGGCATAGACCTTCTTCGGGTGCAGCACCTTCAGGCGCTTGATCTCGTCGTAGACGATGCCGGCCTGCACCGGGCTGCCGCCGGGCGAGTTGATGCGCAGCACCACGGCCTGGGCGTTCTTCTCCTCGAACGCGCTGCGCAGGGCCGAGACGATGTTCTCGGCGCTGGCGTTGCCCTCGGACGCGATCTCGCCGCGGATCTCCACCAGCGCGGTGTGCGGCCCGTTGGGCGTGTTCGTCTTGCCGCGCTGCGAGGACACCAGCCCCCAGACGATGGCCAGCGCCAGCAGGAACCACGCGAGGCGGCCGACCAGGCGCCAGCGGCGTTCGTTGCGGCGATCGCGCATCAGCTCGCCGGTGACCTGCGCGAGCACATGCTCCAGGCGCGAGAGGTCGGCGGTGATGGTCACGTTCGCGGGCGCGGGGGCCTGCGCAGGCGCGGGGGCCGGGCCGTTGTCGGGCAGCGGCGGGGTCTGCGTGGGCTCGAAGTCTTGGGTCATGAAGGGCTCAAGTTGGGGCCGGGTCGTCGAAGACCCTGGGCCGGATGTCGGGCGAAGGATACCAATACACCTGTCCGGCGGCCTCCGTGACGGCGACGGCCATCAGGCGCGCGCCCGCGCAGGGGCCCGCGATGCAGTGGCCGGTCGTGGGCTCGTAGACGGCGCCGTGCATCGAGCACACGATGAAGCGGCGTTCCGAGTCGAGGAACTCGCCCGGCTGCCAGTCCATCTCCGTGGGCACGTGCGCGCAGCGGTTCATGTAGGCGACGACGCGGCCCTCGAAGCGCAAGGCGAACGCGCGCGCCGGACTGCGCCACAGCATCACGTCGAAGACGCAGGCCCGGCCGGACTCCTCGAGATCGGCGCTCGCGCAGAGCCGCAACGCGCCGGGCGGCGCGGAACCTGCCTCGTCAGGCATGCTGTTCGAGCCATGCGGCGAGCTCGGCCACCGTCCGGGCGACGAACAACGGCGAATGCGCGTCGAACTCGGAGACCTGGTGCGCGCCGTAGGCCACCGCGAGGCTGGGGGCGCCGGCGTTGGCCGCCAGTTGCAGGTCGTGCGTGGTGTCGCCGATCATCAGCGTGCGGTCGGGATCGACGCCGAACTGGCGCATCAGCTCGACGAGCATCTGCGGGTCGGGCTTGGAGCGCGTCTCGTCGGCGGTGCGCGTGCCGTCGAACAGCCCCTTCAGTTCGACCGCGTGCAGCGCCTCGTCCAGGCCCGTGCGGCTCTTTCCGGTGGCCACGGCGAGCCAGTGGTGGCGCCTCTTGAGCGCGTGCAGCATCTCCAGCACCCCGGGAAAGAGCGTCAGGTCGTGCTGGCGCGCCAGGTAGTGGAAGCGGTAGCGTTCGATCATGCGCGGAATCTGTTCCTGCGTGATCGTGGGCACCGCGTGCGCCATCGCGCCGTGCAGGCTCAGCCCGATCACCCACGAGGCGCGCTCGTCGTCGGGCACCGGCAGGTCCAGGTCGCGGCAGGCGGCCTGGATGCTGTGGACGATCAGCGCCGTGGAGTCGAACAGCGTGCCGTCCCAGTCGAAGACGACCAGGTCGAAGCGGTGCGGGCGGTCGGTGGATTCGGTCATTGCGAAGGTGTCTGGCGGGCGAGCGCGGCGACCAGCGCCGCGCACTCGGGTGGCAACGGCGCCACGAGCTCGAGGCGGGCGCCGGTGGCGGGATGGTCGAACGCGAGCTGGCGGGCGTGCAGGAACATGCGCTCGAAGCGCACCCCCGGCACGGCTTCGCCGCGCGCGTAGCGGCGGTTGAGGGCGAAGTCGCCGTACTTGTCGTCGCCGACGATCACGTGCCCCGAATGTTGCAGGTGCACGCGGATCTGGTGCGTACGGCCGGTCTTGATCGTGACGTCCAGCAGCGTGGTGGCCGCGAACTCCTGGGCGATGCGCACCAGCGAGATCGAGCGCTGGCCGTCGGGGTGGTCGTCGGCGACCGGATAGACGCGGCGCTCGCCGCCGCCGTCCTCGGTCTTGTGCAGGGCGACGTCGATCACCTTCAGCCGGGCGGGCCAGCGGCCCACCACCAGCGCGGCGTAGGTCTTGCCCGTCTCGCGGGCGCGGAACTGCTCCTGCAGCGCCACCAGCGCGCTGCGCTTCTTGGCCAGCAGCAGGATGCCGGAGGTCTCGCGGTCCAGCCGGTGCACCAGCTCCAGGTATTTCTGCTCGGGACGCGCGCGTCGCAGCTGCTCGATCACGCCGAAGCTGACGCCCGAGCCGCCGTGGACGGCCGTGCCGGACGGCTTGTCGATGGCGATCAGGTGCTCGTCCTCGAACAGGATCGGGAATTCGCGCGGCGGCGCGGCCTCGGCCGGCGTCGCGGGCGCGGCCATGCGCAGGGGCGGCACGCGCACGAGGTCGCCGCCGGCCAGCCGGGTGTCGGCCGACGCCCGGCCCTTGTTCACGCGCACCTCGCCCGAACGGATGATCCGGTAGACGTGGGTCTTGGGCACGCCCTTGAGCTCGCGCAGGAGGAAGTTGTCCAGGCGCTGGCCCTCGAACTCCGGATCGACGGCCACGGTGCGCACGGCCGGCACGACGTCGACGGGAGCCGCCGGCGCGGGCGGCGGCGGCGGGGTGCGAACGGCGGCCACCGCGAGGCGCGGGCGTGGCTTCGCGCCGGCGGCCGGCGGCGTCTTTCCGTGGGCCGTCGCTTTCGTTTTATTGACGCTCCGGGCCGGGGTTTGAGCCGGCTTGCGTTTCGCCTCTATAATTGGCCGGACCACGTTGGCGACATAAGTTCTTGATTTTTCAGAGTTTACCTGGGTAATCCACGAGACGGATCCCGAGTCGGCTCTCGAAACTCGACAACCAAGGCGCGTCGGCGTGGCGCCAAGTATCGAAAGAGACGCGGCAAACAAGGTGATGCAACGCGCTCGGCGCCTCGGCAGGCCGGTGACCACGAAGTGGCCCGGCGGCTGAAATGCAATGACGCGGAAGAGCAACGACAAATGAACCGACCTGCATTCAACGCAGGCTGGAGATAAAAGGTTTTCCAAGGTTGCCAGAGGCTATTCCCGTCAAACGGAACGGCAGCTGGGAGCCGGTGTCAGATCCTTTGCAATCGCAACGCATGGCGTTCGTTTCCCACCCCCACCCGACCCCGTCCCGCTGTGCGGGCGAGACCGCACGGCCCTGGCCGGCGCCCAGCGCATTTTCGCGCGGCGCCGTCGCCACCGCCCTGCCCTCGCTCCGTGCCCGGGGCCGCCGGGTGCGCGGACCTGCAGGAGCGGCCGCGGCCGTGACCGCAGGTGGCCTTCGGGAAACGTCGAGCGCCCTGCACCGCGAGGCGAAAGCCTGACGCCCAAGCGCCAACGCTGCACACGTCGACCACCTCCATTTCGAGGCACGGCGGGCAGTCCAGGGCGGTTCCTTCCATCGGTTCGCTTTTCGTTTCTCGTGCATCGTTAACGCGCTCCACAGGCCCTGTCGACATCGGCCTGATCGGAGCGCAGTGAGGCGACCGCCTCGCGCCGGCTCGTGAGCCGCGCGGGGCGAAGAAGGAGTGCACGTGAAACGCATGCTGATCAATGCGACCCAGCCGGAAGAACGCCGGCTGGCGATCGTCGATGGACAGAAACTGCTCGATTTCGAAAACGAGATCGAAGGGCGCGAACAGCGCAAAGGCAATATCTACAAGGCGGTCGTGACGCGCGTCGAGCCGTCGCTCGAAGCCTGTTTCGTCGATTACGGCGAAGACCGCCACGGTTTCCTGCCGTTCAAGGAAATCGCGCGCACCTATTTCCGCGACGGCGTCGACGTCAAGTCCGCCCGCATCCAGGATGCGATTCGCGACGGCCAGGAACTCCTGGTGCAGGTCGAGAAGGAAGAGCGCGGCAACAAGGGCGCGGCGCTGACCACGTTCGTGTCGCTGGCCGGCCGCTACCTCGTGCTGATGCCCAACAACCCGCGCGGCGGCGGCGTGAGCCGGCGCATCGAGGGCGAAGATCGCGAAGAGCTCAAGGAAAACCTCGACCAGCTCGAGTACCCGAAGGGCATGAGCCTGATCGCGCGCACCGCCGGCATCGGCCGCAGCGCGCCCGAGCTGCAGTGGGACCTGAACTACATGCTCAAGCTGTGGGACGCCATCGACGGCGCCTCCAAGTCGGGCAAGGGCGCGTTCCTCATCTACCAGGAATCGTCGCTGGTCATCCGCGCCATCCGCGACTACTTCACCGCCGACATCGGCGAGATCCTGATCGATACGGACGACATCTTCGAGCAGGCGCAGCAGTTCATGAACCACGTGATGCCGGAAACGGCCAATCGCGTGAAGCGCTACCGCGACGACGCGGCGCTGTTCAGCCGCTTCCAGATCGAGCACCAGATCGAGACCGCGTTCTCGCGCACGGTCAACCTGCCGGCCGGCGGCGCGATCGTGATCGACCACACCGAGGCGCTGGTCTCCATCGACGTCAACTCCGCCCGCGCCACGCGCGGCGGCGACATCGAGGAAACCGCCACCCGCACCAACCTGGAAGCCGCCGACGAGATCGCGCGCCAGATGCGGCTGCGCGACCTCGGCGGCCTGATCGTCGTCGACTTCATCGACATGGAAGAGTCGAAGAACCGCCGCGAAGTGGAACAACGCCTGCGCGACGCGCTGCGTTTCGACCGCGCCCGCGTGCAGTTCTCGTCCATCAGCAAGTTCGGCCTGCTGGAGTTGAGCCGCCAGCGCCTGCGCCCGGCGCTGAGCGAAGGCAGCCACATCACCTGCCCGCGCTGCAACGGCACGGGCCACATCCGCGACACCGAATCGTCCGCTCTGCAGATCCTGCGCATCATCCAGGAAGAGTCGATGAAGGAGAACACGGCCGCCGTGCACGTGCAGGTGCCGGTGGAAGTGGTGTCGTTCCTGCTCAACGAGAAGCGCAGCGAGATCACCAAGATCGAGCTGAAGCAGCGCACCACCGTGCTGCTGGTGCCCAACAAGCACCTCGAGACGCCCAACTACAAGCTCGAGCGCCTGCGCCACGACGACGTGCGCCTGGAAAACCTCCAGGCCAGCTACACGATGATCGAGGAGCCGGACGACGAGGTGTCGATCACCCGCCGCGACAAGGCCAAGGCCAAGCAGGAGCCGGTCATCAAGGGCGTGCTGCCCGACCAGCCGGCTCCGCCGGCGCCCGCGCCCGCGCCCGCGCCCGTCGCGGCCCCGGTTTCGCAGGCCGCTCCGGCGGCCCGCGCCCCGCGCCCGGCCGCGGCGCCCGCCCCGGCTCCGGCCGCGGGTGGCTTCTTCGGCTGGATCAAGAGCCTGTTCAGCGCGGCGCCTGCGCCCGCACCCGTGCCGGCCCCGGCACCGTCCACGGCCGCCCCGGCGGCACGCGGCGGCGAAGGCCGCGACGGCAACCGTGACGGCCGCGGCCGTGACGACAAGCGTCGCGGTGGCCGCAACGGCGAGCGCGGTGGCGAGCGCGGCAACCGCGGCGCCGAAGGCCGCGGCGGTGAGCGTGGCGAACGCAAGGCCGGCGAAGGCCGTCCGCCGCGCGACGAGTCGCGTCGCAGCGAACGCGGCGGCGAACGCACCCGCGAGACCGTGATGGAGAACGGCGAGGCGCGTCCGGAAGGCCGCGGCGGTCGCCGTGGCGAGCCGCGCGCCGAGGGCGCGCCGCGTGAAGGCGGCCGCGAAGGCGGTCGCCGCGAGCGCCCGCCGCGCGAGGATCGTCCGGCACAGGTCGACGGCGCCGAGGGCATGACGGCCGAGGCCGCACCGCAGCGCGACCGCAGCGAACGCGCCGAGCGTGGCGACCGCGGCGGTCGCCGTCCGGCACCCGCGCCGGTGGCCGAAACGGCCGAAGGCTTCGGCGAACTGGGCGCACAAGGCGAGCTGATCGATACGGCGCCCGGCGCCGAGATCGTGGCTGGCGCGGTGTCCGGCGACGGCACGCCCGCGGCAGACGGCGAGCGCGACGGCCGTCGCCGCCGCCGTCGTCGTGGCGGCCGTGGCCGTGACGAGGCGTCCGCCGAAGGCGGTGCCGAGGGTGACAACGCCGAAGGCGCCCCGCGCGCCGAAGGCGATGACGCAGTCGGCGCCGATGTGGCCGAAGCCGCCGCCGCCGCACCCGCGGACGGCGAAGCGCAGGCCGACGGCGAAGGCGGCAACCGCCGCCGTGGCCGCGGACGCGATCGCAATCGCGGCCCGCGTCGCGAAGACGGCATGGGCGACACCAGCGGCGAGACCGCCGCCGAAGGCCTGCCCGGCAACGCCGCGCTGACCGAAGCGGCCGGCGTTCCCGAACCCGTCCCGGCACCGGCCCTGGCCGATGAACCCGCGCCGCGTCGCGAACGCGGCGATCGGGGCGAGCACTCGGAAGTTCCGACGCCCGTGGCCGAGGCGCCCGAGGCCGACGAAGCCCCGGCCCGCGTCGCGGTGCCGTTCGAAGCGCGCGCCTTCACCGCGCCGGTCGCTGCGCCGGCGCCCGCGCCGGTGGCCGCGGCGCCCGCTCCGGCGGCCCCGGTCGCGCCGGTCGTGCCGGCGTTCGACCTGCCCATCGCCGACCTGAACTTGCTCGCGGGTTCGGCCGGCCTGGAGTGGGTGCACTCGAACGTCGACAGCGTGCGTGCGGCCCAGGAGGCGATCGCCAAGGCGCCCAAGCCCGTGCACGTGCCGCGCGAGCGTCCGCCCGCGGTCGTGATCGACGAAGGCCCGCTCGTGCTGGTCGAGACCCGCAAGGATCTCAGCCAGGTCAAGCTGCCGTTCGACACGCAGGCCTGAGTCTTGCCCGATTCCGGCATGACCTCCGTGCACCCCCTGCCCCGCCGCCGTCCCTCGTTCAACCGGGGGCTGCACGTGGCGGGGGCCGCGGGCGTCGCCGCCCTGGTGCTGGCGCTCGTCGCCTGCAAGGACGGCGAGGCGTCGGCCATGTCGCCGGCCGGCGCCGCGCTGGTCGCGTCGGCGCCCACCGTCGCGGCCACGAAGGTGCCGCCGCCGCCGGCGCTCCAGCCGGTGGGCGCGACGGCCAACACGGCGTCCGACCTCGCTTCGGTGGACGCGCAACTCGACACCACGCTGACCAAGGCCTCGGCCTGCACGGTCGACACCGAGTGCCATTCGGTGGCGATCGGGGCCAAGGCCTGCGGCGGCCCGACGGGTTACCGCGCCTACTCGAGCAAGAACGTGTCCACGGCGAGCGTCGACGCGCTGGCGCAGCGCGAGCGCGACCTGGCGGCCCAGGCGGCCCGCGAATCCCACCAGGTCTCGACCTGCTTCATGCTCGCCGACCCGGGCGCGCACTGCCAGCAGAACAAGTGCGTCACCGGTCCGGCATGAACTGACGCGACGCGTTCCCCCCGAAAGCCGCGAGCCGCCAGGCCCGCGGCTTTTTTCATTCCTGCGGCGAGGCGGGATCCAGCTCGGCCTGGAAAAGCCTAGAGGCGATCCAGCGCGCGCAGGTAGGCCGGATCGCGCATCAGGTCGTCCCAGGCGAGCGGCTCGGTCTGCGGCAGCAGGTCCAGGCGGCGGCGCTCCGCCGCACCGTCCGGCTCCCAGCTGAAGTCCGAGCGCGCCTTCACCAGGCCGTCCAGCAGGTCGTCCAGCGGCTTGCCCTTGCCCACGCTCTGGTTGCACAGCAGCACGAGGTCGCAACCGGCCTGCATCGCGAGCAGCGCCGCCTCGGCGTAGCCGAGCGTGCGCCCGCCGAGCGTGCGCGCGCCGGCCATGCTCAGGTCGTCGCTGAAGATCGCGCCGGTGAAGCCCAGCCGTGCACGCAGGACGTCCTGCAGCCACGGCGCGGAGAAGCCGGCGGGCTTGTCGTCGACATCGGGGTAGACGACGTGGGCCGGCATCACGCTGGCGAGCGAGGTGGACAGCCATTCGTATGGACGCGCGTCGTCCAGCAGGATCTCGGCGAGCGGACGCGGGTCCACCGGCACGTCCACGTGGCTGTCGGCGGCGACGTGGCCGTGGCCGGGAAAGTGCTTTCCGCAGTTGGCCATGCCGGCCTGGCGCATGCCCAGCATGAGGCTCTTGGCCAGCAGCGTGACGATGCGCGCGTCGCGATGGAACGAGCGGTCGCCGATGACCGCGCTGTGGCCGAAATGCAGGTCGAGCACGGGCGCGAAGCTCAGGTCGATGCCGCACGAACGCAGCTCGGCGGCCATCACGAAGCCGGCGGCCGTGGCGGCGTCGGTGGCGGCCATCGCGCCGTCGCCCTCGGCGCCGGCGCCGTCGTCCATCCAGCGCTTGCCGTAGACGTCCATCGCCGGCAGGTGGGTGAAGCCGTCGGTGCGGAAACGCTGCACGCGGCCGCCCTCGTGGTCGACGCACACCAGCAGGTCCGGCCGGATCGCCTTCATCTCGGCCACCAGCTCGGTGACCTGCTTGCGGTTGACCCAGTTGCGGCCGAACAGGATCGCACCGCCGGTCAGCGGATGCGCCAGGCGGCGCCTGTCGTCGGCAGTGAGCCGGGTGCCGGCGACGTCCAGGATCACGGGCGCGTGGTCGGCGAAGCGCGCGTCGGAGACGAAGTCCAGCGGCTCGCTGAATTTCGCGACGATCAGGGCCTCGCCGGACGGCTTGGTCTTCTTCGGGGCTTTCTTGTCGGTCTTGGCCATGGCTTCAGCGGTCGGGGGTGGCGGCGGCCGCGATGGCCGGCTGGGTCTCGACCACCACGAAGGTGGCCACGTAGTCGGTCTCGTCGGTGACGGTCACGTGCGCGACGAGGTTGCGCGCCTCGAACCAGGCCGCGAGATCGCCGTGCAGGCGGACGAACGGCTTGCCGGAGCGCTCGTTGAGGATCTCGCAGCTGCGCCAGGTCATCGGCATGTGCAAGCCCATGCCGATGGCCTTGGAGAAGGCCTCCTTGGCCGAGAAGCGCGTCGCGAGGAAGCGGATGCCGCGGCTGTCCACCTTGGCGCGCCGCGCATGGAACACCTTCAGCTCGTCGGGGCCCAGCACCTTCTCGGCGAAGCGGTCGCCCTTGCGGGTCAGCGTCGACGTGATGCGGCGCACGTCGCACAGGTCGGTGCCGATGCCGTAGATCATCGGAAAACCTCCGCGCCGCGCGCTACGGTCTGTTCGCCCTTCGGGCGGCCGTGCGGGCTCATAGAGAAACCTCCGCGCTGCTCGCTACGGTCTGTTCGCCCTTCGGGCGGCCGTGCGGGCTCACGCCAGCGACTCCGCGTTTTCCGCGTCCACGATCGCGCGCAGGTAGCGATGCACGGTATCGACCATGCCGAACTCGAGCGCGTCGGCGACGAGCGCGTGGCCGATCGACACCTCGTCCACGCCGGGGACGGCGCGAATGAAGTCGGTCAGGTTGGCGAGGCTCAGGTCATGTCCGGCATTGACGCCCAGGCCGAGCGCGAGCGCGGCCTCGGCGGTGCGCGTGAACGCCGCGAGCACCTCCGCCTGGCGCGGCGTGCCGTGCGCGCTCGCGTAGGTCTCGGTGTACAGCTCGATGCGGTCGGCCCCCACCGCGCGCACCAGCGGCATCGCCTCGGGCAGCGGATCCATGAACAGGCTCACGCGCACGCCCAGCGCGCGGCACTCGTCGATCAGCGGACGCAGGCGGTCGGCGTCCCGGGCCAGGTCCCAGCCGTGGTCGGAGGTGAACTGGTCCTCGCTGTCGGGCACGAACGTGGCCTGGTGCGGCCGCACGTCGCGGATGAATCCCATCAGGTTCTGGAACGGGTTGCCTTCGATGTTGTATTCGGCCCCGGGCCATTGCGCGAGCAGCGCGTGCAGCTCGGCGACGTCGGCGGCGCGGATGTGGCGCTCGTCGGGCCGCGGATGCACCGTGATGCCTTGCGCGCCCGCCTGCAGGCACAACGTGGCCGCGCGCACGACGCTGGGGATGCCCAGGTGGCGCGTGTTGCGCAGGTGGGCGACCTTGTTGACGTTGACCGACAGCGCGCAGCGGTGGGCGCGGTGGATCTGTTCGGGGGCGACGAGCGGGTTCATGAAGGGACTTTCTCGTTCAGCGGGGGCTGATCAACTGCCGGGCGTCGCGCATCACGTCGCGGGTGCGCAGCGCGGGCGAACCGAGATGATAGTGAACCAGGGCGCGCAGCACCGGCTTGAGGCGATCGAGCCGCGTGGCGCACGCCACCTGCAACGCGCCGAGGTTGTTGTCGCGCAGCGCGGCGTCGATCTCCAGCAGGTCGGCACCGGGCAAGCGGGCGGCCGGCAGGCCCGGGTCGGCGTCGACGACGCCGCGCTCGCCCAGCCACTGGTAGGACGCCTCCGGCTCGACGCGCCGCTGCGTGGCCGTCACGCGATCGAGCTCCGGCAGCAGGCCGATCGCCTTCAGCAGCACCAGCTCGAACGCGCGCAGGCCGATCTGCTCGCCGAACTCGTCGGCCGTGGCCAGGCTGCGCAGCGTCGCGGCATAGCCGTCGAACAGGGCCGGATGGGCGTCGCCGCGCGCGAGCAGCTTCATCAGCAGCTCGTTGAGGTAGAAACCGGCAAACAGGCGCGCGGGCGGCAGCACCGGCGTGGCGTCGAGGCCGGCCCATTCCGCCGAGCGCAGCGTGACGACGTCCGACTGCGCGTCCTCGGCCTGCTTGCCGATGGTGGCCGCGATGCGCTGGAACGGCAGCAGCACGCTGCGCAGCTGCGAATACGGCCGCTTCGCGCCCTTCGCGGCCACGGTCACGCGGCCCTTGGCGCGCGTGAACAGGTCGAGGATCAGGCTGGTCTCGCTCCAGTCGTAGCGATGGAGCACATAGGCGTCGAGCGGCGCGGTGACGCGGCGGGCGGTGGCCACGGCTACATGAGCCGACGACGGGCCGCCCCGAGGCGGCGAGCGACCCCTCGGGGGGCAGCGAGCAACGCGAGCGTGGGGGCCGTCATCTCTTCACTCGTAGCCGTAGGAGCGCAAGTGCTCTTCGGAATCGGCCCAGCCCGAGCGCACCTTCACCCACACCTCGAGGAACACCTTGGCCTCGAGCAGGCGCTCGAGCTCCTGGCGCGACTCGGAGGCGATGCGCTTGAGCTGCAGGCCCTTGGCGCCGATGACCATGCCCTTGTGGGCGTCGCGCTCGACGATGATGGTGGCGGCGATGCGGCGCATCGTGCCCTCCTCGACGAAGCTGTCGATCACCACCGTCACGTTGTACGGCAGCTCGTCGCCGGTCAGGCGGAACAGCTTCTCGCGGATCACCTCGCTGACCAGGAAGCGCTCGCTGCGGTCGGTGAGCGTGTCGGCGTCGTAGAACCAGGGCTGCTCGGGCAGGTAGGGCTTGAGCACGCCCAGCAGGCGCGTGATGTCGCTCGTGGAGTACGCGGACATCGGGAAGAACTCGGTGAACGCGAACTTGTCCTGCATGGACTTCAGCCACGGCAGCAGGTCGCTGCGGCGCTGGATCGAATCGAGCTTGTTGGGGATCAGGATCACCGGCTTGCCCTTGGGCATCAGCTGCAGCGCCTTGGCGTCGTCCGCGCCGAACTTGCCGGCCTCGACCATGAACAGCACGATGTCGACGTCGGTCAGCACCGACACGACCGTCTTGTTCAGCGACTTGTTGAGCGCCGCCGAGTGCTTGGTCTGGTAGCCGGGCGTGTCGACGAACACGAACTGCGCCGGGCCGTCGCTGCGCACGCCGGTGATGCGATGGCGCGTGGTCTGGGCCTTGTTGGACGTGATGCTGATCTTCTGGCCGACCAGCGCGTTCAGCAGCGTGGATTTGCCGACGTTGGGACGGCCGACGATGGCCACGAGGCCGCAGCGCTTCTTCTCGCCGTGTTCGTCCACGGCGGCCGACAGCATCGCGGCGATCGCCGCCTCGCTGAGCGGCGTCTCGACGACGTCGTCGCCGTCGTCGGCGAAGTCTTCCGGCAGCTCGCCGGAGTCCTCGCCCTGCGGCGACTCGTCCTGCGGAAGCTCGTCGGACGGGTCGTGGGGAGGTTTGATTTCAGGCACCGGGATTTCCTTTGCGGATGGGCACGTCGAGTTCGCCGGCCTTGATTCGATCGAGCAGTTGCTGCGCGGACGCCTGCTCTGCGGCGCGGCGCGAGCGGCCGACGCCGGTGGCGCGCCACTGCAGCGACGGGACGTCGCATTCGACCTCGAAGGTCTGGGCGTGCGCCTGGCCGTGGGTGGCGGCGATGCGGTAGGCCGGAACCGGCACGTGCCGCGCCTGCAGCCATTCCTGCAGCTCGGTCTTGGCGTCCTTGCGCCAGTTGTCGGTGGTCGTCGACATGATCGTCTCGCCGAACAGCCGCGTGACCAATGCCTGCGCCGCCTCGAAGCCGCCGTCGATGCTGACGGCGCCGATCAGCGCCTCGACCGCGTCGGCCAGGATCGAGGGCCGGGCGGCGCCGCCGCCGCGCGCTTCGCCCTCCGACAGCTTCAGCGCGTCCGGCAGCCCGAGCACGAGCGCCACCTTGTGCAGGCTGTCCTCGCGCACGAGGTGGGCGCGCACGCGCGTGAGATCGCCTTCGTCGGAGCCCGAGAAGCGGTCGAACAGCAGGCGCGACACGGCCAGGTTCAGCACCGCGTCGCCCAGGAATTCGAGCCGCTCGTTGTGGTCGGCGCCGAAGCTGCGGTGCGTGAGGGCCCGCTCGAACAGCGCGCGTTCGGCGAACTCGTAGCCGAGCCGCTGCTCGACCAGCGCCGCCCCGCGGGCCGGAGAAGACGGCGCGCTAGCTCGCATGGCAGGTCAAGGGCCCGTGACCCCGCCGGACGAGGCAGAGCCCGAGTACTTCATCAGGAGGTACACCGGTTCGACGATGGGAATCTCGACGTTGTAGGCGAACGAGGTGCGGAAACCGTCGCCCACCTGCACGATCTTCAGGTCCTTCCCGGCGATCGTGTGGATCGAGAACTCGACTTCGGCGGTCTTGTCGAACGCGCCGCGGATGGATTCCGCGGTGGCGGGATTGCCCCGCATGATGCGGGAGACCGCCTTGCGGATCGTCAAGTACTCGTTGACCGACGGGAATGCGCTCATGCCCAGCATGAAGAGGAAGCCGACGACGATCGCCAGGAACAGCAGGCTGATCAGGGAAGCGCCGCGCTGGCGGGAGGCTCGACGAGACTGGATCATGAGGGTGTGCCCTTGGTTCGACGCGCCGGCATCGCAGCCGGCGCCGGATCAATGAAACGAGCCGATGCGGCTCAGGTCGTTGAAGTTCATCCAGACGAAGAAGGCCCGTCCGACGATGTTCTCGTCAGGCACGAACCCCCAGTAGCGGGAATCCTGCGAATCGTCGCGATGGTCGCCCATCATGAAGTAGTGGCCCTTGGGAACCTTGCAGACCACGCCTTCGGCACTGTACTGGCAGTTGTCCTTGAAAGGGAAGCCGTTGAACGGCTGCACGCCGGCGGGCCGGTCGTTGTCGTTCAGGATCTGGTGCTTGACGCCCTTCAGGTCTTCCTCGAAGGCCTTCTCGTACGCGTGGCGCTCTTCCACGTAGTAGTTGGCCTCGGGGGTCTCGGGGATCGCCTCGCCGTTGATGCGCAACTGCTTGTTCAGGTACGACACCTCGTCGCCCGGCAGCCCCACCACGCGCTTGATGTAGTCGACGCGCGGATCCATCGGGTAGTGGAACACCATCACGTCGCCGCGCTGCGGATCGTGGTTCGCGATGATCTTCTTGTTGATCACCGGCAGGCGGATGCCGTAGTGGAACTTGTTGACCAGGATCAGGTCGCCCACCTGCAGCGTCGGGATCATCGAGCCCGACGGGATCTTGAACGGCTCGAACAGGAAGCTGCGCAGCACGAAGACGATCGCGATGACCGGGAACAGCCCCGCGGTCCAGTCCAGCCACCACGGCTGCTGCAGCAGGCGGTTCCTGCCCTCCTCGACGTCGCCGTCGACCTTGATGCCCTGGCGCGCCAGCTCGGCCCGGCGGGCGGCCTCCTGCGATTCGTAGAGCGCCGCGGCCTTGCGGCGGCTGGGGGCGAAGTACAGGCGCTCGGCGAGCCAGTACGCGAAGGTGACCAGCGTCAGGAGCAGCAGCAGCAACGCGAAGTTGCCGATCCACTTGTCCGCGAGCCAGCCGCCGAGATAGATCACCAAGGCGGCATACAGCGCGCCGGTCAATGCACTCATCGATTCAATCGTCCACTTGGAGGATGGCCAGGAACGCTTCCTGAGGCACTTCGACGGAGCCGATCTGCTTCATGCGTTTCTTGCCTGCCTTTTGTTTTTCGAGCAGCTTCTTCTTGCGGGAGACGTCCCCGCCATAGCATTTTGCCAGCACGTTCTTGCGCAGGGCCTTGATGTTCTCGCGCGAGATGATGTTGGCACCGATCGCGGCCTGGATCGCGACGTCGTATTGCTGGCGCGGAATCTGTTCGCGCATCTTCGCCGCGACGGCGCGCCCGCGGAACTGGCTCTGGGCGCGATGGACGATGATGGACAGCGCGTCGATGCGGTCGCCGTTGATCAGCAGGTCCACCTTGACGACGTCCGAGGCCCGGTATTCCTTGAACTCGTAGTCCATCGACGCGTAGCCGCGCGAGATGCTCTTCAACTTGTCGAAGAAGTCCAGCACGATCTCGGCCAGCGGGATCTCGTAGGTCAGCATCACCTGGCGGCCGTGGTACGCCATGTTGAGCTGCACGCCGCGCTTCTGCACGGCCAGCGTCATCACGGTGCCGACGTAGTCCTGCGGCATGTACAGGTGCACGGTGACGATGGGCTCACGGATCTCCTTGATGCGGCCGAGGTCGGGCATCTTGGACGGGTTCTCCACCGTCAGCACCGTGCCGTCGTTGAGCTCGACCTCGTAGACGACGCTCGGGGCGGTGGTGATCAGGTCCTGGTCGAACTCGCGTTCCAGGCGTTCCTGCACGATCTCCATGTGCAGCAGGCCGAGGAAGCCGCAGCGGAAGCCGAAGCCGAGCGCCTGGCTCACTTCCGGTTCGTAGTGCAGCGAGCTGTCGTTGAGCTTGAGCTTCTCGAGCGCGTCGCGCAGCTGGTCGTACTCGCTGGCCTCGGTCGGGTACAGGCCCGCGAACACCTGCGGCTGAATCTCCTTGAAGCCGGGAAGCGGCTCGGTGGCCGGGCCGGCGTTGTTCGGCAGCTTCTTCTCCAGCGTGATCGTGTCGCCCACCTTGGCGGCCTGCAGCTCCTTGATGCCGCCGATGATGAAGCCCACCTCGCCGGCCTTGAGCTGTTCGCGCGGGAGCGAGTTGGGTGTGAAGACGCCCATCGCCTCGATCGGGTAGACGGCGTTGCTGGCCATCATGCGCATGCGCTCGTTCTTGCGCAGCACGCCGTCGACCACGCGCACCAGCATCACGACGCCGACGTAGTTGTCGAACCAGCTGTCGATGATCATCGCCCGCGGCGCCGCGTCCGGGTTGCCCTTGGGCGGCGGCATGCGGGTGATCACGGCCTCGAGGATCTCGTCGATGCCCATGCCGGTCTTGGCGGAGCACGGGATCGCATCGGTCGCGTCGATCCCGATGACGTCCTCGATTTCCTTCTTGGCGCTTTCCGGATCGGCGTTGGGCAGGTCCATCTTGTTCAGGACGGGCACCACCTCGACGCCGAGCTCGAGCGCCGTGTAGCAATTGGCAACCGTCTGTGCCTCGACGCCCTGGCTCGCGTCGACGACCAGCAGCGCGCCTTCGCACGCCGACAAGGAGCGGCTGACCTCGTACGAGAAGTCGACGTGCCCGGGCGTGTCGATCAGGTTCAGGTTGTAGGTCTGTCCGTTCTTCGCCGTGTATTCCAGCGCCGCGGTCTGTGCCTTGATCGTGATGCCGCGCTCGCGCTCGATGTCCATCGAATCGAGGACCTGGGCATCCATCTCGCGATCCGAAAGGCCGCCGCAGCGCTGGATGATCCGGTCGGCCAGCGTGCTCTTGCCGTGGTCGATGTGGGCAATGATCGAGAAGTTTCTGATGTGATCCATGAGGGTCGTTCGAACGGTCAGGCGTCAGTGGCTTGGCGCGCTTGCCGTGTCGGCGCGAACTCGCAATTGAGGGTGTTGCGAGGGGCGCTGAAAAGCTTCAAGCACCCGGCGTCGAGACTAAAAAAAAGGCACGTCCAAAGAGAGACGCGCCTTCCAACAAAATCGTATGGCAACTGCTTGTTGGGCTTTCATTGTAGCCAAAAGCACCCCGGTGGAAACCGCGTCTTTGCTGGGTTTTTGTGGCGTTGCACGTCTCCAACATGAAAATTCGTCCACAAGTTATGCACAGGGTGTCGTGCATCGATTGTGGACAAGTTGGAGGCTTGAAAAAGTCAGCGGGAACACCGCGCCAACCCAGCGATTTCAAGGCCAATTGTACCGTTCCGATGGCATCGGCCGTGGACAATTGTTGAACAAGTGGGTGCCCGCACACTTGTGGCCGACTCAAGCGCAAGAGTCGGGGTCAGTTTGACTTGTTCGTCAGCCGCACAAGTCTCCTGTCAGGTGAAAAGACCCATCGACCCACTCGGCTGTCAGGTCAATATCCCCCGAAGTGCGGGGAACTTGTAACGGGCGGGTGGAGTCCGACGCTGGCCTTGCCGATATCAAGGCAAGCTGGTGCGGCTGGCAGGAATCGAACCTGCGACCCTCTCCTTAGGAGGGAGATGCTCTATCCACTGAGCTACAGCCGCGCAGCGCGCCAGTGTATCAAGGGTGGGGACGCGAGACGGCGGCGGAAACGGAGAGGCCCGCCGCTTGCTGCAAGCCTACGAAATTGCACAAGTTTCAGGCATGTGAGGACACGCTCTACAGGAGCGTCGGTTCTATACTCTCAGTTGTACGACGCCGCCAATGGTGACGACGCCGGTACGCCGTTCTATCTGGAATCGGGGCGAAGACAGACATGGGTTCGAAATTCAAGGTTGCAGGCCTGCTGGCCCTTGGCGCTGTCGCCGGTGCGTTGACGACGATGCAGCTGCAGGCCACTGCGCGCAACTCGCTCGGATCGCTGCCCCTGGAAGACATCCAGCGCCTGACCGATGTCTTCGAACGCATCAAGGCCGACTACGTCGAGCCGGTGGACGAGAAGAAGCTGATCTCCGACGCGATCACCGGGATGGTGGCGGGCCTGGATCCGCACTCGCAATACTTCGACAAGAAGTCGTACAAGGAATTCCGCGAAGGCACGTCGGGCCGCTTCGTCGGCGTCGGCATCGAGATCGGCATGGAGGACGGCCTGGTCAAGATCGTCTCGCCGATCGAAGGCTCGCCCGCGTTCCGCGCCGGACTGAAGCCCAACGACCTGATCATCAAGATCGACGACACGCAGGTCAAGGGCCTGACGATGGACCAGGCGGTCAAGAAGATGCGCGGCGATCCGGGCTCCAAGGTCCTGCTCACCATCTTCCGCAAGGAGGACAGCCGCACCTTCCCCGTGACGATCACGCGCGAGGAGATCCACGTCCAGAGCGTCAAGGCCAAGGACATCGACGGCTACGCCTGGGTGCGCGTCAACCAGTTCCAGGACCGCACGGTGGAAGACTTCGCCGCCAAGGTCGAGGACCTGTACAAGAAGGATCCGAAGATCAAGGGCTTCGTGCTCGACCTGCGCAACGACCCGGGCGGCCTGCTCGAAGGCGCCGTGGGCATCGCGTCGGCGTTCCTGCCGGCCGACTCGGTGGTCGTCAAGACCAATGGCCAGATCAACGAATCCAAGCAGACCTTCAAGGCCACGCCCGACGACTACCTGCGCCGCGGCGGCAGCGACCCGCTCAAGCGCCTGCCGGTCCTGCTGAAGACGGTGCCGCTGGTGGTGCTGATCAACGAAGGCTCGGCCTCGGCCAGCGAGATCGTGGCCGGCGCCTTGCAGGACTACCACCGCGGCACGCTGATGGGTGCGCAGTCGTTCGGCAAGGGCTCGGTGCAGACGGTCATGCCGCTGCCGGGCGACACCGCCGTCAAGATCACCACCGCGCGCTACTACACGCCCAGCGGCCGTTCCATCCAGGCCAAGGGCATCGTGCCCGAAGTGTGGCTGGACGAGACCGCCGAAGGCAACCGGTTCTCGGCGCTGCTCTTCCCGCGCGAAGCCGATCTCGACAAGCACCTCGTCAACGGCGAAGAGAAGAAGGACGCCGAGCGCGAGAAGGCGCGCGAGGAAGCGCGGGCCAAGTACGAGGAAGACCGGGCCAAGAACGCCAACAAGCCGATCAAGCCGTTGCCCGAGTTCGGCTCGCCGGAAGACTTCCAGCTGAACCAGGCGCTCAACCGCCTGCGCGGGCAGCCGGTCGTCGTCAGCAAGACCGCCACCGAGCGCAAGACCGAAGACAGCAGCATGTAGCCCGACGGTCGCCGCCCCCGAGGGGTGCTCCGCGAGCGCTCCCTGCCCCCGGGGGGGCCGGCCGCGAACGGCCCGGCGGAGCCGGATCCGTCGCTCTCTCGATTTCTCGATTTCTCGAGTCTCCTGGCCGCCTCCGAGCGGCGGCGCCGCCAGGGTCAACCCATTCTCCGATCAGCTCCATGACCGACGAAGAGCTGCTGCGCTGGTCGCGCCACATCCTGCTCGACGAGCTGGGCATCGAGGGCCAGCAGCGCATCCGCGCCGCGCGCGCGCTGGTGATCGGCGCCGGCGGACTCGGCTCGCCGGTGGCGCTGTACCTGGGCAGCGCCGGCATCGGCCGGTTGACCCTGGTGGACGACGACGCCGTCGACCTGACGAACCTGCAGCGCCAGATCGCCCATACCCATGACCGTATCGGCCAGCTGAAGGTCGACTCCGCGCGCGCGGCCGTGCTGGCGATCGCGCCCGGGCTGGACGTCGTCCCGATCGCGCGCCGCGTGGACGCGGCGGCGCTGGCCGGGCTGGTCGCCGACGCCGACGTGGTGCTCGATTGCAGCGACAACTTCGCCACCCGCCAGGCCGTCAACGCGGCGTGCGTGGCCGCCGGCGTGCCGCTGGTCGCCGGCGCGGCGATCGGGTTCGACGGCCAGTTGTCCACCTGGGACACGCGCGCGCCGCAAGCGCCCTGCTACGCCTGCGCGTTTCCGCCCGCGAGCGCGCCGCCGGAGGCGCGCTGCGCCACGATGGGCGTGTTCGCGCCGCTGGTGGGCATCATCGGCGCGATGCAGGCCGCCGAGGCGCTCAAGCTGGTGGCGGGCATCGGCACGTCGCTGGCCGGCAGGCTGCAGATGCTGGACGCGCGCTCGATGGAATGGACGACGATCCGCGTGCCGCGCGACGCCGGGTGCCCCGTGTGCGCGACGCGCCCGCGCGCGTGACGCGGGGCAGCAGGGGATCGAGGTCAG
>FTJN01000350.1_pt3 | contig 21220 bp, 23 predicted proteins | sample 1658361 | NCBI WGS metagenome assembly FTJN01 (sample SAMEA3914819, study PRJEB12502) | metagenome | biome: forest; material: soil | place: Canada | collected 2010-06-26 | depth 0.3 m
CTGGAGAGCGTGCCCAACGCCCTGGAACAGGCCAAGCAGGCCGCCGCCGCCATCACCGGCCGGGCCATGCCGCCGCACGAGATTCCGTGGTTCTGGTCCGACCAGTACGACCTGAAACTGCAGATCGCCGGCCTGCCGTTCGACGCCGACACCCAGGTGGTGCGCGGCGACGTGGCCGCCGCCAAGTTCGCCGTCTTCCACCTGAAGGGCGACCTGGTCCAGGCCGTCGAGGCGGTCAACGCGCCGCCCGAATTCATGGCCGGCAAGCAACTGATCGCCAAGCGCACGCCCGTCAGCCTCGAAAAGCTGGCCAATTCGTCCATTTCCATGAAAGAAGTCGCGGCGTAAAACGCCCGTTCGAAACAAACTGGCAAAAGCGCCTTAGGGGACCCATGGCCAAGATCACCTATATCGAGCACGACGGCACCGACCACGTCATCGACGTCAAGCCGGGCCTGACGGTCATGGAAGGCGCGGTGAAGAACAACGTGCCGGGCATCGACGCCGACTGCGGCGGCGCCTGCGCCTGCGCCACCTGCCACGTCTATGTCGACGACGCCTGGACCTCCAAGACCGGCGAGAAGTCGGCCATGGAAGAGTCGATGCTGGACTTCGCCGAAAACGTCGAGCCGAACAGCCGGCTGTCGTGCCAGATCAAGGTGTCGGACGCGCTGGATGGGCTGGTGGTGCGGTTGCCGGAAAGCCAGCACTAGGCGGCGCACCTGCCCCCACCTGACCGCTTCGCGGTCTGTCCGCCCCCATAGGGGGCGGAGCCTCGCGCGTTAGGCTCTTCCCCCTATGGGGGAAGACGATCGCGAAGCGATCCGTAGGGGGCAAGTGTTAGCCGCTCAGACCCGGGCCTAAAACCCAAACTCCGGCTGCGACGCCCCCGGCTGCTGGGTCTCGGGCAGGTGACACGTGAACGTCGAGCCCGCGCCCGGTTCGCTCTCCAGCGCCACCCAGCCGCCGTGCAGCTCGACCAGCGCCTTGACCAGGGCCAGGCCCAGACCCGGGCCGCCGCGGTCGCGGCCGACGAAGCGGTCGAAGATGTGGGCCTGGACGTGGAAGGGCACGCCGCGGCCGGTGTCCGACACGTCCAGCCGCACCTCGCCCAGGGCCCGCCGCGCCGACAGGGTGACCACCCCGTCCGGCGGGGTCTGGCGCAGGGCGTTCTCGATCAGGTGGTCCAGGATCTGCGACAGGCGCTTGTGGTCGCCGCGGATCAGGCCGACGTCCTTGTCGCATTCGACCGCCAGGGTCACGCCGCCCAGCTGGGCCACCTTCAGCGAGCGTTCCTGGGCGTCGCTCATCAGGCCGGCCACGCGGATGTCCTCGATCTCCAGCGCCATCTCGCCCGCGTCGATCTGGGCCATGTCGAGCACGTCGTCGATCGAGCGCGCCAGCTGGGTGGCCGCCGAGCGCACCGACGCCACGTGGCCCCGACTGCGTTCGGACAGGCCGTCGGCCCGCTCCAGAAGTTCCGAATAGCCGATGATCGTCGTCAGTGGGGTGCGCAGCTCGTAGGAGACGTTGCCGACGAAGTCGCGCTTCAGGCGCTCGGCTTCGGTCAGGGCCTGGGAGCGGTCGGCCAGGGCGGCCTGCAGGTCGCGAGTGTCGGTGACGTCGGCGAAGGCGATCAGGGTCGCGCCGTCCGGCAGCGGGCGGCTCTGATAGACGATGATCCGGTTGTCCGAGGTGCGGGTCTCGCCCGAGGTCGGGGCGCGCATCTGCGGATCGGGATCGGCCACCCGGCCCTTCAGTTCGCGCCAGAAGCTGAGGTCATGCAGGCGCGGCACGCACAGCTCGACCACGCCCTCGAAGTCGACCGCCGCCTCCAGCGCCTGGGCCGAGACGTTCCAGAAGGTCTCGAAGGCCTCGTTGTGCAGGCGCAGGCGGCCATCCGACCCGAACACCGCCACGGCGTCGTTCAGCTTGTCCAGCGTCGCCTGCTGCACCTGGATCAGGGCGTTGTACTGGGCCTTCAGCCGCAGCTCGCCGGTGATGTCGGAATAGAGCAGCAGCATGCCGCCCAGCGGGTGGGGCTGGCGCACGACGCGCAGGGTGCGGCCGTCGGGCAGGTCCCACAGCTCGTCGGGCTGGGGCCCCAGGTCCTCGTAGCGGGCCAGCTCGGCGGCCTTCCACTTGGCGTAGTCGACCGTCTCGGGCAGGCGGCGGCGCTGGCGCAGGCGATCCAGCACCTCGCCATGGGTGGGGCGGTCGGCCAGCCAGGCCGGCTCCAGGCCCCACAGCTCGGCGAAGGCGGTGTTATGGAAGGCCAGGCGGCGGCTCTGGCTGAAGATCGCCACGGCGTCGGCGATGTGGTTCAGCGTCTCGTCATGGGCCTCGACGTGCTTCTTCAGCGCGTCGCGCATGTCCTCGACCTCGGTGACATCGCTGCTGAAGATGCCGACCCCGCCGCCGTCCAGGGGCTGGGCCGAGAAGCGCAGGGCGCGGCGGCGGCCGTCGATCGGCACCAGGCGGACCACTTCGCGCAGGGCCCCGGCCTTGGCGGCCTCGATGGCCAGGGCGTCGGCGGCCCGGTCGATCGACTTGCCCTGACGCGCGGCGTCGCCGGCCGTCTCGACCCCGACCGCCCGCAGATAGGCCGCGTTACCCCAGACCGGCGCGCCGTCGGCGTCGGAGATCCAGGCCGGCTCGACCAGGCCGTCCATGAAGGCGGCGAAGCGGCCTGAGTCCGGCAAACCGGTCTCGTTCGCGGCGGCCGCGGCCAGGCGCAGCCAGGCGCGGGTCCCGGCCGCGCGGCCCTCGACCATGACGCCGCCCCGGGGGCCGCGCGCCTCGAAGGCGCAGACCGCGCCGTGCTCGAACAGGGCGGTCAGCTTGTGGGCGTAGTCCGGATCGGCCGAAATCAGGGCGGAGACCACGGCCTGGGCGTCGGCGGGGGCGTCGAGGATGCGGGCGCACTCGGTCAAGGCGTCCTCGCCGGAGACCAGGTGGGCGCCGGCCTCGTGGACCACGATCACCGCCGTGTCGAAGGCCTCGGCCGCGCCCTGGCTGTCCATCAGCCGGTATTCCAGCGCGTCGGCGCGGGCTTTGAGGTGGGCGGCGTGGAGCTCGAACCGCCGCCGCTGCGCCATGGCCCACAGGGTGGCGCAGAGGGCGAGGCAGACCGCGCCGGCCGTGGCGGCCAGGATCAAGTCGGACGAGGTCATCAGGCTTGGCGTTCGCCTCTAGGGGGAATTTCGAATCAGATTCCCAGATTAGGCCGCGCATGACCAGAGCGCGATGAGCGCTGCTGTCGCGGGCGTGTTCCAGACTGGCTTACAGCACCAATCGGCTTATGTACGGACCCATGACCTGGACCGACCAGCTTGCCCCTTCCGTGGCCCCCTCGTTGGACGACTTCGCCGCCCTGGCGCGCAAGGCGTTCGACGACCTGCCCGCCGATTTCCGACGTCAGGCCGGCGACGTGGTGTTTCGCGTCGACGACTTCGCCTCCGAGGAGGTGCTGGATGACCTGGGCATCGAGGATCCGTTCGAGCTGACCGGCCTCTACCAGGGCGTGGATCTGGGCCGGCGCTCGGTTCTCGGCCCCGCGTCCGACCCGTCGATGGTCTTCCTCTATCGCCGCCCGATCCTCGACGAGTGGTGCGAGCGCGGCGACGTCACCCTGGGCGAGCTGATCGCCCACGTTCTGGTCCACGAGATCGGCCACCATTTCGGGCTGTCGGACGACGACATCCACCGCATCGAGGACGACGCATGAGTTCCGCCGACACCCTGTTCGACGCTGACGCCTGGCGCGGCCGCATGGAACCTCACTGGTTCGAGAGCGGAGTCGCCATGGCCGAAAAGGGCGACGTGGATCTGGTCGCCATCGAGGACGAGGCGGTGACCGCCCATGTGACCGGCAGCACCGGCGAGCTCTATGTCGTCAGCCTGCGCGCGCCGGACGGCGAGGGAGCCTGCACCTGTCCCGGTTTCGAGAAGTTCGGGGCCTGCAAGCACCAGGCGGCCGTGGTCGTGGCCGCCAACCTGCTGGACGCCACCGGGCGCGGCTATGTCCGCGAGCGCCTAGCTCGCCTGCGCGACGGCCTGGCGCTGGAGAGCAAGGACGCCCTGATCGAGCGGATCGTCGACCTCGCCAAGCGTGATCCCAAGGTGCTGGCCGGGCTGGAGCGCTAGCCTTTCGGGTCAGCGCTTGCCGCGCGGCGGCGCTGAACCGCCCGGACGCGGACCGCTCGGTTTGCCACCAGGACTGGCCGCGCCTTTGTAGGCGCTCTTCGGGCCGCTGGAGCCGCCCTTGCCGGCGTCCGGCCGAGCGCCGGCCGACTTGGCCATGCCGGGCTTGGACCACACCTTGCCCGGTTCGCCCGGCTTGGGCGAAGCGGCGCGCGGCGCGGCGCTGTAAGGCGTCGCGCTCTTGGCCGGACCGCTCTTGAACGTACTCGGCTTGGCCCCCGGACGCGCGCCGCCGGGCTTGCCCGACTTGGCCGGACCTTCGCCCAACGGCTTGTAGCCATTGGCGCGCAGTTCGCCTTCCTTCGGCTTGGAAGACGTCTTGGCGGGACGCGCGTCCTTGCCCTGGGCGGCGCGTTTGTCGGCGGCGTTCTTGTCGGCCAGGCCCTTGTCGCGGACCCGCTTGGCGGCGGCGTCGCGATAGGACAGCGGCTTGGGGCCGATCATCTTGCTCTCGATCGACTTCTTGGCGGTCCGCACAGGCTCGCGGCCGGCGATCACGGGCTTCTTCTTGGGCTTGGCCCAGCCCGGCTTGCGGACGAACTTTTCCTCTTCGACCCGTTCATCAGGGATCAGGATCGAGGACTGAACCGCCTTGTTGGTGCGCGGCACGCCGCGTCGCTGCATGTCGCCGCCACCCGCCGTGCCCACGGCCTTCAGCGGATCGGCCACGCCGATGAACTGCGGCTTGTCGCCCTTGGGCATGTTCTCTTCGGCGACGATGCCTTCCAGCAGTTCGCGGATCACCCTGGGGCCGACCTCCTCGACCTGGCCCGGCAGCAGGGTGCCGAGCGCGAACGGGCCGTAGGACAGTCGGATCAGGCGGTTGACCTTCAGGCCGATGGACTCCAGCACCCGCCGCACTTCGCGGTTCTTGCCTTCGCTCAGCGACAGGGTGATCCAGATGTTCTTGCCGCCGCCGGCCTTTTCCTGGGCCTTGTCGAGGCGGGCCTCGATCGGGCCGTAGCGCACGCCTTCGACCGTGCAGCCGTCCTTCAGCCTGTCCAGCTTGGCCTGGGTGGTGTCGCCGAAGGCGCGGGCCCGGTAGCGGCGCACCCAGGCGTTGTTGGGCATTTCCAGGGCGCGCGACAGGGCGCCGTCATTGGTCAGCAGCAGCAGGCCTTCGGAGTTGAGGTCCAGGCGGCCGACCGAGATCAGGCGCGGCAGGTCGCGCGGCAAAGCCTGGAACACCGTCGGGCGCTGCTTGGGGTCGTTGTGGGTGGTCATCAGCCCGGTGGGCTTGTGGTAGCGGAAGACGCGCGTGGATTCCGGCGCGTCGATCATCTTGCCGTCGACGGTCAGGATGTCGTCGGGGCGGACCTTGATGGCGGGGGTGGTCAGGACTTCGCCGTTCAGGGCGACCCGGCCCTCCTCGATCAGCCGCTCGACCGCCCGCCGCGAGGCCACGCCCGCCCGAGCCAGCATCTTGGCGACCCGGAATCCATCCCCGTCGTCGTCCTGACCCGGAATGGCGCTGTCATGCAGGTGGGGCTGGTATTTCTCGGTCATGGCGTCGGTCCTTCAAGGGCAGGGCGCATCTCACGATGGGCGGGTTCTAATGCGCACCGAAGAGCCCGGGAATCAAGGTTCACGACCGCGCTGAAATAGTATATACTAAGTATGTCCCATGGAATGTGCGCGGTGAAGTACGAGCCCCTGAAGCGCCACCTGGAAGGCCTGTTCCAGCACAGCGAGGTGCGCCTGAGCTTCGCGGAGCTTGAGCGCATTCTGGGCTTCGCCCTGCCGCGCTCGGCCCAGGACCACCAGGCCTGGTGGTCGAATACGCGCGCGGGGCACTCGCACGCCGTCGCCTGGCTCGACGCCGGCTGGAAGACCGCCGCCCTCGACCTCGCCGCGCGGCAGGTCAGCTTCGTCAAGGCGGATGACGCCCCGGGGGGCGTGGCGGAGGAACGCGCGCCGTTCCTGCGAGACGCTCCGGCGATCGTGACCTTTCCGCTGGACGCACTCGGCGAGCGCGCCGTGCGGATGCTCGACGGGCATGTGAAGGACCACGGCGGCAACCGGACCAGCGCCTGCATCGCGCTGCTAGATCAATTGGCCAACGACCGGCTGGTGGCGATGGTCGAATGGTTCCAGAAGGCCTCAAAGCCGTCCACGACCTCCGGCGCTGACTTGATCCGTGAGGATCGAGACAGCGATGAGCGATGAGATCGTGCTGGACGCCTCGGTCGCGGTCGACTGGCTTCTTCCGGGGCCGGGATCGTCGGCGGCGCTGACTTTTCTGCGATTGGGCGCGAGGCGAATTGCGCCAGACCTGATCTTCGCCGAATTTGCTTCGGCCGCGACGAAGTTCGTTCGACGCGGCTTGACCTCGAAAGGGGATGCACGCGTGGCCGTCGAGCGGTTGCCCCAATTGATCGACGAGGTCGCGCCGTTATGTGATCTGGCGGGACCCGCCCTTGAATTGGCGACGGGGCGCGGCTTTTCCGCCTATGACAGCATCTACCTGGCCCTGGCGCTACGGCGTGGTCTTCGAGTGGTCACCGCCGACGAGAAGCTGGCCAAACGGGCGGCGGAACTCGGTTTCTCCGCCCATGTCCATCTTTTGACCCCGGAGCCTTGACATCGCCGCCGCCCCACCTTCAGAAGCCCCGCTCACCGATGAAGCCGCCATGGCCCTGGCCCTGGACGAGGCGCGCGCGGCCGCCGAGCGCGGCGAGACGCCGGTCGGGGCGGTGATCCTGGATCCGGCGACGGGCGAGATCCTGGCGCGGGTGGGCAATGGTCCGATCAGGGCGCACGACCCCACGGCCCACGCCGAGATCGCCGCCATCCGGATGGCGGCCGCCAAGCTGGGAAACTATCGCCTGACCGACCTGACCCTGGTGGTGACGCTGGAGCCCTGCGCCATGTGCGCCGGGGCGATCAGTCACGCGCGGATCGGCCGGGTGGTGTTCGGGGCCGAGGATCCCAAGGGCGGGGCGGTGGTGCACGGGCCTCGGTTCTTCGCCCAACCCACCTGCCACTGGCGACCTCAGGTCACCGGCGGGGTCATGGCCCAGGAGAGCGCGGACCTGCTGCGGGGGTTCTTCAAGGCGCGGCGGAAGAAGTAGGTCATGAAGAATATTCAGGTCATCGACGGCGCCGACAACGCGACCTTCAGTCTGTTCCAGGCGACGGACGACGAGTTCGCGACGATCTTTCCCGGAGCCGGGCAGGACATCGAACTGATCGAGGACCTTGTCGCGCGGGTCGGCGATGAGGCGGCAGGCAAGATCATGGGTCCCATCTGGGCGCGCCCGATCCTCAAGCGTGATGCAATGGGTCTGCACGGCACGCTGTATTATGAGTGGGAAGGGAAGCGGCAGCATCTGCCGGAGACCAAACGTGAAGTTGATCTGGAGCCGCTGAGCGTCAACATGGCCCAGCGCCAACTGTTTGCCGCCAACAAATAGTCCCTAGTTCATCATCGCCGAACCCAGCAGCACCTTGGACCCCTTGCGGCCCAGCACCTTGTCGGCGGCGTCCTGCATCTGAGAGCCCAGATAGTTGAGGTCCGGCGCCGCGCCGCGCGGCATGCCGGAGGCGTAGGTCATCAGCACCTGGGCGAAGGCGGCGCGCAGGCGGGGTTCCGACTGCTGGGCGCGCTCCATCAGGGCCGGGTCGAGGGCCTGGATGCCGGCCTCGACGATCAGCACGCCCCGGCGGCCGTCGCGGCGCATGGCGGTGGCGGTCAGGGGTTGCAGGGCGAAATAGGTGGCGGGCGCCGTCTTCTCCTCCTTGCCGTGGCCGGCGAAGGCGGGCGGAGCGGCGAGGCCGCTGGCGGCCAGCAGCGACAGGACGGAGAGGAGCAGGGCGCGACGCATGACGGCGTTATGGCACGACGTGGTTGACGTCCTCTTTACATCTGGCGCGCACAAAGGGGCGTTAACCATGAATCGTCCCCCGCGCGGCGGAACGCGTACAGTTCGTCGCGGGGACGCAGGAGACTGAAATTGGGGCGCTTTTCACCGAAAACCCTCGATCTGGACGGCAAGGTCATCCTGGTGACCGGCGGCACCGGGTCGTTTGGCCGCCGCTTCATCGAAACCGTCCTGCGGCGCGCCAACCCGCGCAAAGTGATCGTCTATTCCCGCGACGAATTGAAGCAGAGCGACATGCAGCTGGAACTGCGCGAGCAGTTCGACGAGGCGACCTATGGGAAGATGCGCTTCTTCCTGGGCGACGTGCGCGATCGCGAGCGCCTGACCCTGGCCCTGCGCGGTGTCGACATCGTCATCCACGCCGCCGCCCTCAAGCAGGTGCCGGCCGCCGAATACAATCCGTCCGAGTGCATCCACACCAACATCATGGGCGCCGAGAACGTGGTCTGGGCCAGCCTCAACAACGGCGTCAAGCAGGTGGTGGCCCTGTCGACCGACAAGGCCTGCAACCCGATCAACCTGTACGGCGCGACCAAGCTGGCCTCGGACAAGACCTTCGTGGCGGCCAACAACCTGTCGGGCGACATTGGCACGCGCTTCGCGGTGGTCCGCTACGGCAATGTGGTGGGATCGCGCGGCAGCGTGGTGCCGCTCTACAAGCGCCTGCTGAGCCAGGGCGCGACCGAGCTGCCGGTCACCGACGCGCGGATGACCCGGTTCTGGATCACCCTCAACGAGGGCGTGGAGTTCGTGCTGTCGTCGCTGGAGATCATGCGCGGCGGCGAGATCTTCGTGCCCAAGATCCCGTCCATGACCATGCCGGACCTTGTGAAAGCCATGTCGCCGGATGTCGGGGTCAAGATCGTCGGCATCCGCCCGGGCGAGAAGCTGCACGAGATGATGATCAGCGCCGACGACGCCCGCGCCACCGTCGAGCTGGACGACCGCTATGTGATTGAGCCGACCTTCGTGGAATATCCCCGCGAGCGCTTCGGCCCAGCCGATGGGGCGACGCCGGTCGCCGAGGGCTTCAGCTACAGCAGCGACAGCAACGACGACTGGCTCAGCGAGGACGGCCTCAACGCCATGCTGGCCGAGAAGGGCTGATGTCGGACTTGCCGTTCCTGCCGTACGGCCGTCAGACCATCGAGGACGACGACGTGGCGGCGGTGACGGCGGCCCTGCGCGCCGACTTTCTCACGACCGGCCCGACCGTCGAGGCCTTCGAGACCGCGTTCAAGCACAAGGTCGGGGCCGAGCACGCCATCGCCGTGGCCAACGGCACCGCGACCCTGCACCTGGCGATGTTGGCTCTGGGGATCGGCGAGGGCGATGTCTGCATCGCGCCGTCGGTCACCTTCCTGGCCACCGCCAACTGCGCCCGCTATGTCGGGGCCGAGGTGGTGTTCGCCGATGTCGATCCCGACAGCGGCCTGATGACGCCGGACACCCTGGCTGACGCCCTGAAGCGAGCGGGTGACCGCCGGGTGAAGGTGGTGCTGCCGGTCCATCTGCGCGGCGATGTCTGCGATTTGCCGGGCCTGAAGGCCCTGGCTGACGGCATTGGCGCGGTGCTGGTCGAGGACGCGCCGCACGCCCTGGGTTCGATCGGCACGTTCGACGGCGTGGCCCATCCGGTCGGCGACGGCGCCTATTCGGCGTTCGCCAGCTTCTCGTTCCATCCGGTCAAGACCCTGGCCACCGGCGAGGGTGGCATGCTGACCACCAATGACGCCGCCCTGGCGGCCCGGGCCCGCAGCCTGCGCGGCCACGGCATGGTCCGCCCGGCCGGGGCCGAGCCGTGGGTCTATGAGATGCCGGAGCTGGGCTTCAACTATCGCATCCCCGACGTGCTCTGCGCCCTGGGCATCTCGCAGCTGTCCAAGCTCGACCGCTTCGTGGATCGCCGGCGGACCCTGGCGGCGCTCTATGCCGAGAAGCTGGCGGGCCTGCCGCATGTGAAACTGGCCACCAGCCCCGCCTGGTCCGACCCCGCCCTGCACCTGCTGACCGTGCTGATCGACTTCGAAGCCCTGGGCACGACCCGCCTGGCGGTGGTCGAGGCCTTGAAGGCGGCGGGTGTCGGCAGCCAGGTTCACTACATCCCGGTCCACACCCAGCCCTACTACCAGGCCCGCTACGGCGCCCTGGACCTGCCCGGTGCCGACGCCTGGTACGCCCGTTGCCTGACCTTGCCGCTCTATCCGACGATGGCCGACGGCGACGTGGATCGGGTGGTGGCGGCGCTGGCGGGGGCGTTGGAGCACTAGGCCCTCCTCCGCGTCCGGGCAAAGCGGGTCCGGCAATCGGCTTCGGCCCCAAAAAAGTTCGTATGCCGGGGCCCAAACGGCAACCGATCTTACGCTCACGGCGACGCGTTGTGCATGTGATCCTGGGGGCTGTAATCAGATTGCCGGCAGCCTATGCTCCGCCACGCTCCAGACTGATACAATCAGATGGGCGACCGAGACTGGGATTTTTGTGAATGCGGCTGACCAAGCTCAAGTGCGAAGGCTATCGAGGGTTCTCGAACCAGCAGATCGTGTTGGACCCACAATTGACCCTTCTGGTGGGAGCGAACGGCGCGGGCAAAAGCAGTGTGCTGGATGGTCTTCACGTTCTGCTGTCGCACTACAGCGCTAGGCTCGTCGCATCTCCGTCTTCCGCTGCGCGCATTCAGGAGACCGATATTCGTCGGAACTTCGAAGAGGCGACTCTGCGCCTCTATGCGACCGATGACCGTGTTGGCCAAATCAGTTGGAGCATTAGTAAGCGCGGCCCGCGACAACGCGTCATGAAGCCTATCGGCGAGAGCAAGCTGACTGGGCTCAATGAGTTCGCCCGAGCGATCGCTGAACGCTCGGACCAAGGCCACTTTTTGCGCGGTGAAGTTGCTCCGATCTACTACGATCAGAGCCGCGCAATACTGAAGATACCTAAGAGGCACCGGACAAGTGCCGATAGCGCCGCGCTAGCTGTCTTCTGGGACTCCTTAGGTGAGTTGGGAATTGATTTCCCGAAGCTCAGCTCGTGGTTCAAGGATCGCGAAACCGACGAGTTACGTCGCCAGAAGACGCGCGCCAACTATCAGGATCGGGAACTTGAGGCTGTTCGCCGCGCGATGACGACTGCGACTGGTTTCAAGGCACCCTACTTCAGTGTGGACGCCCCAAGAGGTTTGACTTTCACCAAGGGCAAGGCCACGCTACATGTCAGCCAACTTTCGACGGGTGAGCAAGTGTTTCTGGCACTGGCTGGCGATCTCGCGAGGCGTTTAGCAAGTCTAGCTGACAAGGACACGCTACCATTACATGCTCGTGCGATCGTTTTGATTGACGAGATAGAGCTACACCTGCATCCAAGATGGCAAAGAGCGATTATTCCTTGGTTGCTCAAAACCTTCCCCAACTGCCAGTTTGTGATTTCTACCCATTCCCCGCAGGTTTTGAGCGAAGTTGAGGCGCGACATATCCGAATCCTGGATGACTCCCCAAAAGGAACACGGATAAAAACTACCCGATCGACATTTGGTCGCGACAGCAATCATCTGCTCGTCAGTCTCTTTGGCGTGCCCCAACGGCGAGAGGTGGCCGACAAGCTGATCGCCCAAGCGGATAAGGCCGTGACCAACGGGCAGCTCAAAGAAGCCGGGACACTTATCGCGCGCCTGAAAGGCGAGATCGAAGGCGCGCCACCGGAAATAGCCGTGCTGGAAGCGCGCCTGGCTCGGCGCATCAGCGTCAAATGAAATACTCGCAGAAGAATGCGCCACCGCAGGTGTTTTTGGATTGGCTAGCGCTCAAGAATGCCAACTGGTCGCCGACCTATAAGAATCTGCGCAAGCCGGAATTGCCCGCCGTGCGTGATGCGTTACTTCAAGAACAGGAATATATCTGCTGCTATTGTGGGCGACAGCTAAACGGGGATCATTCAGACAGTCACGTTGATCACTTTCGACCACAAAAACACTACAATGGCAAAGGGCTTCTCCCGGACCTGACTTTGTCGTACGATAACTTTGTCGCTTCCTGCGGTTCGCCGAAGTCTAAGGAACTACCCAATACTTGTGGGCAGGCTAAGGGTAGCCGATTCAAAGAAGTCGCCCACATCGCGCCGTGGGATCCCGGCTGCGAGGCCCGATTTTCTTACGGCTCCTCGGGGATTGTACTGCCAGTCCAAGGGGAAGATGAGGCAGCCATAGAAATGATTGACACCCTCCGCCTGGACGATGCCAGCCTAGTCGCCGATCGTAGCGTGGTGCTAATGGCTATTGAAGCCGATATCCAAGCTGGTCTGATTCACTCAAACAACGTTGGCACCGAAATCGCTCGCCTGCGAACAGCGCTCAACGGCAAACGAAGCAGCTTTTCTCACGTCGCCGCGCGCTACCTTGAAGACGAGGTAAAAAGCGTCGATGAAGTCGCCACTGACTGAGAACGCGCAGTCGGAAGATGACGAACTGGTGGACAGCGCCTAAGCCGCCGCCTTCTGCTGAACCATGCCCTTGAGCAGGTCCATGGTCTCCGGCGAGCCCGCCAGCGCCTCGCGGGCCTCCGGGGCGCGCGCGAGCTTCATCACCTCGGCCTTGGCCTTGTCGGCCACCGGGCCGGTGGGGCCGGCTTCGCCCATGGCCAGCTTGATCAGCAGGGCCATCTTCTGGGGCAGGGGCGCGGAGGCGCGGACCAGCATGGCGATCAGCCGAGCGTCGGCCTCGATCATGCCGCCTACCTCGCCCAGCCGGGCGCACAGGGGGCCATAGTCCTCGACCACCAGGCCCGAGCGGACCAGGGAGCGTTGCAGGCCGGCCAGGGCTGACAGCTTGGCGGCCGCCGAGTCCGGGCCCTGGCGCAGTTCGCGCTCAAAGCGCAGGGCCAGGACATTGGCCGACAGCCAGCGGGCGGCCATGCGCTTGTTGACCGCGCCCATGACGTTCTCGGCCAGGCGGATCAGCATCTGGATCTCTTCGCGCGACGAGCGGTCGCGGCCGAGCAGGGCCTCGATGAACTCGCCGTTCAGCAGGGTCTTGGAGCGGGTGGTGAAGGCGCTGGTGATGTCTTCCGGCGGCAGGATGCGACCCGCGGCGGCCGTCAGGCTCATGGCCAGGGCGCGCAGGTGCTCGATCTCGGATTCGGCGTCGGAGGGCTTGAGGCGCCGCACGCCGTTCAGCTCCTTGAGCACCCGGTGGGCGATTGACGAACGGACGGCGGCGAAGTCGTCGCCGGCCAGCCATTCGCTCAGCCGCTTGGCCGTGCCCGACAGCTGCGGCATGCAGTTGCGCACGCCGGCTTCAAGGCGGATCAGACCCTCGACCTGGGCGCCGCCCGCCATGCGGGTCATGGCCGCCAGGGTCGTGCCGAGGTCGGCGTCGTTGGAGCCCAGCAGGTCGGCCATGCCGGCCTTGGAGCCGATGATCTCGGCCAGGGGCGTCTCGATGGCGGCCAGGGCGGCGGCCCGGGCCTTGGGTTCGGTCGGGGCGGCGTCGGCCAGGTCGAGCAGACGGGCGATCTTCTCGGACCAGTTCTTGCCCGGCGCGATCGAGGCGGCGACCCCGGCTCCCAGCAGGAAGGCGCGGTCGGGGTCGGCGACCAGACGCTCGGCGGCCTTGGCGAAGCCTTCCTTGTCCAGGTCGGGCAGGGCGCCCTTCTTGAACTGCTTCATCAGGTTGGCGACGGTGCGCTCGACCAGGCCCTGGAAGGTGCGGATCAGCTCGTGGACCGACATGCCACGGGCCTCGGCCTCGGGAATGGCGATCTTCTGCAGGGCGTGCTGCAGGTCGGTGCCGGAGGCTTCCAGCTTCTCGACCAGGTCGGGACGGTGCAGCAGTTCGAACGGGGTGGCGTTGTGACGGGCCAGCCAGCCTTCCAGCAGGCGGCCGATGCGGTCGCGGGCGTGGGCGGTGTAGAGGTCGGAGGGCTGGACGCACAGGGGATCCAGATCCTCCTGCACCTTCTTGGGCTTGCCGCCGTCGACCTGGCCCTTGGTGAAGATCGAGATCGACTTGTATTCGCGGGATTCGTTGTCGAGGGTTTCCTTGCTGACCCGCACCGCGATCGCCCGGCCCTGCTCCAGGGCCTCCTCGGCGACCTGCAGGGCATGGGTCCGGATCTCGGTGGCCATGTCGAGCGTCCACTGCGCGCCGGGCTTGCGGCGCACGAACAGCTCGTAATGGACTTGATCGCTCATCGGCAAAAGGCTCCCCGAACCATGGTTATGGGATACAAGACCTTAAGGTGAGGTTGCCGCCGCGCGACTCCTGGGCGGGTGCGCCGCAATGACGCCACGCTGGAGCCGCAAAAGGCGGGGAAAGCTTAGCCGCCCCACGCGTTGTAGGGTGCGCCGCCGGTCGATAGTATCGTCAGGCAAACCGCGAAAGGACCCATAGGACTCTATGGCCGATATTACTCTCATCGACGACGACGAGAACATCGTCGCTTCGGTTTCGCTGGCCCTGGAGAGCCATGGCCACGTGGTGAAGGCGTACTATGACGGCGCTTCGGGGCTCGACGCGGTCGAGAGCCAGGCGCCGGACCTGGTGATCCTCGACGTCAAGATGCCGCGCATGGACGGCATGGAAGTCCTGCGCCGTTTGCGCCAGACCACCGAGATCCCGGTGATCATGCTGACCTCCAAGGACGACGAGATCGACGAGATCCTCGGCTTCAACCTCGGGGCCGATGACTATATCCACAAGCCGTTCAGCCAGCGTCTGCTGCTGGAGCGGGTCAAGGCCGTGCTGCGCCGGGCCCGTCCGGAGGAGGACGAGCCGGGCGTGGTTCCGGGTTCGGCCAATTCCAAGATCATGAAGCGCGGCAAGCTGACGCTCGACTCGGCCCGCCACGACAGCCTGTGGGACGGCCGGCCGGTGCGCCTGACGGTCACCGAGTTCCTGCTGCTGCAGTCCCTGGCCCAGCGCCCGGGCTTCGTGAAGAGCCGCGACAACCTGATGGACGCCGCCTACGACGATCAGGTCTATGTCGACGACCGCACCATCGACAGCCACATCAAGCGGATGCGCAAGAAGTTCCGTCAGGTCGATCCGGAGTTCGATTCCATCGAAACCCTGTACGGCGTCGGCTACCGCTACCGCGAATCCTGATCCCGCCGTGGGATCGGACTCCGCCGATAGGCCGAAACGGCGGGTGACCTGGCCCAGCTTCGGCTGGCCCGAGGTTGCTTGGCCCAGGTTCACCTGGCCGAAGGGCTCGCGCCTGGGCCGGTTGATCATCGGGCTCAATGTCGTGGCCCTGACCGTCCTGCTGGGCGGGGCCTTGGTGCTCAACGAGCTGCGCAGCGGCCTGATCCAGGCCCGCATCGACAGCCTGACGACCCAGGGCGAGCTGATCGCCAACGTCATCGACCTGGCCGCGACCGAGGGCGACCCGGAGCCGCGGCTGGATCCCGACCAGGCCAGCGCCATCCTCGAGCGCCTGTTCATCCCGCGCTCGCAGCGGGCGCGACTGTTCGACGCTCACGGCGTGCAGCTGGCCGATTCCTACATCGTCGCCGACCGCGTGGAGTCCAAGGTCCTGCCCCCGGCCCGCAAGCCCGGCCAGCCGGCCTTCGGCCTGCCGAGCAACGATCCCGACACCAAGCCCCAGGCGGCGCAGGCGGCGCGCGAGGCCCTGGCCGCCGAGATCGCCCAGGCCAAGCAGGGCTCGCCCGTGGCCGGCACGCGCCGCGACGAGATGGGCGAGCGGGTGGTGTCGGTGTCGATCCCGATCCAGCACGTGCGGGCGGTCCTGGGGGTCCTGACCCTTGAAGCCGGCGACGTCGACCAGATCATCGCCGCCGAGCGCAAGGCCCTGCTGCCCTTCGCCCTGATCGCCGCGGCCACCACCCTGATCTCGTCCTTCCTGCTCAACCGCCTGATCGCCCAGCCGGTGCTGCGCATGGCCAGCGCCGCCGACCGCGTGCGGCTGGACGGCGCGCGGGCCATCTCCCTGCCCGACATTTCCAGCCGCAAGGACGAGCTGGGCGACCTGTCGCGGGCCCTGGAGGAGATGACCGACTCGATGTCCGAGCGCATGGACGCCATCGAGCGCTTCGCCGCCGACGTCGCCCACGAGATCAAGAACCCCCTGACCTCGATCCGCTCGGCGATCGAGACCCTGGACCTGGTGAGCGATCCCGCCGCCCGGGCCCGGCTGCTGAATATCCTCCAACAGGACGTCACCCGGCTGGACCGGCTGGTCACCGACATCTCCAACGCCTCGCGGCTGGACGCCGAGTTGTCGCGCGACGCGCCCAAGGCCTTCGAGCTGAACCTGCTGCTGGCCGAGGTGATCCATCTCTACGAGGCCCAGCTGCGGCCGGGCGAGGCGCCGGGCAGCGTGCGGGTGACCTTCGACGCCAAGGCCGCGCCCCAGCATGCCCGCATCGTCGCCCGCGAGACCCCGATCGGCCAGGTGTTCCGCAACCTGATCGACAACGCCCGCTCGTTCAGCGCCGCCGACGGCGAGGTGCGGGTGACCCTGTCTCGCGATCCGGGCCTGCGCGATCATCACAACCGGCTGATCGTCACGGTCGAGGACGACGGGCCGGGCATTCCGCCGGACAATCTCGAAACCATCTTCGAGCGCTTCTACACCTCGCGGCCCAAGGGCAAGGCGTTCGGCGGCAATTCGGGCCTGGGCCTGTCGATCGCCCGCCAGATCATCGAGGCCCATGGCGGCACGATGCGGGCCGAGAATCGCGAGGACGCGCGGGGCCAGGTGGTCGGGGCGCGCTTCCGGATCGACCTGCCCGAGGCCGGCGCCGGCCAAGCCCACCATCATGGTGGTTCGCGCGAATGATCCGCCACGCCGGCCTGATCGCCCGCCGGATCGCCGGCGCGTGGCGCGGGGCCTTGATCGAAGGTCCCTCGGGGGTCGGCAAGAGCGACCTGGCGCTGCGGGCCCTGGACCAGGGCTTTTCCCTGGTGGCCGACGACCGCGTCCTGGTGTTCGTCTCCAATGGCAAGCTGTTCGGTCGCGCGCCCGAAACCCTGGCCGGCCTGATCGAGGCGCGGGGCGTCGGGGTGCTGTCCCAGCCCTGCCTGCCGTTCTGCCGGATCGATCTTCTGGTGCGCTGCGTGGATCGGCCGCGGGGGGTGGAACGCCTGCCCGACCCCATCTTCGAGGTCATTGAGGGCGTTTCCACGCCGGTGCTCCAACTGTGGCCTCTGGAACCCGGCGCGCCGGGGAAAATACGCCGCATGTTTGAGCATCTTGGAGTCGCCGACTAACAAGCGTATCAAGACGGCCCGCGCGGCCCTCCCTGGCCGCCACGGGTTATGGGGATCCCGTTTGAGAGATCAGGCATGATCGGGCTCGTGATAGTCACGCACGGGCGGCTGGCGGAGGAGTTCGTCTCCGCCATGGAGCATGTGGTGGGGCCGCAAAGCGCGGTCGCGGCCATCTGCATCGGTCCGGAAGACGACATGGAGCGTCGCCGGTCGGACATTCTGAAGGCGTGCGCCGCGGTCGACACCGACGGCGGCGGCGTGATTCTGCTGACCGACATGTTCGGCGGCACGCCGTCGAACCTGGCCATTTCGGTGATGGAGCAGACCAAGGCCGAGGTGATCGCCGGGCTGAACCTGCCCATGCTGATCAAGCTGGCCAGCGTTCGCCAGCGCGAGAACCTGCAGACCTGCGTCGCCCACGCCCAGGAGGCTGGACGGAAATATATCTCCGTGGCCTCCTACGTGCTCGCGGGAGAAAAATGAGTCGCATGGCGACGCGCACGGTCGAGATCGTCAACGAGCGGGGGCTGCACGCCCGCGCCTCGGCCAAGTTCGTCAAGCTGGCCTCGGGCTTCGACGCCGAGGTCACCGTGGCCCGCGACGGCACGGCCGTCGACGCCCGCTCGATCATGGGCCTGATGATGCTGGCCGCCGGCATCGGCTCGACCATCGACATCGAAGCCGCCGGCCCGGAAGCCGACGCCGCCGTCGAGGCGCTGGTGGAGCTGGTGTCCAATAGGTTCGACGAGGAGCGGTGATCGCTCTTTTCCTCCCCTTGCGGGAGAGGGGTGGCCTCGCGGCGCGAGGTCGGGTGAGGGGGCGAAGAACAGAAAAGCCGCGACAGCCTCAAGGGCCGGTCGCGGCTTTTGTCGTCTGTGCGACCCCTCATCCGTCAGCTTCGCTGACACCTTCTCCCGCAAGGGGAGAAGGAAGGTCCTACTCCGCCGCCACGCTCTCCGGCGCGACAGCCTTGGCCGAGCCCATCGGCCGCATGCCCAGATCCTGGAACAGCTTGCTGTCGTCGTCCATGTTGGGCAGCGGGGTGGTGAGCAGCTTGCCGCCGACGAAGATCGAGTTGGCGCCGGCCAGGAAGCACAGGGTCTGCAGCTCGCGGCTCATCTCGTCGCGGCCGGCCGACAGGCGGACCATCGACTTGGGGCAGACGATCCGGGCCACGGCGATGGTGCGCACGAATTCCAGCGAGTCGATCTGGCCCTCCTTCAGCACCTTGTCGCCCAGCGGCGTGCCGCTGACCGGCACCAGGCCGTTGATCGGCAGGCTGTCGGGATGAGAGGGCAGGGTGGCCAGTTGGCGCAGCAGGCTGGCGCGGTCGCGGCGGGTCTCGCCCATGCCGACGATGCCGCCGCAGCAGGTGCTCATGCCGGCGTCGCGGACATAGGCCAAGGTGTCCAGTCGCTCCTGGTAGGTGCGGGTGGTGACCACGTCGCCGTAATATTCCGGGCCGGTGTCGAGGTTGTGGTTGTAGTAGTCGAGCCCGGCGTCCTTCAGTTCCTTGGCCTGCTCCGCCGTCAGCATGCCGAGCGTCGCGCAGGTCTCCAGGCCCAGGGCCTTCACGCCGCCGATCATCGCCGCCAGCTTGGGCAGGTCGCGATCCTTCAGCTCGCGCCAGGCCGCCCCCATGCAGAAGCGCTGGGCCCCGCCGTCGCGGGCCTCGCGGGCCTTGGCGATGACGAGCTCGGCGTCCAGCAGTTTCTCGGCCTTCAGGCCGGTCTTGAAGTGGGCCGACTGGCTGCAATAGCCGCAGTTCTCGGCGCAGCCGCCGGTCTTGACCGACAACAGCTGCGACAGCTGCAGCTCCGACGGGTCGAACCCGGCCGCCCGGTGGACGGTCGCGGCCTGGAAGACCAGTTCCATGAAGGGCAGGTCGAACAGGGCTTCGACTTGCGGAAGCGTCCAGTCGTGGCGGGGCTGGTGAGCGAGAGAGATCATCGAACACTTTGGGATACGGAGCCATCGGCCTGGGGCAGGCGCGAGAGATAGGCGGTGATCACCGCCCGTTGCCGGTCGATGGCCTCGAGCCGCGCCTCGATACGCCCGCGCAAGGCCCGCGGGTCCGTCACCTGCCGCGACAGCATCTGGGCGATCTCCGAAATCGTCAGCCCCAGGGCCTTCAAATCGACGATGGCCTGCAATCGCTCCTGAGCCGCCGCGTCCAACACCCGCATGTTCTTGGGCCCGCGACCGCAGGCGATGAGGCCCATCTCTTCATAGAGCCGGATGGCGCGCAGGGTCAGGCCCAGGCGTTGGCCCACCTCGCTGATCGTCGCGGCGAACACCCGCGTGGATGAGGCGGGCGAGCCGTTCCGGTCCATCATGACCTCCAGAGGCGCGACGTCGGGGGAGGGGCGATGGGTTGGAGCCCTTGGGTGGCCGCGACGACGGTGACGTTCCGCCAAGGCGAGGGCGGACTTGGTGTGGGGGCCGGCAATGATCGGATCGTGGTCCATCACGCGAACTCCACCAGCACCTCGTCGGCGGCGACCGGATCGCCGCCCTTGGCGTTGACGGCCTTGACCACGCCGTCGCGCTCGGCGCGGATGATGTTCTGCATCTTCATGGCCTCGAGCACACAGACCACCTCGCCCTCGCGCACCTGCTGGCCGGTGACGACGTCCATGCTGACCACCAGGCCCGGCATCGGCGACAGCACCAGCTTGGAGGTGTCGGCGGCCTTCTTCTCGGGCAGCTTGTCGTGCAGGTCGGCCGAGCGCGGGCTGAGCACCAGCACCTTGGCCTTGGCGGCCCGGTGGCGGATCACGAAGCCCTCGGCGGCCGGGGTGACCTGGACGGTGAAGGCCTTGCCGTCCAGCTTGCCCTTGAACACCGGCTTGCCTGGACGCCAGTCCAGGGTCTCCAGATTGAGCGTGCGCCCCTCGCCGGTCAGTTCGACCGCCAGGTCGCCGGCCTCGCCCGACAGCGTCACCGGCCGCTTGGCGTGGCCCACGGCGACGACCCATTGCGTGCGCACGGGGTTGGAGAGGCCGGCCTCCGTGTTGCGAGCCCGGGCGGCATAGACCCGCTGCATGGCCGCGCCGACGGCGGTCAGCACGTCGATCTGCTCGGGCGTGGGCTCGACGCCTTTGAAGCCGTCGGGGAACTCGTCCTTGATGTAGTTGGTCGAGATGACGCCCGAGCGGTAGCGCTTCTGGTCCATCACCGCGGCCAGGAACGGAATGTTCTGGCCCAGGCCCTCGATGTGGAAGTCCTCCAGCGCCCGGCCCATGCCGTCGATCGCCTCGAGCCGGGTCGGGGCCCAGGTGCAGAGCTTGGAGATCATCGGGTCGTAGTACATCGAGATCTCGTCGCCTTCGCGCACACCTGCGTCGTTGCGCACCGTGTAGCCGTCATGCTCGCCCTCGGCCGGCGGGTCGTAACGGACCAGACGCCCGATCGACGGCAGGAACTTGCGGTAGGGGTCCTCGGCGTAGATCCGGCTCTCGATGGCCCAGCCGTTGATCTTCAGGTCCTTCTGTTCGAAGGCCAGCTTCTCACCCCAGGCCGAGCGGATCATCTGCTCGACCAGGTCGAGGCCCGTGATCAGCTCGGTGACCGGGTGCTCGACCTGCAGGCGGGTGTTCATCTCCAGGAAATAGAAGCTCTTGTCCTGGCCGGCCACGAACTCGACCGTGCCGGCGCTGTCGTAGTTCACGGCCTTGGCCAGGGCCACGGCCTGGGCGCCCATGGCCGCGCGGGTGGCCTCGTCGAGCAGCGGGCTGGGCGCCTCCTCGATGACCTTCTGGTTGCGGCGCTGGATCGAGCATTCGCGCTCGAACAGGTGGACGACGTTGCCGTGCTTGTCGCCCAGCACCTGGATCTCGATGTGGCGCGGGCTTTCGATGAACTTCTCGATGAAGATCCGGTCGTCGCCGAAGCTGGCCTTGGCCTCGGCGCG
>FTJN01002811.1_pt7 | contig 21158 bp, 19 predicted proteins | sample 1658361 | NCBI WGS metagenome assembly FTJN01 (sample SAMEA3914819, study PRJEB12502) | metagenome | biome: forest; material: soil | place: Canada | collected 2010-06-26 | depth 0.3 m
GCGGATGTAGCTCAGTTGGTTAGAGCGCCGGCCTGTCACGCCGGAGGTCGCGGGTTCGAGTCCCGTCATTCGCGCCACTTCCCCCTTCTTTGCATCGCCAACACCGCATTCGCCTCGGATCGCCGATTCGTCTCGCGCTCAATAGAATCGCGGAATCGGTCCCGGATGAGGGGTCGGCGCGTCAAATTCGAAAAATTCCTCGTCGACATAGCACCAGCCCCAGCCCTCCGGCGGGTCATAGCCCTCGATGATCGGGTGCGCCGTGGCCTTGAAATGTTTAGTGGCGTGCTTGTTTTTCGACTGATCGCAGCAGCCGACATGCCCGCAGGTGCGGCAAAGACGCAGGTGCAGCCAGCGATCGCCGGTCTTCAGGCACTCCTCGCAACCGGCCGTGCCCGGCGTCACGTCCTGGATCGTGTCGAGATGGGTGCATTTCAACGCCATGGCCGCCTCCGCAAGCCGCTATCGCGGCTGAACTATCCACAGGGATTACTGCGCGGATCGCGTCCGCGCGGCTAGTACGAACCGGTCGCCTTGAGGTTTGCACCCCGCGTTCCGATCTAGCGTGCATGTCGCACGCCCATCCCCTGCCCTTTTCCGTCCTCGACCTGGCTCCCGTTCCGCAAGGAACCACCGTAGGCCAAGCGCTTCACAACAGCCTGGACCTGGCGCGCCACGCCGAGAAGCTGGGTTATCACCGCTTCTGGCTGGCCGAGCACCACAACATGCCCGGCATCGCCAGCGCCGCCACCGCCGTGGTCATCGGCCACGTGGCGGCCGGCACCTCGACGATTCGGGTCGGATCGGGCGGCGTCATGCTGCCCAACCATGCCCCGCTGATGGTGGCCGAGGCGTTCGGCACCCTGGCGGCGCTCTATCCGGGCCGCATCGACCTGGGCCTGGGTCGGGCGCCCGGCACCGACCAGCCCACCATGCGCGCCCTGCGCCGCTACATGGGCTCTGTCGACAGCTTCGCCCAGGACGTTGTCGAACTTCAGGCCTGGTTCAAGCCCGCCCAGCCTGGCCAGGCCGTGCGCGCCGTGCCCGGCGAGGGCCAGGACGTGCCGCTGTGGCTCCTGGGCTCAAGCACCTATAGCGCCCAACTCGCCGCCGCCCTGGGCCTGCCCTTCGCCTTTGCCGCCCACTTCGCGCCGGACCAGCTGATGGAGGCCATCGCCATCTATCGACGCGCGTTCAAGCCTTCGGAAGCCTTGGCCAAGCCGTACGTGTTGGTCTGCATCGGGGTTTGCGCGGCCGACACCGACGCGGAGGCCCGCCGCCTGTTCACCTCAAGCCAGCAACAGTTCGTGGCCTTGCGACGCGGTAATCCCGGCCTTTTGCCGGCGCCCGTCGATGACATTCGCGACGTGGCCTCGGAATCCGAGGTCGCGGGCCTGGATCACACCTTCCGCTATGCGGCGATCGGTTCGCCCGACACCGTCCGCGCCAAGATCCAGAAGGTTTTGGAGGCCACGGGCGCCGACGAACTGATGGCCGCTTCGCAGATTCACGATCACGCCGCGCGGCTGCGGTCCTACGAGATCCTAGCGCAGGTGCGTGGCGAACTGACCCAGGAAGCCGCCTGACGGTTACTGAGTCAGCGAGACCTCGGCCATCGGCTCGCCGAACGCGGCGCAGCCGGTGAGGCGGCCATAGATTCCCGACAGCTTGCGGAACACCGGGTCCCAGCCGTGCCGAAGCTCGGCCCGCAGGCGGGCGGCCTGGCCGAGCGCCGCCACGTCGCGGGCGAACACCGATTCCACCGCCTCGGCGAAAGCGCGGGCCTCCGAGGCCGTGGCCAGGGCCCCGACCGCCTCGTCCACCGACTCGGCCACGCCGCCGGCGTCGACGCCGATCACCGGCAGGCCGCACGCCATGGCCTCCAGCACGATCAGGCCGAACGGCTCATTGTCGTTGGCGTGCACGAAGGCGTCGCAGCCGGCCAGGATCGCCGCCAGGCCCTGCGGGTCGCGCTGGTAGTCCATACAGATCACCCGGTCGCTGGACGGCGCTCCGGCGCCCGCCCCAACGAACAGCAGCACATAGGGGTCGCCCAGGCGCTCGACCGCCTCGACCAGCACGTCGAGCTTCTTCTCCTTGGCCGGCCGGCCGGCGAACACCAGGATGCGGTGGCGACTGGTCAGGCCCAGTTGACGGCGCAACGCCTCGCGATCGCCGCGGCGGGGATGAAAGATCTCGGTGTCGACGCCCAACGGTAGGCCGATGGCGTTCTTGACCCCGGCCTCGATCAATCGCCCGGCGATGAACTGGCTGGGCGCCACGGCCTGGTCGAACTGTCGGTAGATCGCGGCCCAGCGTTTCTGCACCGGTTTTTCGGCCCATTCGCCGATGTGCAGGGCCGCCAGAGCGCCCAGGTCGGTGTGGCAGAAGCCGACGACCGGCACGCCCAGGGCGTCGCCCGCCTTCAGCGCCGCCAGCCCCGGGGTGTACGGATCGCCCGCCTCGATGATGTCCGGCCGCTGTCGAATCAGTCGTTCCATCCAGGCGGTCTTGACCACCGGCCAGCGATAGCCGTCGCCGAACGGCAGCGGCGCGGCATAGATCGACACCCGTCCATGGCCGTCATGCGCGTCGCGCGGACCGGGCACCACCAGGGTGTGGCGGACCTGCGGGCGATTCGCCGCGATCCAGGTGCGCTTGGAGTTCAGATAGCGCCGCACCCCGCCGCTGCGGGGAGCGTAGAGCATGGTCGTATCGACCAACCTGACCGGCTTTCCGCCCGGCCGGGCCAGCTTGAAAAGGGTTTCTTCTGCCTCGTTGAACGCCGAGAGCGGATCAAACCTCAAGTTCATACGCCGAAACCTCGCTTATCGTCCGCGTCCGCCGGAACGGCCGCGGAACCTTAAGGCCTTCACGGGGACGGAGGTTCCTCCGAAGCTGAACCGCTGTCCAGCGTTCGCGATGCGCCACGACGAGACAGGGGCTCGGGGCGCCCGCGCATCAGGAACGCGCCACGCCCTTCTTTTGGCGACTCGGGTGAGAGTGGCGAGGCTCCTTCAGACCGCGTAGGCAGGCGGAACGGATGTGGTCGAGGGCTTCTGAATGTCGCGGTTTCTGTTCACCACCTGGGAAGGCGGCGGCCATGTGCAGCCCATGCTGCTGGTCGCGCGCGACCTGGCGGCGCGGGGCCACGCCGTGCTGGTTGTCAGCGACCCCTGCAACGCACCCGACGCCGCGGCCCTGGACGTGCCGTTCCGCGCCTGGACGTCCGCGCCCTTCCAGACCGGCAAGACCCGCGACGACGACCGGTTGAAGGACCACGAGGCCGACAATCCGCTGGAGGTCATCCACCGTCTGCTCGATCGGGTGATGTCCGGCCCCGCCCTCGCCTACGCCCACGACACTCTCGCTGCGATCGACGCCTTCGCCCCGGACGTGGTGGTGACGCAAGAACTGCTGCTCGGCCCGATGGCGGCGGCGGAAAAGCGCGGGCTGCCGCTGGCCCTGCTGGCCGCCAACATCTGGTCGCTCCCGACGATGGCCGGCGCGCCGCCGTTCGGGGCCGGGATGCTGCCCGCCGCCAACGACGAAGAACGCGCCGTGCACGCCATGGTCGGCCAGATGAGCCGCACGTTCTTCCAGGCTGGCCTACCCGCCTTGAACGCCGCCCGCGCCGTACTGGACCTGCCGCCGCTGGCCGACCTGTTCGAGCAGTTGGACGCCGCCCAGGCGCTCCTGCTGGCCACCAGCCGGGCCTTCGACTTCGCACCCGAGCCCCTGCCCGCGCCGTTCGCCCATGTCGGCCCCTACCTGGCCGATCCGGCCTGGGTCGCGCCGTTCACCCCGCCCCCCGGCGACGCCCCGCTGGTCGTGGTGTCGTTCTCCAGCCTCTATCAGGCCCAGGAACCGGCCTTGCGGGCGATCATCGCCGCCTTGGGCGACCTGCCCGTGCGCGGCGTGGTGACGACGGGGCCGACGCTGGATCCCGCTGAGTTCGAGGCGCCCGTCAACGTCGCCGTCGTCCGCGGCGCCCCGCACGGCGCGCTGCTCCAGGAGGCGACCCTGTTCATCACCCATGCTGGCCACGGCTCGACCCTGCGGCCGTTGATGGCTGGGGTTCCGCTGCTCTGCATGCCGATGGGACGCGACCAGAACGACAACGCCGCCCGCGTCGCTCATCGCGGCGCCGGCTTGACCCTACCCGCCGACGCCAGCCCCGAGGCCATCGCCGCCGCCGTGCGTCGCCTACTGGACGAACCGGCTTTCAAGACCTCCGCGGAAGCTCTGGGCGCGGCGATCCGCGCCGACGAGGCCGGGCGGGACGCGGCGGCCGCTGTCGAACGACTGGCAGGCGCCTAAAGCGCCAGCGGCTCCGCGAAGGTGACCCGGAAGAACGCCGTCGCCCGCCCGTCAACGCCGAAATCATTGTCGGTGCTCAGCAGCAGTTCACGGTCGGACAACAGGACGACGCCTTCCAGATCGGCGTCGATCTCAGGCCAGTCGTCGGTCGACAGCAACAAGGTCTTGCTCAACAGGCGCTCGTTCAGAATGACCCTATAGAGCTTGGACGTCCGCGAGATGCGCTCCAGGACCAACAACTGGTCGCCTCCGATCGACACGGCCTCGGAGACCTTGAGGTCGTCGGCGCCGACAGGCCCGGCCTCGGCGTCGCGCCGGAAGCTTTCGGGCGCATCAAACGGATAGAGGTGTTCGGCCAGCGGCGCGCCAATCTCGGCGTCCAGCGTCCACAACCGGGCATAACCCAGGGCGTCGGCGTCGATCTCGTCTTCCGACGCCAAGGGGCTTTGCAGGATCACGTGCAGCCGGCGCTCGTCCGGCGATAGGGCCAGAGCCTCGAAGCCCCGGTTGAGGCGGCGCCGCGCGGCCAAGGCCGGCAGCACGCCCAGAGTCGCGAAGGCCGCTCCGGCCAGCGCGGCCTCTTGGCCGGCCGGAACCCAACGGGCCGACACGACGCCGTCGGCCGCCACCAGCAGGATCGACGGCCCGTACTCGTCGGCGACGCGGAACGTCCCGTCGGCTAGGGCCACGACCGCCTCGGTATCGGCTCCGGCCAGATGGCCGCCCAACGGCGCGCCGGACAGGTCGAAGGCCGGCTCCATCGCCGCCGCATCACCGCCCGGCAGCGGCAGACCATTGAACGCCGTGCCGGCGGCGTCGCGCAGGGGCAAAACCTGGAGACAGGTGACGGTGTCGCCCTCCACCTTCAACCGCGCCAGCATCGGTCCGATCGCCGGACGCGGCATGATCTTGGCCCCGTCCAGGCCGCGTAGCCCGACCAGATGGGCCAAGCCGTGCTCCTCGATCGCCGGCCCGACCTTGATGTTGGGACCCCGGTCGCCGATCGCCCAGACCACGCCTGGCGGATCGGTCACCCGCCGCGCCAGGCCCGAACCCAGGCCCAGGGTGATGCGTAGACGCCCCAGCGGGGTCTCGATCTCGTCGAGGAGGTGATCCGTCCAGTGCAGACGGGTGACGGTGATCGCGGGATCTGACGTGGGTTCGGGTGTTGGCATGCCCGATCAGTGCGGTCGGTGGCGGCGAAAGTCCACCGCGCCGCCGGACCGGCTCAGCCGCGAAACGCGGGCTTGTCCAGAACCACCTGGGCGCGGATTCCGCTCAGGAATAGCTTGCTGCAATAGTCGAACGCCGCCTGGAAGGCGCTGGCTTCGTCGCGAGCGCTGGAGAGCAGCTCCTCGCCATAACAGACCCGCCAGCCCTCACGGGTGGCCGTGATCTTGATGCTCGACATCCGCTCACCCCGAAACCACGACCATCAGGCCGTTAACCTTGCTCGGCTTTTCTCAGGCAAACAGAAGAAAGACAAGTTAGGTCAATATATCCCGAACCAAGTCCCATCAGTCACGCAAGTATAATCCTGGATTATTAAGCACTTGGCGAAATGTAAAACATTGTAACCACGGCGAAAAGATCCTGGAGATTGTCGCATGATATCTGAAGTCTGAGCGCCGCAAGCGTTCATCGACTCAAGGATGCGACGGGAGACTCCCATGATCATTCGCCGGCGGGTCTACCTGATGGGCAGCCTCTACCTGATCGCCGCCGGTGGCTTCCTGGCCGGGCTGGCGTTCTTTCAGTTTCTGCCGGTGGGCGTGGGGCCGATGACGGGCGGCCTTCTGACGCTATCGGCCCTGGCGTTCGCCGGCGCGGCCATCGGCCTGTCACGGGCGTTCCGGGACTAGGCCGAGCGCTTCCCGGGTGGTCGCGATGATCCTGGATCTTGGTGGGCGGTGAGGGGATCGAACCCCCGACCCTCTCGGTGTAAACGAGACGCTCTACCGCTGAGCTAACCGCCCTCAAGGCCAATCGAGCCTGGTCAATTCAAGGCGGACGAGGCCAAGACGGACGAGCCAAGACGGACGAGGATGTGGGAGATACCCCGTCCGCCCTGGAAAGTCCCGCATAGAAAAGGGGCGGGACACCGCATGGCGGCCCGCCCCCGAAATCTGGATACTGGACTAGCCGTTCAGCGTGGTCTTCAGGCCTTCGCCGACCTGGAACCGGGCCGTTTTCGACGCCGGACGGTTGACGGTTTCGCCGGTACGCGGGTTTCGCGCGGTGCCCGCGGCGCGCGCGACGGCCTTGAAGGTGCCGAAGCCGACCAGACGCACATCCTCGCCAGCCTTCAGCGAAGTGGTGACGGCGTCGATGAAAGCTTCCAGGGCGTCCTTGGCCTGGTTCTTATTGATGCCCGCCTTTTCGGCGATCGCCGTGACGAGTTCGGCCTTTGTGGTCATGTTTCTCTCCCAGCATGAAAGCGGCGGCGCTGGCTACAGCTCACGCCGCTTCGCTCGACCGGGAGTATGCGGGGTTCAGACGGCCCGTCAAACGAAGGCGGCGCGGAAAATCTACGCGCCGCCCAAGTTATCGACGATAAGTTACTGTTAGTGGGTCAGAATAGCGTCGCTGTCGCCGTCCTCGACCTTCGCAGTTGCAGCAATCGGCTCGTCTTCCTCGCTCCACTCCACGGGTGTCAGCGGTCCGGTCAGGGCGTGTTTGAGCACGTCGTCGACCGTGGAGACCGGGATGATTTCCAGGCCGTCCTTCACGCTTTGCGGGACATCGGCCAGATCCTTCTCGTTCTCCTGAGGGATCAGCACCGTCTTCACGCCCGAACGCAGGGCCGCCAGGAGCTTTTCCTTCAGGCCGCCGATGGCCGTGACCCGGCCACGCAGGGTGATCTCGCCGGTCATGGCGATGTCCTTGCGGATCGGGTTGCCGGTCAGCACCGAGACCATGGCCACGGCCATGGCGGCGCCGGCCGACGGGCCGTCCTTGGGGGTGGCCCCGTCCGGCACGTGGATGTGGACGTCGGTCTTCTCGAACACCGGCGGCTTGACGCCGAAGTGCAGCGCCCGCGAGCGGACATAGGACTGGGCGGCCGAGATCGACTCCTTCATCACGTCCTTGAGGTTGCCGGTGACCGTCATGCGCCCCTTGCCCGGCATCTTCACGGCCTCAATGGTCAGGATGTCGCCGCCGAATTCCGTCCAGGCCAGACCGGTGACGATGCCGACCTGGTCGACTTCGTCGGTCTCGCCGTAACGGTACTTCTGGACGCCGGCGTACTTGGCCAGGCGCTCGTCATCGATGGTGATCGACGTGACCTTTTCACGGGCCAGATCACGCACGGTCTTGCGCGCCAGGGCGCCCAGTTCCCGCTCCAGCGACCGCACGCCGGCTTCCCGGGTGTAGTAGCGGATCAGGTCGCGGATCGCCTTTTCCGGCACCACGAACTCGGTCGTCTTCAGACCGTGGTCCTTCATCAGCTTGGGCAGCACGTGGCGCTTGGCGATCTCCAGCTTCTCGTCCTCGGTGTAGCCGGGGATGCGGATGATCTCCATGCGGTCCAGCAGCGGCTGAGGCATGTTGAGGCTGTTGGCCGTGGTGACGAACATCACTTGGCTCAGGTCGTAGTCGACTTCCAGATAGTGGTCGCCGAAGGTCGAGTTCTGAGCCGGATCCAGCACTTCCAGCAAGGCCGAGGACGGGTCGCCGCGATAGTCGCTGCCCATCTTGTCGATCTCGTCCAGCAGGACGAAGGCGTTGGTGGTCTTGGCCTTCTTCATCGTCTGGATGATCTTGCCGGGCATCGAACCGATATAGGTCCGACGGTGGCCGCGGATCTCGGCCTCGTCACGCACGCCGCCCAGCGAGATACGGGCGAACTCACGCCCGGTCGCCTTGGCCAACGAGCGGCCCAGCGAGGTCTTGCCGACGCCAGGAGGGCCGACGAGGCACAGGATCGGCCCCTTCAGCGAGCCGGTGCGCGCCTGGACGGCCAGGTACTCAAGGATGCGCTCCTTGACCTTCTCCAGGCCGTAGTGGTCCTCCTCGAGCACCGCCTCGGCCTCGACCATGTCGATCTTCTTGGTCTTGGCCTTGCCCCACGGGATCGACAGCATCCAGTCCAGATAGTTGCGGACCACGGTGCTCTCGGCCGACATCGGGCTCATGTTGCGCAGCTTCTTCAGCTCGCCCTCGGCCTTGGTGCGGGCCTCCTTGGAAAGCTTGGTCTTCTTGATGCGCTTTTCGAGCTCGATCAGTTCGTCGCGCTGATCGTCGGGGTCGCCCAGCTCGCGCTGGATCGCCTTCATCTGCTCGTTCAGATAATATTCGCGCTGGGTCTTCTCCATCTGGCGCTTGACGCGCGAGCGGATCTTCTTCTCGACCTGCAGCACCGAGATCTCGCCCTCCATCAGGGCGAAGACCTTTTCCAGGCGTTTGACGACGTCGAAGATTTCCAGCAGGTGCTGCTTGTCGCCGATCTTGACCGACAGATGCGCGGCGATGCTGTCGGCCAGCTTGCCGGGCTCGGCGATCTGCGGGATCGAGGCCAGGGCCTCGGGCGGCACCTTCTTGTTCAGTTTGACGTAGTTCTCGAACTGCTCGACGACGGCGCGCGACAGGGCCTCGGCCTCGGGGCCGACGCCTTGATCCTCGTTCACTTCGCCGACCTGGGCCTCGTAGTAGGACTCCTGATCGGTGAAGCGCACCACGGCGGCGCGGCCCTTGCCCTCGACCAGCACCTTCACGGTGCCGTCGGGCAGCTTCAGCAGTTGCAGAACGGTGGCCAGAACGCCGACGTCATAAATGTCGCCGGGCGCCGGATCGTCGTCGGCCGAGTTCTTCTGGGTGACCAGAAGAATCTCCTTGCCGCCGCGCATCACCTCTTCAAGGGCGCGCACCGACTTGTCTCGGCCCACGAAGAGCGGAACCACCATGTGCGGGAACACAACGATATCCCGCAGGGGCAACACAGGAAGCGTACGAATCTCAGACATGATGCCTTTTACTCCTGGCCGTCGCGTTGATCTCGCGTTCAGCCACGCGGGCCGCCGTCACCCAGACGATGCGCCTGAGTCGTACAACCCGTCCGCCCGGGACTGAGCGGATGTTCGTTATTTATGTGGACCTTTTGCAACACGGTTCAAGCGCACTCGCCTGGTAGCGGCGACGGGTCGCGGAAGAGCGGTCAAGATGCAACGCGCATGCCCCCTGCCCGGCTCGACCATGCACGATCCTTGCGCTTGGCCGGACGAACACGCCCAAGTCCTGCCGCATTGCCCCTCGCCTACCGCCCGTTCCGCTGTCGCTAGAGGGTCCGGTGTGACGAAAAGGGCGCGCCCGGCCAAGCCGAACGCGCCCGATTTCTTTAGCTTCGCGAGACGAATCTAGGCCGAAGCGGCCCCGCCCTTCTTCTCGGCGTAGATCAGCAGCGGCTGGGCCCGGCCTTCGACGACCTCGGCATTGACCACCACTTCCTCGACGCCTTCGTAGTTGGGCAGCTCGAACATGGTCTCCAGCAGGATGCCTTCCATGATCGAACGCAGGCCCCGCGCGCCGGTCTTGCGCAGGATGGCCTTCTTGGCGACGCCGTGCAGGGCGTCGTCGGTGAAGGTCAGGCCGATGTTCTCCATCTCGAACAGGCGCTGGTACTGCTTGACGAAGGCGTTCTTCGGCTCGGTCAGGATCTTCACCAGGGCGACCTCGTCGAGGTCCTCCAGGGTGGCGATCACCGGCAGACGGCCGATGAATTCCGGGATCAGGCCGAAGCGCTGCAGGTCGTCGGGCTCGACGCCGCGCAGGATCTCGCCCGTGCGACGCTCTTCCGGGTCCGCCACCTTGGCGCCGAAGCCGATCGACTTGCCCTGGCCGCGCGCCGAGATGATGCGCTCCAGGCCCGCGAAGGCCCCGCCGCAGATGAACAGGATGTTCGTCGTATCGACCTGCAGGAACTCCTGCTGGGGATGCTTGCGCCCGCCCTGCGGCGGCACGGAGGCGACGGTGCCTTCCATGATCTTCAGCAGGGCCTGCTGCACGCCTTCGCCCGACACGTCGCGGGTAATCGACGGATTGTCGGACTTGCGGCTGATCTTGTCGATTTCGTCGATGTAGACGATGCCGCGTTGAGCGCGCTCGACATTGTAGTCGGCGGCCTGCAGCAGCTTGAGCACGATGTTTTCGACGTCTTCGCCCACATAACCGGCTTCGGTCAGGGTGGTGGCGTCGGCCATCGTGAACGGCACGTCGATGATTCGCGCCAAGGTCTGAGCCAGAAGGGTCTTGCCCGTACCGGTCGGACCGACCAGCAGGATGTTCGACTTGGCCAGTTCGACGTCGTTATTCTTCGAGGCGTGGTTGAGGCGCTTGTAGTGATTGTGCACCGCCACGGCCAAGACCTTCTTGGCGTGGTTCTGACCGATCACGTAATCGTCCAGGACTTCGCAGATCTCGCGCGGCGTGGGGACGCCGTCCTTGGACTTCACGAAGGCGATCTTGTGCTCTTCGCGGATGATATCCATGCAAAGCTCGACGCATTCATCACAGATGAACACCGTCGGCCCCGCGATGAGCTTACGCACCTCATGCTGGCTCTTTCCGCAGAAAGAACAGTACAGGGTGCTCTTGGTGTCGCCGCTCGCGGCTTTCGTCATGGTCGCTTCTCACGCTAGGGCGGTCCAGACCGAAGCCGGAACCACCGACTCCTTAGCGTCCAACCCGCCACCGAAGCGGCAGGTTATACGCCGGGAGTTGTCTAATCCTTGACATTCCCCGATCCGGACGCACGGCACAAGCCTTGGAGCCGATTTACAGCCCCCAAGTTCGTGGATGGTGCGTACGGTTTCATGGAATTCTTCTCTAAGATGGCGTTCCGGAACCTCAACGCAAGCCAGGAGCTGTTCGCTCCGTCGATCGCGCGGGGAACGGTCTAGCCCGAAACGCGATGACCTTACCGGTAAAGGTGGAATCGTGGTGCAAGACGGGCTCGGTTGCGGGGCGCGCGTGCGCGGAGACGAATGGCGAAACGTTCATTGATGGCGCGCTCTATGATGGCGAGGGGGCTTTCGGCCTCGATCCCGATGACGGGAGACCTGCACGAAGGTCCGCCTCTGGTCGCCTTCGATTTCGACGGCACCCTGACGGTCCGCGACAGCTTCACCGCCTTCCTGAAGTGGCGGGTCAGCCCGGCGCGCCATCTGCTGGGCATGATCCGGCTTTTCCCCGCCGCCCTCGGCTATGTGTTCGATCGCAACCGGGGCAAGATCAAGGCCGCCGCCGTGCGCGAGTTCCTGCGCGGCGTCAGCCTGGAGCAGCTGGAGCGCGAGGCCCGCGCCTTCGCCCAGTCCGAGGCCCCGAAGCTGTTTCGTCCCGACGCCCTGGCCGTCTGGCGGCGCTGGCGGGCCAAGGGGGCCAAGCTGGTGATCGTCACCGCCTCCCCCGATATTATCGTCGCGCCTTTCGCCCGCGGCCTGGGCGCCGACCTGCTGATCGGCTCGCGCCTGGCCTTCGACCTCAACGAAAAGGTCGCCGGCCCCCTGCTCGGCCCCAACTGCCGCGGCCCGGAAAAGGTCATCCGCCTGCGAGAGCAGTTCGGCGACGATATGTCGCTGGCCGCCGCCTATGGCGACACCTCCGGCGACCGCGAGATGTTGGCCATCGCCCACGAGAAGGGCTACCGGATTTTCCGCGGCAAGCCGGGCTGAAGCCCCGCATGACACGCCTCCCCCACGGGGGAGGTGGTCGCGCAGCGATCGGTGGGGGGAGTTTTGGGATCGTAGATCGTAGAACTGGCCACCTGCGGATCACTCCCCCCTCCGTCGGCCTCGCCGACACCTCCCCCACGGGGGGAGGCTTTGTGAACGCACGACTTCGCCGCTTCACGCGGAAAGGCCGCTGAAGGTGTGGGGAGGGACGCGGAGCGCCGGGCTGGGCCCGGAAGCTTTGTAGGAAATACCGTTTCGACTCAGACCGACGCTCCGCGCGGTGCGTTTTCCGGAAGCGTCCGGCGGGTGGCGCTCTTAACGCCTTACCGGTCTTAAGCCCCCGACGGGCGGGCCAGGCCAACGAAGCCTCGTCCCGGACCGCGTGCGTATCCCCCGCACGCCTGTTGTTCTCGCCAGCCCCGCACGCTCCGCCATCTTCTGTCGTCCAAGGGTGGCTCCCCCAAGGTGGCGTCCGGGTCGCGGTCCCGAAGAACCGCCGCCGACGAGCGCTACCCGCTCGACCGCTCCCCAAGGCCACGAAGGTCGCTGGCCACGCGCCCTCCCCATGCCTTGAGGTGGGCTTATTATGCGGCACCGGGAGTCAGTGGGGATAAGTGGTTTTGAGACGTTGAATTCGCTGAGGAAACACGCTGGGAACGACGGGGATAAGTTTTTTAGGACCTCGTCCGAGGCCATTGCGGTCTTGTCCCGATCGCGCCCTACCCAAATCGGACGAGCTGCCCCATTGCCACGACAGCGCCGCCGAGGCCCCTCTCCAAACCGCAAGATCGGTCGAGCGCGCGACGGCCTGACGCGTCACGCTAAGATCACCACGGCGGATGAGGACAATGACGACGACGCTCGACCAATATCATGCCCGGATGCAGAGGGTGCTGGATCACATCGACCGGCATCTGGACGGTGATCTGGACCTGGAGGCGATGAGCGGCGTCGCGGCGTTTTCCAAGTTCCATTTCCACCGGCAGTTCAAGGCGACCTTCGGGGTGTCGCTGCATCGTTATGTCCAGCTGGCCCGCATGCGGCAGGCCTCGAAACAGCTGGCCGACGGGCAGGGGCAGAGCGTCACCGATATCGCCCTGGACGCCGGCTACGAGACGCCCGACGCCTTCGCCCGCGCCTTTCGGCAACGGTTCGCGCAGTCGCCGTCGAGTTTCCGGAAATCTCCCGAATGGGAGCCGTGGCTCGCGGCCTTCGGGCCGCTCAACGCAGCCAGGAGCAAGATCATGCCGACGACCTTCACCCCCGATCAGGTGACCCTCCGCGAAGTGACCCCCACCCGGGTGGCGATCTTCGAACATCGGGGCGATCCCGAGACCCTCGACGCCACCATCCAGCGGTTCATCGCCTGGCGCAAAGCCGCCGGGCTTTCGCCCCGCACCAACACGACCTTCAACATCTGGTATTCCGAGCGGCGCCCCGCCAATCCCGCCGACTACAGCATGGACCTCTGCGCCGGCGTCGGCCCTGATCAGCCGATCGAGTCCAGCGACGGCATGGTCAAGGCCGGCGAGATTCCCGGCGGACGCTGCGCGGTGCTGCGGGTGACCGGTGACACTCACAACCTGGAGCCGGCCGCCCTCTATCTGTACCGCGACTGGCTGCCGGCCAGCGGCGAAGAGATGCGCGACTTTCCCATCTACTGCCAACGCTTCTTCCTGGACGAACCGGAACAAGGCACGGCGGCGGAGCTGTTCTTGCCGTTGAAATAAGGGGCGTCGCCCCCAGAGGCCTCGACCCAGAAAAAAGCCGCCGACCTCTCGGTCGGCGGCTTGATCCTGTCCAGAATGGAAAGGCGCTTACGCCTTCTCGTCCGAGGCGTCGCGGCTTTCGTTGATGTGGTCGATCAGACCCCATTCCTTGGCTTCCTCGGCGCTCATGAAGTTGTCGCGATCCAGGTCGCGCTCGACTTCCTCATAGGTGCGGCCGCAGTGCTTGACGTAGATCTCGTTCAGGCGGCGCTTGGTCTTGGAGATGTCCTCGGCGTGACGCACGATGTCCGAGGCCTGGCCGCGGAAACCGCCCGACGGCTGGTGGACCATGATGCGGGCGTTCGGCAGCGCGATGCGCGCGCCGGGAGCACCGGCGCAGAGCAGCAGGCTGCCCATCGAGGCGGCCATGCCCATGCACACCGTCGAGACCGGGCTCTTGATGTATTGCATGGTGTCGTAGATCGCCAGGCCAGCCGTCACCACGCCGCCCGGCGAGTTGATGTACATGGCGATTTCCTTCTTGGGATTCTCGGATTCCAAGAAGAGCAGCTGGGCGCAGATCAGGCTGGCCATCCCGTCTTCGACGGGACCGGTCAGGAAGATGATCCGCTCTTTCAACAGACGGGAGAAAATGTCGAACGCCCGCTCGCCGCGGCTGGTCTGTTCGACCACCATCGGCACGAGGTTCATGGCCGTCGCCATCGGATCATACATAGGGATCGCCCTTTTCATGGTGTCTGGGCGGCGCGAACGCGAATCAGCCCCCGCGCGCCGTCGCTCACGCATATCGCGTGGCGCTTAACAGGTTGCAAGGAGCCGGGCCAAAGCTTCCGCCACGAAAAAGGGCGCGACCCTCGCGGATCGCGCCCTGATTTCGTTCGGAGACGGAGGCTTAGCCGCCGTAGCCTTCCGGAAGATCGTCTTCTTCCATCAGCTCTTCCTTGGAGACTTCCTTTTCCTCGATCTTGGCCTTGCCGAAGATCAGGTCGACGACCTTGTCCTCGTAGATCGGGGCGCGCAGGGCGGCCTGCAGGTCGGTGCGCTGGCGGTACATGTCGAACACCTGCTGGGCTTGCGCGCCATATTGGCGGGCTTCGCGCATCATGGCGTCGGCCAGTTCCTGCTCGGTGACGGCCACGTCGTTCTTGCGGCCGATCTCGGCGAGCACCAGACCCAGGCGCACGCGGCGCTCGGCGATCTTCTTGTACTCGTCCTTGAGCTGGTCTTCGGTCTTGCCTTCGTCCTCGGGCGGCAGGCCGCCCTGGGTCTTGTCGGCCTGGACCTGTTGCCAGATGCCTTCGAACTCGGCGTCGACCATGCGGGGCGGCAGGGCGAAGTCGTGCTTGGTGTCCAGGACGTCCAGCAGGGCGCGCTTGAGCTTGAAGCGCGAGCTGTTGGCGTAGCGGCCTTCCAGGTTCGACTTCAGCAGGTCCTTCAGGGCGGCCAGATCGGCCAGGCCCAGGCGCTTGGCCAGCTCGTCGTCGGGCTCGGCGTCGACCGGAGCGCGCACTTCCTTGACGGTGGTGACGAACTCGGCGGCCTTGCCGGCCAGGTTGGCGGCTTGATAGTCGGCCGGGAAGTCGACCTTCACGGTGACGACGTCTTCCGGCTTGGCGCCGACCAGCTGAGCTTCGAAGCCCGGGATGAACTGGTTCGAACCCAGGGTCAGCTCGGCGTCGGTGGCGGTGCCGCCGTCGAAGGCCACGCCGTCGATGGTGCCGACGAAGTCGATCAGCAGTTGGTCGCCGTCCTTGGCCTTCAGGGACTTGCCCTTGCGCGGCTCATAGGTGCGGGCCTGCTTGGCGAGGTCCGCCAGGGCCTCGGCCACTTCGGCGTCCGAGATCTTGTAGACCGGCTTGACCAGTTCGATCGACGCGGGATCGATCGGCTCGAAGTCGGGCATCACTTCCACGGCCAGTTCGAAGGCCAGGTCTTCGCCGCCGGCCAGCACCTTGTCCATGTCGGACGAGGGCTTCAGGTCGGGCTGGCCCGCGGGGCGCAGCTTGTTGTCGTCCAGAACCTTCTGGGCGCCTTCGTTCAGCGTCGCCTCGATGACTTCGCCCATCAGGGCCTTGCCATAGAGACGGCGAACGTGCGCGGTCGGCACCTTGCCCGGGCGGAAGCCCTTGACGTTCATCTGGGGCGCGACCTCGGCGATCCGAGCTTCGAGACGCGTGGCGAGTTCACTCGCGGGCACGGTCACGCCATAAACGCGGCTAAGGCCTTCGCCCGACTTTTCAACGATTTGCATCGACATTCTTAGCTTCTCGGCTCTCTGGGCGGTCGCGCCCGTCGTCCGCCCCAGGGGTCAAAACATCAAAGCCGCCCACGTCACCGGGGCGGCGAAAGAGCGCCCTTATGTCACGCGATTGGCGACCATCCAAGGGCATTGGTGCACTCATCGAACCGAAGGCGCGATAGAGTGGTGCGGATAAGAGGACTCGAACCTCCACGCCTCTCGGCGCCAGAACCTAAATCTGGTGCGTCTACCAGTTTCGCCATATCCGCGCGGGCTCGCTTAAAGGGTGTTCGGCCCGTGGGGTCAAGGGCGACGAACGGTCGCCGGCGCGAGGTGGGGAAAATAATCACGCCACGCGGGAACAACTTTCCACGCGGCCGGTTATGCTGATGTCCGCGGTTGTTCAACAACGCCTCGGACCCACACCGGCCCGGGCCATGCCCCCCCGACTGACGCCCGGGCCGGTGTTCTCTCTCCAAAACATCATGCGGAACCGATCAAGCCTCGGAGGGCTTGCTCCTTGAGTCCCGCGATGGGCCCCGAACGAGCGTGATCATGGAAACCATCGAAGTCGTCGAAGACGAGAAGGGTTGGACCGTGCGACACGGAAACCAGATCTTGTTCATCGACACGGTCGAGGAACGCACGTTCAAGACGGCCCTGGCGATCAGCCACACCCTGTTCGACGAGGGCGTCCGCGCCCAGGTCGTCCTAGTTCCTCGAGCGCACTAAGCCGTCCGCGCCGCGAACAACTTCCCCAACACCGCGGGCGCCAAGCCCGGCAAATCCTCTGAGATCAGACCAGGCCCGTGCGACGCGCCGGCCTCGGCGTGGATCCAGGCCCCGGCGCAGGCCGCTTCGAAACTCTCCATGCCCTGGGCGATCAGGCCGGCGATGAAACCGGCCAGCACGTCGCCGGACCCCGCCGTCGCCAGCCACGGCGCGCCGTTCAGGCTTACCGCCGCCCGTCCGTCCGGCGCGGCGATCACGGTGTCGGACCCCTTCAGCAGCACCACGGCCCCGGCCCGGCGCGCGGCCTCCCGCGCGGCCGTGATCCGCTCGGGCGAGGCGGTCAGCAGGCCGGGGAAGATTCGCTCGAACTCGCCCGGATGCGGCGTCAGCACGTCGTCGCGGTCCAGGGCCGAGAACAGCGCCGCCGGGTCGGCGGCGAAGCTGGTCAGGGCGTCGGCGTCGACCACCAGGGCCGCGCCGTTGCGGGCCAGGGCGAAGACGTGCCGCATCGTCGCCTCCCCCACGCTCGCCGCCGGTCCGACCACCACGGCGTCGGCTTTTTCTGCTCGGGTCTGCAAGTCAAACTCGCTCTCGAACGGCGCCAGCATCACCGCTTCCAGATGGGCGGCGTTGACGGCCAGGGCGTTGGGCGGCGACAGCACGGTGACCACGCCGGCTCCGATCCGCAGACCCGCCCGCGCCGCCAGCCGGGCCGCCCCGGTGTTCCAGGCCTCGCCGCTGACCACCATCAGCCGTCCCCGCGAATGCTTGTGGGCGTCCATCGCCGGCCAGGGGAACCGCTCGCCCCATAGACGGGGCGTGTTCTCGGACAGACGCCCCCGCCCCGTTTCCGCCAAGCCGATATCGGCCACCACCACCTCGCCGCAGGCCGCGCGACCCGCCGCCAGGACGTGGGCCGGCTTGCGACGATGGAAGGTCACGGTCAGTTCGGCCTTCAGGGCCCGCTCGCCGAGCGGCCGCCCCGTGTCTCCCACGATGCCGCTGGGCACGTCGACGGCGACGATCCGCGCCGCGCCCGGCATGACCCGCGCCAGCCGGTCGGCCTCGCCCTCCAGCGGACGCGAAAGGCCCGCTCCGAACAGGCAGTCGATGAACAGCGCCGCCGAGCCTGGCTCCGACGCCAACGGCCCTGTCTCACCCTTCCAGCGCCCGGCCGCCCACTGGGCCGCCGGACTGGCGGGCGGGCCCAGCGCCTCGACCCGCACCGGCCAGCCGCGACGCCGCAGATGCCGGGCGATCACATAGCCGTCGCCGCCGTTGTCGCCCGGACCACACCAGATCACCGTCGAACAGCGCGCATAACGTTCGCGAACCACCTCCGCCACGGCTCGGCCGGCGCGCTCCATCAGAACGATCGTGGGCGTACCGGCCTCGGCGGCGGCGCGATCGGCCGCGGTCATCTCGGCGACGGTCATGATCTCGCGCGGCACGGCGTCTCCTCTACAGAACCTGGGTCGAGGCTTCGCGACCCTTCTCGACCAGGGCCAGATCGCCGTCGACCAGGTCGAACACCGTCACCGACACATGGTCGGGCCGGAACGCCGCCACGACCTCGCCCCCGGTGGCCGCCGACACCGCCGCGTTCAGGGCCACGAAATGGCTGAACACCGCCGCGCCGGGATATGAGGCAACGCCTTGGGCGACCTCGCGGGTCCAGGCCACATAGTCCAGGTCGCCCTGGATCTCGTTCCACTGGCCTTGAAACGCCTGGCGCAACCAACCGGGTCGGGCTTCCGCAGACAACGCCGCCGGCGTCGGAATCTCGCCGACCCGCGGATCGATCTCGACCGCCACGCCCAGAGCGTCGGCCAGCGGCTGGGCGGTTTCCCGGCAGCGCCGGAGCGGTGAACTGACCACCCGCGTCGGGCGCTCCAAAGGCGGCAAGGCCAGCAACGCCTCGGCCACCGCCCTCGCCTGCTCGGCCCCCACGGCGTCGAGCCCCGGATCCGGATCGGCGTCGCCCCAGGTCGAGGCAGGGCGGCCGTGGCGGATCATATGAATGCGGCTCATCACAGGCGTTCCCATTTCGAAATATCTTCCCGGCCGCGCCCCGCCGCTGGGTCTTCTTGCAACGCTTCGCCCCATCCATGGGCGCCGCTCGCCGCCGGAAGCGCGCCGGCGCGCAAAAACCAACCCCGCCTTAATCCCGCCGAAGCCCGCTGCTTTCGCCGCAATCTTCAGCAGTTTTCGAATCGGCGGCGCATTTTTGCCCATCCCGCGAAAACGGCTCCGTTGCGATCCTATCGCGCGAAACGCGGCTTGCGACCGGTTCTTCGCCACCGAAACGACTGTTTCGCTATTCCTAGGCGGCCAACGGGCGCTCGCAAGGCGGTTTGGTCGCCGAAACATGAGCTGATGATGTTTCGGGCTTTATGTGCTCAATTTTACAGCAATGAGCCAAGCCCGGCCTGAACGGCGCGATAAACCGCATCGGCATGCTTGTGGGGCTACGGGCCGGCGTGCTCCGTGCCGCTCAGTCAGCGGCGCTCGCGCCGTTTGGGCGTGAAAGAAGTCTGATGAAAAAGATCGAAGCCGTCATCAAGCCGTTCAAGCTGGATGAGGTCAAAGAGGCGCTTCAGGACATGGGCGTGCAGGGCATGACCGTCTTGGAAGCCAAGGGCTATGGCCGCCAAAAGGGCCATACCGAGCTCTATCGCGGCGCCGAATACGTCGTCGACTTTCTCCCCAAGATCAAAGTCGAAGTCGTGGTTGAAGACAGCCAGTTGGAACCCGCGCTCGAGGCCATCACCAACGCCGCCCGCACGGGCCGCATCGGCGACGGCAAGATTTTCGTGTCGGAAATCACGGAAGTCGTCCGCATCCGCACCGGAGAAACCGGCCCCGCCGCCGTCTAGGCGACCTGGCCCGCAACGCTTAACGCTCAAAGGGGATAACTATGAGCACCGCCAAGCAAATCCTGGACCTGATCAAGGAAAAGGACGTGAAGTACGTCGACGTTCGTTTCACGGACGTTCGCGGCAAGATGCAGCACGTCACCTTCGACATCGATCTGGTCGATGACGACTTCCTCAACGACGGCACCATGTTCGACGGCTCGTCGATCGCCGGCTGGAAGGCCATCAACGAGTCGGACATGAAGCTGCGTCCCGACCTGTCGACCGCGATCATCGACCCCTTCTACCAGCAGACCACGCTGTGCCTGTTCTGCGATGTCGTGAACCCCGACACCGGCACCCCCTACAACCGCGACCCGCGCTCGATCTCCAAGGCCGCCCTGGCCTATGTGAAGGCCTCGGGTATCGGCGACACCGTGTTCTTCGGCCCTGAAGCCGAGTTCTTCATCTTCGACGACGTCAAGTGGTCCACCGCCCCGCACAACACGGGCTACAGCTACGACGCCAGCGAACTGCCGATCAACACCGACAAGGCCTATCCCGAAGGCAATATGGGCCACCGCCCGGGCCCCAAGGGCGGCTACTTCCCGGTCAATCCGGTCGACAGCGCTCAAGACCTGCGCGGCGAAATGCTGGCCGTCATGGGCGAGCTGGGCATGAAGCCGGAAAAGCACCACCACGAGGTGGCGCCCGCCCAGCACGAACTCGGCCTGAAGTTCGACACCATGGTCGTGATGGCCGACCGCCTGCAGCTCTACAAGTACGTGATTCACAACGTGGCCCACGCCTACGGCAAGACGGCCACCTTCATGGCCAAGCCGATGTTCGGCGACAACGGCTCGGGCATGCACGTCCACCAGTCGATCTGGGGCGACGGCAAGCCGCTGTTCGCCGGCGACAAGTACGCCGGCCTGTCGGACATGTGCCTGTGGTACATCGGCGGCATCATCAAGCACGCCAAGGCGATCAACGCGTTCTCGAACTCCACCACGAACTCGTACAAGCGCCTGGTGCCCGGCTATGAAGCCCCGGTGAAGCTGGCCTATTCGGCCCGCAACCGTTCGGCCTCGATCCGCATCCCGCACGTCGACTCGCCCAAGGGCAAGCGTCTGGAAGCCCGCTTCCCCGACCCGATGGGCAACCCGTACCTGACCTTCACGGCGCTGCTGATGGCCGGCCTGGACGGCATCAACAACAAGATCGACCCGGGCGCGCCCGCCGACAAGAACCTGTACGACCTGCCGCCGCGCGAGCAGAAGAAGATCCCGGAAGTCTGCGGCTCGCTCCGCGAGGCGCTCGAGAACCTCGACAAGGACCGCGCCTTCCTGAAGGCCGGCGGCGTCATGGACGACGACTTCATCGACAGCTACATCGAGCTGAAGATGGAAGAAGTGATGCGCCTGCAACTGCACCCGCACCCGGTCGAATTCGACATGTACTACAAGTGCTAAGCCTAACGGCCTAGGACGACGGAAGAGGCCTGCGGAGCGATCCGCGGGCCTTTTTCTTTGGGCTCGTTTTGGCGCCGCCCTTCTCCTCACCCGTGAAACGGGGGAGGTGGCGCGTCGCTAGCAGCGACGTGACGGAGGGGGCG
>FTJN01000625.1_pt1 | contig 21123 bp, 15 predicted proteins | sample 1658361 | NCBI WGS metagenome assembly FTJN01 (sample SAMEA3914819, study PRJEB12502) | metagenome | biome: forest; material: soil | place: Canada | collected 2010-06-26 | depth 0.3 m
CATCCGCCCCGGATGCGGCCACGCCTTAAAGCCTTGGTGGATCGGAGCTCTGTCGTCTGACCGAGTCAAGGACCGCCTCTGGCGGCCGCGTGGCGGCGACGCGACGCGTCGTCCTTGACTCGGTCAGACGACAGAGCAAGCTCGCCATCAAGGTTTTAAGGCGCGGCCTCGCCGTTGGCGGGCGGATTGGGAAGGGGCTCGCGCATTCCCTTTTCATTCCGTCATTCCCGCCATGAGGGCGAGAATGACGGAGGTGAGGGGGATCGAGCGGCGTGTATCCCCGCCAACCCCGCAAAAAATCCAAACCATCTCAACGGCCTGCAAGAAAATCAGCGTCACGACCGCGTCCGCGTTCAGACCGCCCGCATACTGAACAGGTCACCATCACGGGGAGGGCTCTTGGTACCGGCCCAAGCAGGCGATGGGGATGGAACCGAGCGGGGCCGCGCAAGGCCGCGCGCGAGGCAGGTGTGGGTCTGTTCGTGGATAGATCCGGGACCCACCGAAACCTCGCCGGGACTTGCGCGGGTTGACGGGGCTGGGAGTTCAAACCGGCCTGTTCGAGGATCAGTCGGAGTCGCCGACGGCCCCTTCCGGGCGACTTTGATCCTGCCCGCCTGAGGGGAAACGTCGATCGGGATGAAACAGGCCCTCAATCGCCGTCCCTTGAGAAGAACGGTTTCGCGGAGCGGACTGGTCTAGCCGAAACGCACACACACAAATCACGGTCATCCGGGCTTGGCCCGGCCGCTCCGCGTCCTCCCCACCCACTCGCCAGCGAAAGCCCGAGGTCGAAGACCCGTGCCCGCCGCGAACCTTCCAGGATGGAGAACCGCATGCCCAAGTCCAAACCGCCGCGTCGCCGCAAGATCCGCCGGGGCAACGACCTTCGGGTCCTGATGCTCGAAGGGGTCCGGTCCGCGCTGGCCCTGAACGACGCGATCCTGGCCAAGATCGACGAGCAACTGGACAAGACGCCGAAGGGACCGGCGAGGACCGCCCTGCTGGAGTGGCGCGCGGAGATGAAATCGCATCGGCCGGGCCTGTTGGAGAGCCGCGCCGACGCCATGAGGCCTTAGGCGGATCGGAGGTCCGCGATGAACCGCGTGAGGCGGCGAAGCCGCGCCTGCACAAGCCTCCCCCTATGGGGGAGGTGTCGCCCGAAGGGCGACGGAGGGGGGAGTGGTTGGCCGATGGCCAACACCGCGGTCGACAATCCCAAAACTCCCCCCACCGATCGCTGCGCGATCGCCTCCCCCACGGGGGGAGGCTTTCACGTGTCCGACTTACTTCGTCAGGGGGCGGAGAATGATCTCCACCCGGCGGTTCTGGGCGCGGCCTTCGGCGGTGTCGTTGGAGGCGATCGGCTGGCGCTCGCCCTGGCCGGCCACGAAGACCCGGTCCTGGATCACCCGGCCGACCTGGGTCAGGTAGCTGGCCACCGAGCTGGCCCGGCGTTCCGACAGGGTCTGGTTATAGTCGTCCGGACCGCTCGAGTCGGCATGGCCGACGATGTCGATGGTGGTCTGGGGATAGGCGTTGAGCGTGCGGGCCACGTCGTCGAGCACGCGGGTGAACTGGGGCTGCACCTCGGACTTGTCGACCGCGAAGGTGACGTCGCTGGGCATGACCAGAACGATCTGGTCGCCGTTGCGGCGGATCATCACGCCCGAGCCTTCCAGGCTGCGACGGAAGTCGGCCTGCTGGCGGTCCATGTAGGCGCCGGTCGCGCCGCCGGCCAGGGCGCCGATGCCGGCCCCGATCAGGGCGTTCTTGCGACCTTGCTCGCCCTTGTTGGTGTTGGTCAGATAGCCCAGGGCCGCGCCGATCCCGGCTCCGGCCAGGGCGCCGGTGCCGGTGTTGTTGCGCACCGGCATGCCGGTATAGGGGTCGGTGGTGGTGCAGGCGCCCAGGGCGAGCACGCCGGTCAAGGCCAGGCCGATGGCGGTTTTCTTGATCATGGCGGTCTTTTCCCTCTTAGGTTCTTCAAGCGTTGTGGTTCAGGCGTCGGACTAGGTATTCAGCCGATCTTGATCGCACGGCCCGCCGTGTGATCCCTTGGCAGGCAGAACGCCCCGCCCATGGTCAAGTTCCAACATCCCGCATGACCCGGGGATGAACAAACCCTTCGCCGCGCTTGGCGCTGCGGCCTTCGCCAGTGTAGTAAGTTTGGTCTTACTAATTTCAACGTCTACTCATCGAGGCTCCAGCCCGTGTCCGCATCCGCCATCGAACCCGTCTCGTTCACCCTGTATTCGAAGGATTTCGACAGGTTCGCCCAGCAGTTGGGCGCCTCGTTCGAGCGCTACGGCTTCGCGGTCCTGTCCGACTACGACCTGCCGCAGGACCGCATCGACGCGGCCATTTCCGACACCAAGGCCTTCTTCGCCCTGCCGGTCGAGACCAAGACGCAATATGCCGGGGTCAAGGGCGGGGCGCGCGGCTACATCCCGTTCGGGGTCGAGACCGCCAAGGGCGCCACGCACCACGACCTGAAGGAATTCTGGCACATGGGCCGGGACCTGCCGCCCGGCCACCGCTTCCGCGCCAACATGGCCGACAATGTCTGGCCCGCCGAGATCCCGGCCTTCAGGCACGACGTCAGCTGGCTCTACAACGCCCTGGACGGCATGGGCGGCAAGGTGCTGGAGGCGATCGCCACCTATCTGAAGCTGGACCGCGACTTCTTCAAGCCGACCGTTGAGAACGGCAACAGCGTGCTGCGCCTGCTGCACTATCCGCCGATCCCGGCGGACGCGACCGGCGTGCGGGCCGGCGCTCACGGCGACATCAACACCATCACCTTGCTGCTTGGCGCGGAAGAGGGTGGGCTGGAACTCCTGGACAAGAACGGCGACTGGCTGCCGATCAATCCGCCGCCGGGCTGCATCGTCGTCAATATCGGCGACATGCTGGAGCGGCTGACCAATCACGTCCTGCCGTCGACCCAGCATCGCGTGGTCAACCCGCCGCCCGAGCGCCGGGGGGTGCCGCGCTATTCGACGCCGTTCTTCCTGCACTTCGCGTCGGACTACGAGATCAAGACCCTGCCCAACACCATCACGGCCGAAAACCCGGACCGTTATCCGGAATCGATCACCGCCGACGAGTTCCTCCAGCAGCGCCTGCGCGAGATCAAGCTGGCCTAGGCGGTCCGCGACTCCGCGGCGCGCCCGGATCCTCCATTAGTCCCGGGACAAGCCAGCGGCGAGGCGCCGCCAAAGGAAAAAGCAGAAATAGAAAGGGTCTGGAGCCGAGCTCCAGGCCCTTTCTATTTCGTGATCCGCAGGTTCTGGATCGAGCCGGCGATGGTGTTGAACACCGAGGTCAGCTGGGCCGCGTCGGTGACGTCGTAATACATCTCCGGCTTGGTCGCGCAGGCCTGCAGGACCGCCTTGGAGTGGGTCGAGACCCCGACGCCGATCGCATAGATCTGCACGTTGTTGGGCGAGGCCTTGGCCGCGGCGCAGAGCTTCTTCTGGCGGTCGTCCATGGCGTCGCGACGGTCGTCATCGTCGGAATCGCCGGTGATCGCGTTGTTGCTGGCGTCCAGCAGGCGGCGCTGGTCGGCGTAGCCATAGCCGCTGTAGGTGCCCTTGTTGGGGTTGCTGGCGCTGCTCATCACATTGTCGCCGTCGGTCAGCAGCACGATCACCTTGGTGACGTTCTTCGTGCCGTAGGCCTTGCCGTCGGCGAACGGGGCGTAGGGCGAGATCGTGTGCCAGCCCCACATCGCGCCCATGGCGACATTGGTGTTGCCCGTCGCGACCATCTGGCCAAGCTTGGTCTTGACCGTCGTGACATCGGCCGAATTGCGCAGGTTGGTCAGGCGCAGCAGGCTGGCGATGCCGCAGCCGGCGTTGGGCCCGTAGTCGGTGTCGCTGTCCTTGGCGTCGGCGATCACATAGGTCTTGTTGTTATTAGTGCTGTTGCTGAGGGCGTATTTGGAGACCGCCTTCTGGCGGGTGGACCAGTCCGTGGACGCGGTCCCATTGTAGCCCATGTCGCGGGTGATCCAGTTGTTGGCGATCGTGCCGCCGTTGACGGCGTCGCGGTACTTGTTGCCGCTGCTGCCCGACTTGTAGACGACGTTGTCGTCCGGCTCGTCCGGCGCGAAGAACGGCACGAACAGCGACTTTGTGTCCGCCGTGCCGGGCGCGGCGTCGGAAATGTCGAAGGGCGCGGGCCGGCTTTCCACGCACCCGCTCCAGGTCAGGCCCAGATTGCTCAGAGCGGTGAACCGGTCGGTGCTGGACGCGAAATTGTCGGCGCCGTAGGTCGTGGGCTGGGTCCCGACCAGCCAGCTCTGGCCTTGGTAGGTCGAGCCGACATTGACCGTCATCGAGAACGGCACGACCGACAGCTTGACGGCGTCGGTCTCGGTGGCCCGCGCGGCGGCGGCGGCCAGGACGTCGACCAGCGACTTGGACGCGGTGATCAGGGCGTTGATCTTGCTGCCACCCGAACCCAGGTTGCTGGCCATCGAGCCGGTATTGTCCAGCACCAGGGCGACTTCCAGCTTGTTGACCGAGCGCATCACCGTGGCGGTGGCCGAGATCGGTGTGTCCGTCTTGCTCCAGAGATTGGAGATGATCGGCTTGATCACCACGTTCTGGATCGTGCCGACCACGGTGTTGTTGTCGCCCAGGGCGAAGGTCGAATTGCTGGCGGTCAGGGTCACGCCCAGGCCGCTCATCTCGGTCGCCAGGGCGGCGTCGCCGAGGGTGTCGAGGTCGGCGTTGGTGGTCGCGGTCGAGCGGGCGGCCATCAGGGTGGCGGCGTCCAGCGCGTCCTGCAGCTGGCGCTTCTGGACGCTGGCCCGGCTGATGTCGATCAGGCCGAAGGTCAGGATGGTGATGGGGATCAGCAGCAGCGCGAACTGCACGGCGATGGCCCCGCGCTCGTCGCGGCGAAGGCGCGTCGCAAGGCGTTTCCACATGGTCATGAGCAAGGCCCGACTCCCCAGAGAACGGGCATTGTCGCAGCGGACGGTGAACAGGCGGCAAACGACGATGGTGAATCGCCGTCGCCGCCCCCGATCCTGCTCAGTCGCCTACCAGCCGCAGGACTGACCCTTGTTCTGCCTAATCAGCCAGGCGTTCAAGGGCGCGAAATAGTCGGCGATGGCGCTGGCGTCCAAGTCCTTTTCGCCGGTGAAGGCCTCCAGGGCCTCCGGCCAGGGCTTGGACTGGCCCATGGCCAGCATCTTCTCGAACTTCTCGCCCACCGCCTTGTCGCCATAGACCGAGCAGCGGTTCAGCGGGCCTTTCCACCCGGCCTGGCGGCAGGCCGCCCGGTAGAACTGGAACTGGTAGACCTGGGCCAGGAAGTAGCGCGTGTAGGGCGTGCTGTCGGCGACATGGAACTTGGCCCCGGGATCGAAGGCGTCGGCTGGGCGCGGCCCGGGGGGCGTGATGCCCTGGTACTGGGCGCGCAGCTTCCACCAGGCCTCGTTGTAGTGGGCCGGATCGACCTGGCCGGAGAACACCTGCCAGCGCCACTTGTCGACCAGCAGGCCGAACGGCAGGAAGGCGATCTTGTCCATCGACATCTTCAGCAGATACGGGATGTCGGCCTCCGCGCCGGGCACGGTGTCGATCACCCCGATCTGCTTGAGGTAGGTCGGGGTCAGGGCCGACAGGCCCACGAAGTCGCCGATCGCTTCATGGAACCCATCATTTGCCCCGCTCCTAAAGAGGAACGGCTGGCCGGCATAGGCGCGCTGGTAGAAGTTGTGCCCCAGCTCGTGGTGCACCGTGTAGAAGTCGTCGGCGTTGACCCGGGTGCACATCTTCACCCGCAGGTCCTGGTCGTTGTCGACGTCCCAAGCCGAGGCGTGACAGACCACCTCGCGGTCGCGAGGACGGGTGATCATCGACCGCTCCCAGAAGGTCTGGGGCAGCGGGTCCATGCCCAGCGAGGTGTAGAATCCCTCCCCGGTCTTCACCATTTTGGTGGCGTCATAGCCCTTGGCGACCAGGGAGTCGGTCAGGTCATAGCCCGGTCCGGCGATCCCCTGCGGAGCGGCGATATCGTAGATGTTGCCCCAGCTCTGGGCCCACATGTTGCCGGTCAGGTCGGCGCGGATCGGGCCGGTCCGGGGCTGCACCGCGTCGCCATACTTGGCGTTCAGGCGTCCACGCACATAGCAGTGCAGGTTCTTGTAGAACGGGGCCACCTGGGCCCAGAGGGCGTCGGTCTTGGCCGCGAAGGCGTCGGGGTCCATGTCGTACCAGGAACGCCACAGCGCCCCGGTGTCCTTGTAGCCGAGCTCGGTCGAGCCGTCATTGGCCAGCTGGACCAGCTTGGGATAGTCGGCGGCCATCGGCTTGGCCACCGCATGCCAAGCCTCCCACATAGCCTTGATCTTGGCCGGATCGCGCTCGGTGCGCAGGCGGTCGTCCAGGTCGTCGAGCGTCAAGGTCTCGCCGTCGATCACGACCTTGCCGGTCGAATAGAGCGCCCGCAGCCGCGACTGGACATCGGCCAGCTCCTGGGCCGCGCCGGGACGACTGGAGGCCGGCAGTGTCAGGGCCGCTTTCATCAGCTTGAGCTTGCGGCGCGTGACCGGATCGACCGGCGTCTTGTCGAACCGCGCCGCCTCCTTGGCGTACCGGACCGACAGGGCGTTGGACTCGGCGTCGACCTTGGCGTTCAGCCAGTTGGTGTCGTCGGTGATGTAGGTGGCCTGCACCCAGGCCATGCGGGCGGCGAATTCCGCCTCGCGCATCAGGTCGGCTTCGGCGGCGTCGACGAAGGCCTTGGCCTCCTCGGGGCTCGGCGCGGCGGCTGGCGCGGCCGCGACCTGAGCTTTCGCGGCCAAGGGCGGGGCCATTGCGCCGGCGCAGAGGGCTAGCGCGGCGCGGGCGGCCAGCAAACGGGACTTCATCGGAGCCTCCCCAGACTTCGGCGATCTTCCAAGGATCGAAGGCCGCATGGGAGGAGGCCCGGGTCCGGTCGTCAAGCCGCGTGGGCCATGACGCCCCGTCCTTTTGGAAAAAGTCGCGAGAGCTGCTATATCCTCGCCTCGATCCCTGAAATGTCTTGCCCCCGGACCGCCCCTTGAGCGTCACTCTCGACCTGTCGCGCATGGCCCCTAAAGCCGATGCGCCCAAAGCCTTGACCAACCTCTCGGGCCTGACCCGCGCGCAGCTTGTGGTCGCCCTGACCGAGAGCGGCGTGGTCGAGCACGGCAAGGCCAAGATGCGCGCCACCCAGCTGTTCCGCTGGATGCATCATCGCGGCGTGACCGATTTCGCCATGATGACCGACGTCGCCAAGGAAACCCGGGCCCGCCTGGCCGAGGTCTTCACCGTGTCGCGCCCCGAGGTGGTCGAGCGCCAGGTCTCCAAGGACGGCACCCGCAAGTGGCTGATCCGCATGGCCCCGGGCATCGAGGTCGAGACGGTCTACATTCCGTCCGTCGGACGAGTGGGCGCGCTTTGCGTCTCCAGCCAGGTGGGCTGCACGCTCAACTGCAGCTTCTGCCACACCGGCACCCAGGCCCTGGTGCGCAACCTGACGGCGGCCGAGATTGTCGCCCAGGTGCAGATCGCCAAGGACGACCTGGGCGAATGGCCGTCCGACAAGGAAGACCGCCTGCTGAGCAACATCGTGTTCATGGGCATGGGCGAGCCGCTGTACAATCTGGGTCAGGTGGCCGACGCCATCGAGATCATCAGCGACAACGAGGGCATCGGCATCTCGCGTCGCCGGATCACCGTCTCGACCTCGGGCGTGGTCCCGCAGCTGGACGCCCTGGGCGAGAAGACGCAAGCGATGCTGGCCATCAGCCTGCACGCCACCAACGACGCCCTGCGCGACGTGCTGGTGCCGCTGAACAAGAAGTATCCGCTTGAGCAACTGATGGCCGGCATCCGCGCCTATCCGGGCCTGAGCAACGCCCGCCGGGTGACCTTCGAATATGTGATGCTGAAGGGCGTCAATGACAGTCCGGACGAGGCTCGCGCCCTGGTCAAGCTGATCAAGGGCATCCCCGCCAAGGTCAACCTGATCCCGTTCAATCCGTGGCCGGGCAGCGATTACCTGTGCTCGGACTGGGCCGCGATCGAGGCCTTCGCCACGATCCTCAACAAGGCCGGCTATTCGTCGCCGATCCGCACGCCGCGGGGCCGCGACATCCTTGCCGCCTGCGGCCAGCTGAAGAGCGAGAGCGAGAAGGTCCGCGCCTCGGCGATGCGCAAGCTGTCGATGGCGGCCATGGCCGGCGTGCTGGACGACGAGGACGAGGCGGCGGCCTAAGGCTGGATTCCCGGACTGGACGAGCCCTCTACGCACCGCCCTCGAAGCCGTGCTAGCAATGCGTCCCTCAAGTTCGGGGATTATCGTTTCATGCCGCCTCAGCTCCAGTCGCCCGAGATCCAGGCCTTCGCCAGCGGCCTGCCGCTGACCCTGATGCACGCCGCCATCACCTTGGCGATGCTGGTGCTGGGCACCGCGCTCTACTGCCTGCTGACCCCTCACAAGGAGATCAAGCTGATCCGCGAGGGCAACGCCGCCGCGGCCCTGTCGTTGGGCGGGGTGATGGTCGGCCTGGCCATTCCGCTGGCCACCTCGCTGTCGGCCTCGGTCTCGCCGCTGGAGATCGTGCTGTGGGGCGTCTCGACCATCGCCGTCCAACTGCTGGTCTTCCGCGTCACCGACATGCTGCTCAAGGGCCTGCCCGAACGGATCAGCGAGGGCGAGGTCGCCGCCGCCGCCCTGCTGGTCGGGGCCAAGCTGGCCACCGCCCTGATCCTCGCCGCCGCCGTGGCCGGCTGACGGCGGGCGAGCGGGGCGAGTCCAGTGCATTTCCCCAGACTTCCCGACTGGCTGATCTACGGGGCGGTGGTCAGCGCCCTGCTGGTCGTCGCCATCGGCCGGCAGGAGCGTTCCGACGCCCCGTCGCCGCCACCGCCGGTGCCGGGTGACGTCGGCCTGCCGCTCGGTCCCGCCTCGCCGTTCGATCCCTCCGTCGTCGTCCAGGTGCCCGAGAAGGGCCAGCCCGGCAGCGGCACGGCCTTCTCGGTTGATGACGGCGGCTCGTGGCTGACCGCCCGCCACGTGGTCGACGGTTGCCGCGAGGCGGCGATCGTCGTGGCCGATGGCCGAGGCGTGGCCGCCCGGATCACGCTCGATCCATCGGGCGACGCGGCCATCCTGACCACCGAAGGCGGGGCTCCGGCCGTGCCGTTGCGCGGGGTGGCGGAACCGCCCCGGCGCGGCGAGCGGGCCTATCATCCGGGCTTCCCGCAAGGGCATCCGGGCGAGGTGACCTCGCGTCTGCTGGGCCGTGAGAACCTGGTGATCCGGGGACGCGGGGCGCGCACCGAGCCGGTGCTGGTCTGGGCCGAGGTCGGTCGGACCGACAATCTGAAGGGCACGCTGTCGGGCCTGTCGGGCGCGCCGGCCCTCGACAGCGCCGGGCGGGTGATCGGCGTCACGGTGGCGGAATCGCCGCGCCGGGGCCGGATCTACACGACCGCCCAGGAGACGATGAGCGACCTGCTCAAGCAGAGCCGTCGTCATCCGGCCAGCTTCGCCCTGGGCGAACAGATCACCACCGAGAACTATGGCCGCGTCGCCGACGGCCTGCGCCGCGACTTGCGCGTGGCCCAGGTGGTGTGCCTCAAGAGCGAGACTTAGGCAGAGGCCGCCGCCCGCTTGGCCGAGGCGGTCTGGCGCAGTGATAGAATGATGAACAGGATCAGGGCCGGAACCCCGACCAGTCCCGCCCCGACGAAGAAGATCGCGTAGGCCGCCATTAGGCCGTGGCTGGCGCTGAGGTTCTCGACGATCGCGCCCGAGAAGCCCTTCAGGAACTTGCCCAGCATGGCGTAGGTCGAAGACAGCAGGGCGTACTGGGTGGCGGTGTAGCCCAGGCTGGTCAGGCTGGACATGTAGGAGACCAAGGCGACGCCGGCGAAGCTCATGGCGAAGTTGTCGGCCGCCATCACGGCGCTGAAGATCCCGACATGGCCCTTGCTGATGGTCAGCAGGGCGAAGGCGGCCACGGCGATCGGCTGCAGGATCGCGCCGAGAATCAGGGTGCGGGTGAAGCCCAGCCGCAGGGCCGACAGGCCGCCGGCCGCGATGCCGACGATGGCCGCCACCAGGCCGACCGAGCCGCGCACCGCCGCCACGGCGTCCTTGGTTAGGCCGATGTCGTGATAGAACGGGTTGGCCATCGGCCCCATCACGAAGTCGGGCAGGCGATAGAGCGCCACGGCCGCCAGCATCAGCACCCCGAACTCCTTGTGGGTGCGGAAGAAATCGACGAACGGGCCGATCACCGCGTCGAAGAAGCCGCTCGGCGTCCACAGCGGGGCCTTGCCCTTCATCACCGCGTCGGCGCGTTCGGGTTCGAAGGCCTTCAGCGTCGCCCAGATCGCGATCCCCATGCACAGGGCCGCGCCGAGATAGGAATGGCCCCAGCCGATGCGGGTGGCGGTGGCCAGGATCAGGGCGTCGGTGGCCAGCAGGGCGGCGCGATAGCCCAGCTGGTAGGCCGAGGAGAGCAAGCCCAACTCCTCGCCATCGTCCGCCGCCTCGATGCGCCAGGCGTCGACGACGATGTCCTGGGTGGCCGAGGCGAAGGCGACGATCACCGCGAAGACGCCCACCGTCGTAAGGCCCGCCCGCGGTCCGGTCAGGGCCATGCCGACCAGGCCCAGCCCGACCACCAGTTGCGAAATCAGCATCCAGCCACGCCGACGGCCCAGCCAGCGGCCGACCAGCGGCGCGTCCAGGCGGTCGACCAGCGGCGCCCAGAGATATTTGACGGAATAGGCCAGGCCGACCCAGGACAGGAAACCGATCGCCTTCAGCGACGTGCCTTCTTCGCGCAGCCAGTAGCCGAAGGTGTTGCCGGTCAGCAGGAACGGCAGGCCCGAACCGAAGCCAAGCGCCAACATGACCGCGACCTTGGGGCGTCCCAGGGCTCGCAACACATCCATCATGCCGCGTTTCTGCGCCTTGGCTTCGGCCATGCTTATCGTTCGCGCCGAAAGCGCGCTCCCCCTGAAAGATCAGGAGGCGACCTTGGCGCGTGTCGCCGCTTTCGTCCAGCCGAGCCCGGTCCAGTTGGTCAGCACGCCGCGCAGGGCGGCGGGGGTCAGGGGCTTGGCGAGGAAGTCGTTCATGCCGGCCGCCAGACAGGCGCGGCGGTCCTCGTCGAAGGCGTCGGCGGTCAGGGCGACGATGGGCGTGGTGACGCCGCGTTCGCGCAGGGCCCTGGTCGCCTCGAGCCCGTTCAGGCCGGGCATCCGCAGGTCCATCAGGATCAGGTCGTAGAAGCCGCGCGACAGGGCCGAGACGGCCTCGTCGCCGCTGGCGATGCGGTCGACCTTGCAGCCTTCGCGCTCCAGCAGGGCGCGGGCCAGCAGGGCGTTGATCGGGTTATCCTCGGCCAGCAGCACGCGCACGCCGGGGGCGGCGGCGGGGGCGATGCGGTCGTCCTCGTGGGCGGTGGGAACGGCGGCTGGGACGATCTCGGTCTTGTTGGCGGCGCGCGCTTCCAGCACCTGGGCGATCAGCGAGGCGCGGCGCAGGGGCTTGATCAGATAGCCCAGGCCGGCGGCCTTGAGCTTGGGGATGCGGTCGCGCTGGTCGGGGGTCAGCAGCACCACGCAGGCGCGGCCGGCCGGGGGCTTCAGCGCCCCGCGGGGTCCGGCCAGCGCGGCGTCGAGCAGCAGCACCGCGTCGGCCGGCGCGTCCTTCAGGGCGGCGGCGATGGTCTCGCCCGGCAGCGCCTGGCCGCCGCTGGCCCGGACCTGGCGGATGGCCGCCTCGCGGATCATGGCGTTGGGCGAGGCGATGGCCACGCAGCGTCCGGTCAGGGGCAGGTCCACCGGCGCGGTGGGCGCGAAGTCGAACGGCGCTTCGAACCAGAAGTCGGCGCCTTGGCCGAGCTCCCCGCCGACCCCGGCTTCGCCGTTCATGGCGCCGGCCAGGCGGGCGACGATGGCCAGGCCTAGGCCCGCTCCGCCGAGTTGGGCCTGGTGCAAGGGATCGGTCTGGACGAAGGCCTCGAAGATCGCGGCGCGGGCCTCGGGGGCGACGCCCGGCCCGGTGTCGCGGACGGAGAAGCGGATGCGGCCCCCTGAATCGGAAGAGGAGGGCGCCAGGTCAGCGCTCAGCAGCACGCCGCCGACTTCGGTGAACTTGATGGCGTTGCCGGCATAGTTCAGCAGCACCTGCCGCAGGCGGCCTTCGTCGGCCAGAAGGGTCGGCAGGCCGGGCGCGACGGCCCAGGCGATCTCGATGGCCTTTTCGTGGGCCCGGGGGCTGAGCAGTTCGGAGACCTGGCGCAGCAGGTTCTCGACGTCGACGGGGGCCGCGTGCAGCTCGATGGCCGTGGCGCCCAGGCGGGCGAAGTCGAGCACGTCATTGACCAGCGACAACAGGTGGTCGCCGCTTTCGCGCAGGGCGCCGACATAGGCCCGCTGCTCGGCGGTCAGGCGCGTGCCCTCCAGCAGCCGCGCCATGCCCAGCACGCCGTTCAGCGGGGTGCGGAACTCGTGGCTCAGAGTGGCCAGCTGTTCGGGGGTGACCCCGGCGGAGGAAGGACGGTGGCTCATGGCGAGAGACCTTAGACGGCACGGCTTAACGTCGGGTGTGCGGGGAGCGGGCTCGGGGACACACGCATGCGTGTGTCCCCGTCAGCGGGCACGGTTTCACGCTCACGCGCCGAAGCCGCGATGGGATGGGAAGGGTGCGAAGCGCCCGGGCCTCGCCCGGAGTAGTTTTGAGTTTGATACCGTTTCGACGAAGTCAGGCGCTTCGCGTGGAGCCGTTATCCGCGAGGCCGGGGCGCGCGGGCCTTTTCCGCCCTTCACCCCACCCGGTATTTTCCTCGAGGATCTGTGCACCGCAGGACGGGAGTGAGCCGTACGAGGACCGGAGCGAACCCCACGACGGGCGGGACCTTCCAGCGAGAAGACCCCGATGGGCGAGCTTACGTCCCTCGCCCTCTGTTTAAGCCCTGGCCAGCCTCTCCTTTCGAAGTCGCCGGCGGACCCCGCTCGTCCACCCCCGAAAGCCGCAACGGTCGCTGGCCTCGCGCCCTTCCCGTGCTCTCAGGTGAGATAAGGATACGGGCGGTTCGGAGGGGTGGGGATAAGTTTGGTCGAGAAAAATTAGAGCGCTGAAATCGCGTAACTTAATTCTCTATCCACCGAGCATCGAGGCCAGCTGACGGGGACACACGCATGCGTGTGTCCCCAGCCCGTCGCCTCGGCCGTCGGGGGACACGCACTCACATCGAGCGCCCCGCAAACCAGCCATCGCATTGCCGTGAGTGCATGTCCCCCGACGCCGGCGCCAATCAATCGGGCGGTGGTTTGAACCGCGACCCCGTTCGCGCCCTCGGTAGCGTTGTGATCAAGTAAGTAAGAATTTCCTTCAAATGCGAAACCGAAGCCCTGGGGTTGTAATCTTCACGGTTCGCGTCAGGCATTGCGGCGTGCGTCGACAGTCGTCGGCGCACGCCGGATATCGACGATCTCTGAAATGTCCGTAGGCAGTTCCATAAACATCCAGACCGCGTCGAGAAAATCTCAACGCGATGCCGTGTTCTGACAAAGCCACCAATTCGAGATCTTGTCCCGCTTACACGGGTAGCTAGACTGTATTGGCCAAATCCGGACCGCGACATCTCGATTGCGAACTGCTGAAAACTTCGACATCGTCCTGTCATCGAGCGCCCCTAGGCTGGATCCAGATCGCGGTCTTGCTGAAAGCGCCTAGGCTTATCGACCATCCAGGATCCAGCGGCGACCGCTCAACACCCACGCCCAGAACAACACCACCCCTTCGGAGGAACGCATGGCCACCACCCTGACCGTGGGCGATCTCGCCCTGATCGGCTTCAGCGCCGACACCGCCGGCAAGTCGTTCTCGTTCGTGCTGCTGCAGGCCGTCGAGGCCGGCACGACGATCAGCTTCACCGACGACGGCTGGCTGGCGGCGGGGGGCTTCCGAACGGGCGAGGGGGTGGTGACCTACACCGCTCCGGTCGGCGGCGCGGCGGCGGGCACGGTGGTGACGATCACGGGCCTGACCGGCTCGTTCAACCCCTCGACCTCGGGCGACCAGATCATCGCCTTCCAGGGCCCGCTGGGTCCCACCGCGACGCCGCTGTTCGCCCTCGACTTCGCCGACGGCAACACGACCTATGCCGGCGAGGCCAGTAATTCCAACACCTCGGCGGTCCCCACGGGCCTGGCCTATGGAAGCACGGCCCTGGGGTTTGGAACCGACAACGGCGCCTATTCCGGCACGACCACCGGGACCAAGGCCGAGATCCTGTCGGCCATCGCCAATTCCGCCAACTGGACGCTGGATGACGCCAATCCGCCGCCCTACAAGACCGGCTTCACGGTCTCGGACGGCGGCGTGCCCAGCGCCAATGTGTCGATCAGCGACGTGACGCTCGGCGAGGGCGACGCCGGGACCACGGTGGCGACCTTCACGGTCACCCGCACCAACGCCACCGGCGCCTTCACCGTCGACTTCGCCACCGCCGACGGCTCGGCCCATGTGGGCAGCGACTATGCCGAGGCGCACGGCACGCTGAGCTTCACGGTCGGCGGCCCGACCAGCCAGACGATCTCGGTGACGATCAACGGCGACGCCACGCCCGAGCCGAACGAGAGCTTCGTGGTCAACCTGTCCAACCTGGTCGTCACCAGCGGCGCCGCGGCCCTGGTCGATGCGGTGGGGCAGGCCACGATCGTCAATGACGACTTCGCCCCGGTGGCGATCTACGACATCCAGGGCGCGGGCCACATCTCGGCCTATGACGGCCAGACCGTGTCGACCCAGGGCGTGGTCACGGCCATCGACACCAGCGGCTCGCGCGGCTTCTGGATCCAGGACGCGGTGGGCGACGGCAATGACGCGACGTCGGACGCCGTCTTCGTGTTCACCAACGCCATCCCCACCGTCCAGGTCGGCGATCTGGTCAAGGTGACCGGCACGGTCGACGAATATAACGGCGGCGTCGCCACCAACCTGACGATCACCGAGATCACGGCCCCGACCATCAGCGTGATCGGCACGGGGACGGTGACCGCGACGGTGCTGGGCGCCGGCGGCCGGGCCATCCCGACCACGGTGATCGACGACGACCATCTGACCAGCTTTGATCCGGCCACGGACGGGATCGACTTCTACGAGTCGGTCGAGGGCATGATCGTGACGATCCACGACGCCCAGGCGGTGGACGCCACGCTGACCGGCCAGACCTGGGTGGTGGCCGACAACGGGGCCGGGGCCACCGGCCTCAACGACCGGGGCGGGGTGACGATCTCGGACGGCGACTACAATCCCGAGCGGATCCTGGTCTATGCCGACACCGGCGTGAACCCAGGCTTTAACGCCGGCTACGTGCTGGGCGACCAGTTGGGCGACGTCACCGGCGTGGTCAGCTATTTCGGCGGCAAGTACGAGGTGATCCCGCTCTCGGTCGAGAACACCGTCAGCGGCGGGCCCCTGCCGCAGGAGACGACTGCCCTGGCCGGCGACGCCAGCCACCTGAAGATCGGCGCCTATAACCTCGAAAACATCTCGCCGCAGGATTCCGACGCCAAGTTCTCGGCCCTGGCCGACGACATCGCCCACAATCTGGGCGCGCCCGACATCATCGGCGTCGAAGAGATCCAGGACGCTGACGGCTCAGGCGCCGGCACGAACTACAGCGGCGCGGACACCCTGAACAAGCTGGTGGCGGCCATCGAGGCGGCCGGCGGCCCGCACTACAGCTGGGTCGAGATCGCCCCGACCGCCAACAACACCACCGGCGGCGAGAGCAACGGCAATATCCGCAGCGCCTTCCTCTATCGCGAGGATCGGGTTGACTATGTCGAGGGCTCGGCCCGGCTGGTGCAGGACACCACCGGCCCGGCCAACGCCTTCAACAACAGCCGCAATCCGCTGGCCGCCGAGTTCGTGTTCCACGGCGAAACGGTCGCCGCCATCGACGTGCACAACTATTCACGCGGCGGCAGCGACCCGCTGTTCGGCGCCAACCAGCCGGCGACCAACAGCGGCGACGACCGCCGGGTCGACCAGACCACGGCGGTGCGCGACTATGTCGCCACCCTGCTGGCCGCCAATCCCGACGCCCACGTGACGGTGATGGGCGACTTCAACGGCTTCCAGTTCGAGCAGACCCTGACCCTGCTGGAAGCCAATGGCGCGCTCTACAACCTGGTGCGCACCCTGGCCCCGGAGGACCAGTATTCGTACCTGTTCGAGGGCAACACCCAGCAGATCGACAACCTGCTGGTCTCGCAAAGCCTGTTGGACGGCGCGGTGTTCGACAACGTCCACCTCAACACCGGCCAGGCGCTGATCGACCAGCCCACCGACCACGACGCGGTGCTGGCCCTGTTGTCGATCAACACCGCGCCTGTGGCGACGCTGGACGGGGTGTTCACGGTCAGCGAGGACGCGATCCTGACGGTCGACGCGGCCCATGGCGTGCTGGCCAATGACAATGACCTCAACGGCGACGCCCTGACGGCGGTTTTGGGCCAAGGCCCGACCTACGGCACGCTGGTGCTGAACGCCGACGGCTCGTTCGTCTACACGGCCCAGGCTGACTACAACGGCGGCGACAGCTTCACCTACACGGCGCATGACGCCTATGGCGGCGTCTCGGGCCTGGTGATGGTCCAGCTGGGCGTCGACGCGGTCAACGACGCGCCGGTCGGTTCGGCGGATGCGGCGAGCGTCGCCGAGGACGCCTCGATCCTGGTCAATGTGCTGGCCAACGACCATGACATCGACCTGGACGCCCTGAGCATCGCGGCGCTGTCGGGCGCCAAGTCGGCCCTGGGGGCCTCGATCTCCATCGAGAACGGCCAGGTGCGCTACAGCGCCGACGCCGACGGCTTTGACCAGCTGGCCGCCGGCCAGTCGGTGGTCGACAGCTTCACCTACACCGCCACGGACGGTCACGGCGGCTTCAGCGCCCCGATCACGGTCAGCATCACGGTGGGCGAGGCCGGCGACAACCGCACCCTGTCGGGCGGCCTGCTGAAGACCAACAGCTTCACCGACACGGGTGAGAAGGACACGACCTATACCGGCGGCCTGCTCAACGACGTGATCAACGGCGGCGGCGGCTCGGACCACCTGATCGGCGGGGCGGGCAATGATCGCATCGACGGCGGGACCGGTCGCGACACGCTGGAGGGCGGCCTGGGCAACGACCTGCTGACCGGCGGGGCGGGGGCCGACGAGTTCGTGTTCGGCCTGCTGTCGGGGACCGACCACATCACCGACTTCAATCCGGGCGAGGACACGATCTCGACGCCGCGCCGGGCCCAGATCGGCGGTCTGCTCGACGGCCATGGCGGCTTGCTGGGTGTCCTGGATACGCTGCTGGGCAAATTGACCCAGACCAGTTTCCACGATCTGGACACCAACGGCGACCATCATGTGGACGCGGTGTCGATCACGGCCGTCGGCATGGGCACGGTGATCCTCGACAACTGGACGATCGCCAGTTTGACGGCGGGCGGCTATCTGGATCCGCAGCAGCACGTGGTGGGGGATTGGCTGGTCTAGTGCACCGTCCCGGTCGGGGCGCTGGCCTCGACCGCGACCGTCGCCAAGACGGCCTTGCGCTCGTCCAGCACCTCGATCAGCAGGGAGCCGTCGTGGGCGAACTCATCGGCGTTGTCGCGTAGCCACTCGCCGGCGATCCGCGCCGCCTCGACCTTGGCGGCGTCGAGATCGTCGAACAGCTCGCCTTCGTCGTCGGTCAGGACATGGCCGTCGCTGAGCTGGAAGAAATAGCGCATGGGTTCGGTCCTTCCTTGTGAAAGGAAGGCCCGTCGGAAAGTCCGGTTCCCGAACCTATTTCGCGCTCTCGCGCTTGGCCGCTTCCCGCTCGGCCCGTTCCTTCAGCTCCTCGTCGAGGGTGGCGGTGTCCCAGGCGCCGGCGGCGTCGCCGGGACGCAGGCGCGCCAGGTCGGCGTTGAGCAGCTTGTCCATGGTCTGGGCCGCGTCGCGCGAGGCCAGGATATAGGCCTCTTCCTGGCCCCAGACCGGACGCAGGTCCTCGAACGACTTGCGGTCGTGGCGACGGAAGATGGCTCCGGCGCGGTGGGCGCGGTGGGCCCGGTAGCCCAGCTTCTGCAGGGCGGTCGTCCCAAGCGCCAGGGCCGCCTCGAAGGTCTCGCGCTCGACCGCATCGGCGCCGTTGGCCAGCAGGTCATAGGCGTGGCGACGGTCCCAGGCCCGGGCCAGGATCACCAGGTCGGGGAAAGCCTTGCGGGCGGTCTCGACCAGCTCGACGGTCTTTTCGCGGTCGTCCAGGGCGACGATCAGCATCCGGGCCCGCTCGATGCCGGCGGCGCGCAGCAGGTCCATGCGCGTGGCGTCGCCATAGTGCACCCGGCGGCCGAACCGGCGCAGCAGGTCGATCTGTTCGATGTCGCTGTCCAGCACGGTCGAGCGGAAGCCGTTGGCGGTCAGCAGGCGGCCGGTGATCTGACCGAAACGCCCGAAGCCGGCGATGATGATGTCCGGCTCGCCGTCCTCGAAGGCCCCGGTGTCGGGCACGACCTTGGGGATGGCGGCGTCGAGCATCTGGGCGATGCGCTCATAAAGGATCATCGCCACCGGGGTCAGGGCCATGGAGACGGCGACGGCGGCGGTCAGCAGGGCCGCCAGGGTGGCGCCGATCACGCCGGCCCCGACCGTGAAGGTCAGCAGCACGAAGGCGAACTCTCCGCCCTGGGCCAGGGCGGCGGCGACGGCGGCGGCGCCCCGGGCCGGGGCGCCGAACAGCCGAGCCAGGCCGAACAGCACCAGGAACTTCAGGATCATCAGGCCCAGCACCAGGCCGATCAGCACCAAGGGTTGGGCGGCCACCAGCTTCAGGTCGATGCCGGCCCCGACGGTGATGAAGAACAGGCCCAGCAGCAGGCCCCGGAACGGCTCGATGTCGCTTTCCAGCTCGCGGCGGAACTCGCTCTCGGCCAGAACCACCCCGGCCAGGAAGGCGCCCAGGGCGGGGGAGAGCCCGACGGTCTGCATGATGTTGGCCACGCCCACCACGATCAGCAGGGCCGCGGCGGTGAAGATCTCGCGCAGCCGCGCCTCGGCGATGAAGCGGAAGATCGGCCGCACCAGATAGCGGCCGCCGCCGACCACCACGCCGACCGCCGCCAGCACCGACAGGCCCTGGGCCCAGCGCGGCAGGTGTTCGACCAGGCTGCCGCCACCATGACCGCCGGCCGCCGCGTGCACGGTGGGGGCGATGGTCGCCAGGGTCGGAAGAAGCGCGAACATCGGGATCACCGCCAGATCCTGCAGCAGCAGGATGCCGAAGGCGGCGCGCCCGACCGGCCCTTGCCTCAGACCCTTCTCGTCGAGGGTCTGCAACACGATGGCGGTGGACGACATGGCCAGCACCATCCCCACCGCCAGGGCCGTCTGCCAGGGCAGGCCCAGCAGCATGGCGGCGGCGGCGATGGCCAGCGAGGTGCCCACGACCTGGGCGCCGCCGAACCCGAAGATCGCCTTGCGCATGTCCCACAGGGTCGAGGGCTGAACCTCCAGCCCGATCAGGAACAGCAGGATCACCACGCCGAACTCGGCGAACTTCATGATGTCGGTCTGCTCGCCGACCAGCGACAGGGCGAAGGGTCCGATCACCACGCCGGCGATGAGGTAGCCCAGCACCGAGCCCAGCCCCAACCGCTTGGCGATCGGCACGGAGATGACGGCGGCGCCGAGATAGACCATGGCTTGGATGAGGAAAGGCATCAGCGAGTCATTCCCTCGAGCGGCGCGCGTGTCTTGTCGTTTTGCCGGGCGATACTCATGCCCCCAGCTCCGCGTCGGCCGGGGCGATCATCAGCGAGGCGACGCGGGCGCGGTAGCGCAGGGCCTCGGCCTTGAGCTCCTCGTCGTCCTTGATCGCCGCGCCGTGCACCACGAAGGGCGTCTCCCAGACCATGCCGCACAGATAGGCGGTCTGCTCCAACGGGCGCAGGAATTCGTCCATCGAGAAGCGGTTATAGCCGTGGGCGTGATAGGCCTTGGCCGCCCCGCCGGTGGTGCAGGCGGCGAACAGGCGCTTGCCGGCCAGGGCGTTGCCGTCCAGGCCATAGGCGAAGCCGTGCAGCCAGACCAGGTCGAACCACTCCTTCAGCAGGGCCGGGGTCGCGTACCAATAGAGCGGGAACTGCACGGCGATCACGTCGTGGGCCAGCAGCCTTTCCTGCTCGGCCTCGATGTCGATCGCGAAGTCCGGATAGGTTTCGTAGAGATCGTGGAAGGTGACCCCCTCCAGCCCCTTGGCCGCCTTGGCCAGGGCGCGATTGGCGCGCGAGCGTTCAAGCGCCGGATGAGCCATGGTGAGCAGCACGCCCGAGGTGGCGGGCGTGGCGGCGCTGGTGGTAGCTTCCCCGAGGTTAGGTTGGTCGCTCACGCCGAAACTCCACGCATCGAAATTTTATTCATCAAGGGTTGAATTTCTCCGGCCGGCGGCTCAGAGCAGTCGGCGAACGTCGCTCCGGGAGGAACCATGGTCGACAAGGTGAAGTCCACAGCCGCCGAAGCGTTGGCGGGTCTTTTGTTCGATGGCATGACCATCATGGCTGGGGGCTTTGGCCTGTGCGGCATTCCCGAGAACCTGATCGCGGCGATCCGCGAGACGGGCGTCAAGGACCTCACGGTGGTCTCCAACAATTGCGGCGTCGATGGCTTTGGCCTGGGGATCCTGCTGGAGAACCGCCAGATCAAGAAGATGGTGTCGTCCTATGTGGGTGAGAACAAGCTGTTCGAACAGCTCTACCTCTCCGGCGAGCTGGAACTGGAGTTCAATCCGCAAGGCACGCTGGCCGAACGCATCCGCGCCGGTGGAGCGGGCATCCCCGCCTTCTTCACGCGCACCGGGGTCGGCACCCTGGTGGCCGAGGGCAAGGAAGTGCGCGACTTCGACGGCGAACTCTATGTGATGGAGCGCGGCCTGGTCGCCGACCTGTCGATCGTCAAGGCCTGGAAGGCCGACGCCGAGGGCAACCTCGTCTACCGAAAGACCGCCCGCAACTTCAACCCGATGATGGCCACGGCCGGCAAGGTCACCGTCGTCGAGGTCGAGGA
>FTJN01001800.1_pt4 | contig 20990 bp, 17 predicted proteins | sample 1658361 | NCBI WGS metagenome assembly FTJN01 (sample SAMEA3914819, study PRJEB12502) | metagenome | biome: forest; material: soil | place: Canada | collected 2010-06-26 | depth 0.3 m
CGGGTACAGGATGGGCGTCCATTCGGGGTGCGCCTTCAGCCCGCCGACGAGCCCGCTGCGGAACTCGGGCACGGCGGCCAGCCGGCGCCAGCGCTCGGCGAACACGCGCCGCAGCGACGGCTCCGCGTCGATCCAGGGCTGGGCGTCGGCGTAGCTCATGGCCCCGTCGCGGCGTGGCGGGACGTCGGCGGAGAACGCCGCGAAGCGCGAGGGCAGGGAGTCCATGAACGTGCGCGGCATCGCCTGCACGAACGCCGGCGCCGCGCCCTTGGCGAGCACCGGCCTGGCGCTGCCGGCGGGCACGGTGAGCATCTCGCCGGACTTGAGCGCCTGGGCCGGCGCGTCGGACGCGCGCGGCTGGACGCGCGAGGGGCCGGACTCGGCGAAGGCCTCGGCGGCGTCGCCCTGCACGGACAGGATCAGCGTGCCGCCGGTGGTGTCGGTGTCGGCCAGCCGGCTGCGGATCGCGCCGGAGACGCCGGACGGTGCGGACAGCTTGACCCAGCCGGACAGCAGGTAGACGCCGGCGCGCATGTCGGTGCCGAGGTCGGGCGTGAGCATGGCGCGGCTGTCGGGGCCGAAGGCCACGCCGACGCCGGCGGGGAACTCCACCCGCAGCAGGCGCGTGCGGGGCCCGGTGGCGAGCAGGTCGCCGGCCTGCAGGCGCACGCCCTCGGCGAGGGCGAAGCGGGCGCCGTCGCGCAGCAGCGTGGCGTCGCCGTCGAGCATCGTCACCATCGGCGCGCGCGGCGCGGCGGCCGCCACGAGGGCGCAGCCGGCCAGCAGGCTGGCCAGGAAGAGGCGGAGGCGGATCGACGGCATGTGCGCGATTATCACCACGTCGCGCGACAGTGCGGCGTGACTTATCGCCGCTTTGGGGGGCGTGGGGGCCCTGTAACCGTGGGGATCAGCGAGGGATCAGCCCGGCGCGGACGCACTGTGGCTGCATGAGGCGGTCGATCAGGCCGTAGAAGACCTGTTCCGTGTCCTGGGCGTCGAGGGCGTACAGCGCGTGCAGCACGTCGTCGAAGAAGTAGCCCGTCTCGCCGTCGGCGCCCACGTTGTCGCGGCTGCGCAGGATCTCCGATTCGGGGATCTCGAGGCGCAGCGCGACCTTCAGGGCGATCATCGGGACGTCGGTCTCGCCGCCGTCGAGCAGGTCCTGCAGGACGTCCAGCAAGGCCTGCTGGCGCGGCGTGGCGTTGTACCAGGGGTCGCCCCAGCCTTCCCAGTCCATCTTGCAGCTGATGCCGTTCGGAAGCAGGTGGAACGCCGCGGTGCGTGCGGCATTGGCCGCCTTGGCGGCGGCCAGGGCCGCGCGAAGCGCGCCCAGGTATTGACGTGATCTGGCCTGCCTCATCGGAGCCTTCCGAAAGCGTTGGAAAAGCAAGCCTCCAGGCCGCGTTTTCGCGCGATCGAAGGGTTGCCGTTCCCTGTGTTATCGGCGCTCCCGCGAGGCTCTTTAACCCGGGCACCGGCACGGCGTACCGCGGTCGCCGTCCGCGTGACATCGGCCACTCGAACGCGGCGCCGCGATGCGGTATTCGAGGCGCGCCCTGGCGCATCCCGGTAGGATCCGCTACAGGTTCGGGGGGTCGACATGAACTTTCTCGGTGGTGGACTGCCCGCGCAGACCGGGCGGGTGCGCCGCGGCACGCGGGCGTGGGTGGCGGCCTGCCTGGCGTCGGCGGCCGGGATGGCCGTGGCCGCGCCGGTCGCCGCCCCCGCGGCGGCGTCGGCGCCGCTGCACCTGCACATCGTCGGCGGCCTGGCCAGCCTCAAGCCTTTCACGCAGCACGAACGTCCTTTCTGGGAGACCGAGCTCGCCCGGCTGAGCGGCGGGCGCTACACCGCGGAAATCGTGCCGTTCGACCAGGCCGGCATCCGGGCCCAGGAGGCCCTGACGCTCGTCCAGCTCGGCGCGGTGCCGTTCGCCACGGTGCAGGTGTCGGGGGGCGTCAAGGATCCCGAGCTCAGCGCCCCCGACCTGTCGGGCCTGAATCCCGACATGGCGTCGATGCGGCGCTCCATCGCGGCGTTCCGGCCCTACCTGGAGGAGGTCATGCGCAAGCGCTACGGCATCGAGGTGCTGGCGATCTTCGTCTACCCGGCCCAGGTGCTCTTCTGCAAGAAGCCGCTGTCCGGGCTCAAGGACCTGGCTGGCCTGCGCGTGCGCACCTCGGGGCCGGCGCAGTCGGACTGGATCGAGGCGCTTGGGGGCAAGGCCGTCACCGCCGCGTTCAACGACATCGTGCCGTACCTCAATCGCGACGAGATCGACTGCGCGGTCACCGGCACGATGTCGGGCAACATCATCGGGCTGCCCGACATCACCACCACCATCCATCCGATGGCCATCAGCTGGGGGATGTCGATGGTCACGGCCAACGGGGCGGCCTGGAACGCGTTGCCGGCCGACCTGCGCGCGCTGCTGCGGCGCGAGCTGCCCCGCGTCGAACGCGACGTGTGGAACGAGTCCGAGCGGGACACCGCCGACGGCGTGGCGTGCAGCATCGGGGCGCCGACCTGTGTCGCGGGCAAGCGCGGCCACATGGTCGCGGTGCCCGCGTCGCCGGCCGACGAGCGGCTGCGCCGCGAGATCTTCGCGGCTACCGTCCTGCCGCGCTGGCTGCAGCGTTGCGGTCCGCAGTGCGTGGGCGTGTGGAACCGCACGATGGCCGCGAGCGCCGGGATCACGGCCCGATGAAGCTCGGGCTGCGGCGTTCGAGCGCGATCATCTGGTCGGCCACGTGCGTCCTGCTGCTGGCGCTGGCGGTGACGGCCGCCTGGCTCGTGCAGTCGGAGCGCCGCGAGGCCATGGCGCGTGCCGACCAGCTCGTCGCGCAGACGGTGACCGCCGCCGCGGCCGAGCTCAACCGCGCGCTGCTGGCCCTCGACCTGCAGCTCACCAGCCTGGCCGACATGGTCGCGCCGGCCTGGCGCGCGGACGGCACGCTGGACGCCGACATCGCGCATGCCGCACTGGCCGCGTTCAAGGATCGGCAACTGCTGTTCAACGACGCGGCGCTCATCGGCGCCGACGGCCGCACGCTGGTCGCGAGCCTGCCCTCCAGCGACCGCAACGGCATGCGCCTGCCCGACGGCTTCGCGGCGCGCGTCTTCGCGGCGGGCGTGCCGCAGCTGACGATCAGCGACCCGGCCATCAGCCCCGCCACCACCGAGCCGTCCGTGTACCTGGCCCGCCTCGTCTCGCTGCCGGACGGCAGGCAGGCGCTGGCGGTCGTGGAAGTGCCGATGGCAGCGCTCGCGGCCATCATCTCGCAGGCCGGCAGCGGCACGGAACTGGCGATCGCGCTCGAACGCGACGACGGGCAGCTGCTCGCCAGCGTGCCGTCGCGCGCCGGGCTGCGCGGGCCGTTGGTGGTGCCGGCGCCGTCCGAGGAGGCGCTGGGCGGCGCACCGGTCATCGCGCCGTCGCGGCTGACGGGCGTGCCGGCGGTCGTCTCGGTGCTGCCGACGCTCTATCGCTCGCTGCGATTGAGCGTGAGCCTGCCGCTGGTCGATGCGTTGAGGGCGTGGCACCAGAATCGCAACATCATCGTGGCCGCGTCGCTGGCGCTGATCGCCCTGACCCTGGCCGGCGGCGTGTTGTCCCAGTGGCAGTTCAATCGGCTGGCCGACGCCCGCGAGGCCCTGGCGCGTTCAGTGCAGACGCTGGACCAGGCGCTGGAGGCGATGCCCGACGCCTTCCTGCTGTGCGATCGCGACGACCGGGTGGTGCGCTGGAACGAGCGCTACGTCGAGATGCTGCCGTGGCTGCGCGGCGTGGTGCGGGTGGGCATCAAGTTCGAGGACATGAAGCCCGCCGTCACCGAGACGAAACTCCTCGACGTCCCGGACGAGGAGCGCCGCGCGTGGCTGGAGCAGCGCCTGGAGATGCATCGCCGCGGCAACGGCGAGATGGAGCGCGACCTGGGCAACGGCACGATCGTGCGGGTGGTGGACCGGCGCACGCGCGACGGCGGCGTCGTCAGCCTGATCCACGACGTCACGGCCGCGGAGCGCCGGCTCGCGCAGGCCAAGGCCGTCGCGGAGGCGGCCAACCAGGCCAAGTCGCAGTTCCTCGCGACCATGAGCCACGAGATCCGCACGCCGTTGAACGCCGTGCTGGGCCTCAACGAGCTGATGCTGCACTCGCAGCTCGACTCGCAGCAGCGGCGCCACGCCGAGCTGATCGGCAGCTCGGGACGCCTCCTGCTGGCGCTGATCAACGACATCCTGGACGTCTCGCGCATCGAGGCCGGGCAGTTGCGGCTCGCCCCGGCCCCCTTCAGCGTTCGCACGGCCGCCGAAGGCGTGGTGGCGCTGATGCGCGAGCGGGCGCTGGCCAAGGGCCTGGCCCTGACGCTCGAGGTCGCGCCGGCGGAGGACGCGCCCATCCTCGGCGACGCGATCCGCGTCCAGCAGATCCTGTTCAACCTGGTGGGCAACGCGATCAAGTTCACCGACTACGGCGAGGTGCGGGTCGTCGTGGCGGTGGTGCCCGGCGAGCGGCCGGCGGTGATGCTGAAGCTGGACGTCAGCGACTCGGGCATCGGCATCCCGGCCAGCGCGCTGCCGACGCTGTTCGACCGGTTCACGCAGGCCGACTCGACGACGATGCGCCGTTACGGCGGCAGTGGCCTGGGGCTGGCGATCACCCGCGAGATCGTGGAGATGATGGGCGGCTCCATCCAGACGACCAGCACGCCGGGGGCGGGCAGCCGCTTCACGGTGTCGATCCCGAGCCGCTTCGTGGAGCGCGTCGAGGTGGTCGAGGCGGCCGCCGAAGCCGGACAGCCTGCGCCGCCGCGACCGTCGCTGCGCATCCTGGTCGCCGAAGACAACGACGTGAACCAGATCCTGATCGATGCGCTGCTGAGGCGCATGGGCCACGCCGTGCACCTGGTGGGCAACGGCCGCCAGGCCGTCGAGGCCGTGCGGCAAGGCGAGTACGACCTGGTGCTGATGGACCTGCAGATGCCCGGCATGGACGGCATCGAGGCCACGCACGCGATTCGCGCGCTGGAGGGCCCCCGGTCGTCGCTGCCCATCATCGCGATGACCGCCAATGCCTTCGAGGACACGCGCCTGGCCTGCCTGGCGGCCGGCATGGACGACTACGTCGCCAAGCCGATCGACGTGGCGCAGCTCGCCGCGGCGATCGGTCGGGGCCGCGTCGAGGCGGGCTGAGGACGCGACCCTCGACGACAGGGGATGGCCGACGCAGGGGCCATATGCAGCCGGCCATGCGCACTATCCGACGTGCCGCATGACGCCCGGATCGAAATCTGACACGATGGCGCCAGCATCTCTTCCGCGGCGCCGGCTCCCATGGGTTTCCTGACCACGCACGTCCTCGACACGATGAACGGCTGCCCCGCGGCCGGCATGCGCGTGGCGTTGTACCGGCTGGCGGGCGGCACGCCGCAGCTGTTGCGCGAATTGACGCTCGACGGCGACGGCCGCGCGGGCGGCGCGTTGCTCGAAGGCGACGCGTTCCAGGCGGGCCGTTATCGCCTCGAGTTCGAGGTCGGCGCGTACTTCCGGGCGCGCGGCGCGGCGCTGCCCGAACCGGCCTTCCTCGATCGCGTGCCGCTGGAGTTCGGCATCGCCGACGCCGGCTCGCACTACCACGTGCCGTTGCTGGCCAGCCCCTGGTCCTATTCCACCTACCGCGGCAGCTGAGCCGCCGCACCGGTCTTGGCGCGGCTCTTGCATCGCCCTCCGCATGGATCTCTATCTCCTCGACTGGGTCAATTTCCTCCTGCGCTGGGCCCACGTGGTCGTCGCCATCGCCTGGATCGGCTCCTCGTTCTACTTCGTGTTCCTGGACTCGAGCCTGGTCGAACCCACCGACGCGGCGCTGCGCGAGAAGGGCGTGGGCGGCGAGCTGTGGGCCGTGCACGGCGGCGGCTTCTACAACCCGCAGAAATACCTCGGGGCGCCGAAGCGCCTGCCCGAGCACCTGCACTGGTTCTACTGGGAAAGCTATTCGACCTTCCTGACCGGCTTCGCGCTGTTCACGGCGATCTACGTGTTCCAGGCCGGCACCTTCCTGATCGATCCCCGCGTGCACGCGTGGACGCCCGCGGCCGCGGTGCCCGCCGCGCTGGCCTTCCTCGTCGTCTTCTGGTTCGGCTACGACGCGATCTGCCGCCTGTTCGACCGGAGGAGCCAGGCGATCGCCGGCGCGCTGATCGCGGCGCTGGTGGTGTTCGCGTCCTGGCTCGCCTGCGCCCTGTTCGCCGGGCGTGCCGCGTTCGTGCTGGTGGGCGCGATGATGGCCGCCTCGATGAGCGCCAACGTGTTCTTCTGGATCATCCCGGGCCAACGCCAGGTCATTGCGCAAATGAAGGCGGGCGAGCCGGTGGACCCGGCGCACGGCCGGCGCGCCAAGCAGCGCAGCGTGCACAACACGTACTTCACGCTGCCGGTGCTGGCCGCGATGCTCAGCAACCACTACGCGTTCCTGCATTCGGCGTCGGGCAACTGGATCGTGTTGGTGATCGTGATGGCCGCAGGCGCGTTGATCCGCCAGTCGTTCGTCGCCCGCCATCGCGCGCGGGTGCTGGGCCGGCGCGTGCCGTGGGAATACGCGGGCCTAGGCTGCGCATTGCTGGTGGGGCTGGGCATCTGGCAGGCGCCGGCGCCGGTGGCAACGCCGGCGCCGGCGCCCGCCGCGCCCGCGTTCGCCCAGGTTCAGGCCATCGTCAAGGCGCGCTGCCAGTTGTGCCACAACGCGCAGCTCGCCAACAAGGGCGTTCGCCTCGACGCGCCCGACCAGATCCTGGCGCACGCGCCGCAGCTGTACCAGCAGGCGGTGGTGCTCAAGGCGATGCCTCTGAACAACGCGACGCAGATCACCGAGGCCGAACGCGGCGTGCTCAAGCAGTGGTACGAAGCGGGGGCGCGTCCGGACTGAGCGCGGTCGCCCGCGCGGCGGCCTCCTGCAGCAGCTGGGCCACCACCGCCAGCGCGATCACCTCCGGCTGCTTGCCGGCGATGCCGGGCAGTCCGACCGGGCACCGCATGCGGGCGACGCGCTCGTCGCTCATCCCGCGCTGCGCGAGCCGGTGCCGGAAGCGCTCGCGCTTGGACTTCGAACCGATCACGCCGACGAAGCCCGCGTCCGCGCGCCGCAGCGCGGCCTCGACGATGCGCAAGTCGAGGGCGTGGTCGTGCGTCAGCACCAGGAAGAACGCGCCCGCCGGCGCCGCGGCGACCTCGCCTTCGGCGCCGTCGGCGACGCGGCGGCGCACGCTGTCGGGCCAGGGCGTGCCCAGCGTCGTGGTGGGGGCGAAGGCGTCGTCGCGTTCGTCGATCCAGTCGACGCGCACGTCCAGCGTCGTCAACAGCGTCGCGATCGCGTGGCCCACGTGGCCGCCGCCGTGCATCTGCAGGTGCAGCAACGGCGGGCTGTCGGGCCAGCGGGCGATGGCGCTATCGTCCAGCAACGAGAATTCGAGGTCCACCACGCCGCCGCAGCACTGGCCCAGCGCCGGACCCAGCGGATAGCGTTCGCGCCGCGCTGCCGTGTCGCGCGCGGCGAGCATCGCCTTCGCGGTCGCGAGCGCCTTGAACTCGAGGTGGCCGCCGCCGATCGTGCCGATCGCCTGGACGGCCGACACCAGCATGCGCGTGCCCGCGCCGCGCGGCGCGGAGCCGCGCGCCTCGGCGATCTCGACGACCACGGCGGGAATGCGCTGCTCCAGCCAGTGCATCGCGGCGAGGCGGGTGTCGCGGTCCACGGTCAGGCTCCGGCCCGCACGGCGTCGATCGCCGCGAGGATGGCCTCGGGCGTCGCCGGCGCGCGCAACGGGGGATCGACGGCGTGGTCGCCGGCGGCGGACACGGCGTCGCGGATCGCGAGGAACACCGAGAACGGCAGCAGCAGCGGCGGCTCGCCGACGGCCTTGCTGCGATGGATCGAGTCCTCCACGTTCGCGTTGTCGAACAGCGCGACGTTGAACACCGGCGGGCAGTCGTTGGCCGTCGGGATCTTGTAGGTGCTCGGCGCGTGGGTCGTGAGCAACCCCGTCTTCGGGTGCCAGACCAGCTCCTCGGTCGTCAGCCAGCCCATGCCCTGGATGAACGCGCCCTCGATCTGGCCGATGTCGATCGCCGGATTCAGCGAGCGCCCGACGTCGTGCAGCACGTCCGCGCGCAGCAGGCGCCACTCGCCGGTGAGCGTGTCCACGGCGACCTCGGACACGGCCGCGCCGTAGCTGAAGTAGTAGAACGGCTGGCCCTTCGTCGCGGCCGGGTTCCAGCGCAGGCCCGGCGTTGCGTAGAAGCCGTCCGACCACAGCTGCACGCGATCTTCGTAGGCGCGCCGCACCAGCTCGGGGAACGCGAGCACCTGGTCGTGCACGCGCACGGTGTCGTCGTCGAAGACCACGTCGGCCGCGACGCCGCCGAACGTGCGCGCGGCGAAATCGGCCAGGCGCTTGCGGATCGTCCGCGCCGCGTCCTGCGCGGCCTTGCCGTTCAGGTCGCTGCCGGTCGAGGCCGCGGTGGCGGAGGTGTTGGCCACCTTCTGCGTGTCGGTGGCCGTCACGCGCACTCGGGTGTACGCGACGCCCAGCTCGTGCGCGACGACCTGGGCCACCTTGGTGTTGATGCCCTGGCCCATCTCCGTGCCGCCGTGGTTCACCAGGATCGAGCCGTCGACGTACACGTGCACCAGGGCGCCGGCCTGGTTCAGGTGGCGCACGTTGAACGAGATGCCGAACTTGACCGGCGTGAACGCGAGGCCGCGCTTGATCCACGGGCTGCGCGTGTTGAATTCGGCCGTGGCGGCGCGGCGGGCGCGGTAGTCGCTGGTCGCGACGAGCGCGTCGGTCAACGCGACTATCACGTTGTCCTTGACCGGCTGGCCGTAGGGCGTCGTATCGCGCTCGTCGACGCCGTAGTAGTTGGCGCGCCGCACGTCCAGCGCGTCGAGCCCGAGGCGGCGCGCGATCGAGTCGAGGATGACCTCGGTGACGATCGCGCCCTGCGGGCCGCCGAAGCCGCGGAACGCGGTGTTGCTCTGCGTGTTGGTCTTCGCGGAGAAGCCGTGCAGGTCCACGTCCGGCAGCCAGTAGGCGTTGTCGACGTGGCACAGCGCACGCGTCATCACCGGGCCCGAGAGGTCGGCCGAATGGCCTGCGCGCGAGATCATCGTCAACGCGAGGCCCAGGATGCGGCCGGCAGCGTCGAAGCCCACCTCGTAGTCGTAGGAGAAGCAATGGCGGCGGCCGGTGATCAGGAAGTCGTCGTCGCGATCGAGGCGCAGCTTCACGGGGCGGTTCGTGCGCCTGGCGGCCAGCGCCGCGACGCAGGCGAACAGGGCCGACTGCGACTCCTTGCCGCCGAAGCCGCCGCCCATGCGCCGGCATTCCACGTGCACGTGATGCGACTGCAGCCCCAGCGCGTGGGCGACCAGGTGCTGCATCTCGGACGGGTGCTGCGTGGAGCAGTGCAGCTTCATGCCGTCGTCCTCGGTGGGCACGGCGTAGCTGATCTGGCCTTCCAGGTAGAACTGCTCCTGGCCGCCCACTTCCAGCGTGTCGGCGAACCGGTGCGGCGCGGCCGCGATCGCGGCCTTCGCGCCGCCTTCGACGGTCTCGCGCGACAGGTGGATGGGCGGGATCACGTACAGGCCGCGGGCATGCGCCTCGCGCGGACCGAGCACCGCCTCCAGCGGCTCGATGTCCAGCACCTCGCGCGCCTTCGCGGCCGCGCGGCGCGCATCCCCGCGCGTGCGCGCGACGACGGCGAACACCGGCTGGCCGACGTGGCGCAGCTCGACGTCCGCGAGGATCGGGTCGTCGTGCAGGATCGGCCCGCAGTCGTTGTGGCCGGGGATGTCGGCGGCGCAGAAGACGTCGACGACGCCGGGCAGCGCGCGGATGCGATCGAGGTCCATGGACCGCAGCCGCCCGTGCGCCACGGGCGACAGGCCCAGCGCACAGTGCAGCGTGCCGGCGAGCTCGGGAATGTCGTCGATGTAGGTGGCGCTGCCGGCCACGTGCAGGTGCGCGGACTCGTGCGGGCGCGAGGCGCCCACGCCCGCGGTGGCGTGCGGGGGTTCGAGGTGGCGCGGGGCGGTGGCGGTCATGGGTGTGCCTCGGCGCCCTGATGTTCGCGAGGCGACAGCCAGAGGGGTCTGGCACCCTCTCCGTCCGCGCGATGACCGGAGGGGTCTGGCACCTTCTTCGATCGCGTCACGGTTTTTCCGTGGGTCGAAACGTCGGTCGCGATCGGAGAAGGAGCCTGACCTCGATCGTGAGCGGAGCCGAGGTCAGGCTCCGCCTCGAATCGCGAAGCGCCGCGCGGCTGCCGGAAACAGGCCAGCGCGATCCGAGGCGGTGCCAGACCCCTCCGGCGGCGGCCTGGCGCGCCGTCAGTCGGGCGGCGGGTCATGCACACGGCGCTCATGCCACGCTCCAGATCGACGTCGCCGCATCGCTCGGCGTCGCGTCCGCCTGCGTCTCCAGCCAGAACCGCTGCAACAGGTTCTGCGCCACCCGCAACCGATACGCCGCGCTCGCCCGCATGTCGTCCAGCGGCGCGAAGTCGCGCGCCAGCGCGGCCTGTGCGGCGGCCAGCGTCGCGGCGCTCCAGGGCTGGCCGCGCAGCACGGCCTCGGCCGTCGCCGCGCGCTTGACGACGGCGGCCATCCCGCCGAACACGAGACGGACGTCGGAGACGCGCTCCCCGTCCAGCTTGATCGCGAGCGCCGCGAACACCGCGGAGATGTCGGAGTCGAAGCGCTTGCTGATCTTGTACGCGCGGATCCGGCGCGTCCAGGCCGCGTCGGGCACCGCCATGGCCTGCACGAACTCGCCCGCCTCGAGGCGATTGGCCTGGTAGCCGGTGTAGAAGTCGTCGAGCGGCAGCCGGCGCACGCGCTCGCCCAGGCGCAGCTCGAGCTGCGCGTCGAGCGCCATCAGCACCGGCGCCGAGTCGCCGATGGGCGAGCCGTTGGCCACGTTGCCGCCCATCGTCCCGGCGTGGCGGATCGGCGGCGAGGCGAAGCGGCGCCAGGCCTCGGCGAGCGACGGCGCGCGCCCGGCCAGCGCGGCCCAGGCGGCCTCCAGCGACGCGCCGGCGCCGATGCGCAGCTCGCCGTCGGCGTGCGTGATGGTCTTGAGCTCGTCGACCTCGCTGACGGAGATCACCTCGCCGAGGTCCCGGAACTGCTTGGTGACCCACAGCCCCACGTCGGTGCCGCCGGCCACGAGGCGTGCGGCCGGCGCGGCGGCGTAGCGGCGGGCGAGTTCGGCGAGCGTGCGCGGCGCGCCCGCGGGGGCGCCGTCGGCGATGGCGTGCAGCGCGGCGATGGCCGGGGCGGTGTCGAGCGCGGCGGGCGCGTGGTCGAACATCCGCGCGCCGGCGTCGAGGATGGGCCGGTAGCCGGTGCAGCGGCACAGGTTGCCGGCCAGCTCGTCCGCCAGCTGGGCGCGATCCGGGCGGGTGCCGGCGGCGCCGTGGGTCTCGTAGCTGCACCACAGCGTCATCGCGAAGCCGGGCGTGCAGAAGCCGCACTGCGAGCCGTGGCAGTCCACCAGCGCCTGCTGCGCCGGATGCAGTCCCGCCGGGCCGCGCAGGTCCTCGACGGTGAACAAGGCCTTGCCGTGCAGCGAGGGCAGGAACTTGATGCACGCGTTGACCGGCCGCAGCCGCAATCCCCGCGTGGCCTGGCCCGGGGAGTCGGTGTGCTCGGGGAGTTCGCCCACCACCACGGTGCAGGCGCCGCAGTCGCCCTCGTTGCAGCCTTCCTTGGTGCCGGTGCAGCGCTGGTCCTCGCGCAGCCAGTCGAGCACGCTGCGCGTGGCCGGCACGTCCTGGAGCCGCACGATCTCCCCGCGGTGGAAGAAGCGGATCTCGCGGGAAGACGTGTCGGGCAGCGGCGCACTCATGATGATGAAACTTACGCCTGCGCGACGCGAACTGAATATACTCAGCTTGATATCGACTATTGGGTTGCCTATATGGCGCTGCGCACGGAGTTCGACAAGATCGAGCTCCACCTCATCCGCGTCCTGCACACCTTGATCTCCGAACGCAGCGTGTCGCGCGCCGCCTTGCGCCTGCAGAGTTCGCAGCCGGCGGTCAGCGCCCAGTTGAAGCGCCTGCGCGAGCTCACCGGCGACCCGCTCCTGGTGCGCGCCGGCAACGGCATGACGCCCACGGCCTTTGCCCTGCAGATGCTGGCGCCGGCCACCAACCTGCTCCAGGAGGCCGACCGCCTGTTCAGCCAGCGCACCCGGCGCGTCGGCTTCGATCCCCAGACCAGCACCACCACGTTCCGGATCGCCGCCAGCGACTTCATCGATCCCGGCTTCCTGCCCCAGCTGGTGCTCGCGGTCAAGCAGCGGGCGCCGCAGGTCAAGATCGAGCTGCTGACGCTGTCGAGCCATTTCGACTACCGGCGCAGCCTGGCCCAGGGCGAGGTCGACCTCGTGATCGGCAACTGGCTCACCCCGCCCGACGAGTTGCACCTGGGCCGCCTGGTCAGCGACGAGGTGGTGTGCCTGGTCGCCGAGGATCATCCGATCGTGCGCGCGGGCGTCGGGCGCACGTGGACGGTCGAGCGCTACCTGTCGTGCGAGCACGTGGCGCCCATGCCCAACTACGAGGGCGCGCGCGGCGTGATCGACGACCACCTGGTCAAGCAGGGCCTGCTGCGCGACATCGCGGTGCGCAGCGCCCACTTCGCGCTGATCCCGTCCATGGTCGCCGGCAGCCTGCTCGTGCTGACCACCGGACGGATGTTCTGCCAGCGCTACGTCGACGTGCTGCCGGTGCGCATCGTCCGCTGCCCGGTCGCCTTCCCGCCGCTGGCCTACTATCAGCTGTGGCACGACCTGACCCACGAATCCGCGTCGGTGCGCTGGCTGCGCGAATGCGTGCGCGACGTCGCCCGCAACCTCGCGAAGGGACAGCCTGGGCTCGCTCCGCTCGCCGCCCCCGAGGGGCTCAGCCCCGCTCCCTCCGGAGCGGCCGCGCGTACGCGGGGCTAGACACACCCTGGTCTGCGGCCGGCCCTTCGAACGAGTGCATTTGCCAGCGATGAACACTTCTGCCACTTCACCCTCGCGCGTCGCCCTGCGCGGCGACCTGCTCGATTTCACCGCCACGCCTGCCTGGAGCGACGTCGATCCTGCCGGCGTGCGCTGGCGTCCCGACCACTGGCTGCTGATCGAGGCGGGCCGCATCGTCGGCGCCCAGCCGGGCCACCAGGTGCCCGGCGACGACTGGCACAGACAGGAGCATCCCGGCCGCCTGATCCTGCCCGGCTTCATCGACACCCACGTCCACAGCCCGCAGCTGGACGTCATCGCCAGCTACGGCACCGAGCTGCTCGACTGGCTGGACACCCACACCTTTCCCGCCGAGGCGCGCTACGCGCAGGAGCAGGTCGCCCGCGAAGGCGCGGTGCGCTTCCTGGACGCGCTGCTGGCTCACGGCACCACCAGCGCAGTGGTGTTCCCGACGGTGCACAAGGTGAGCGTCGACCGCCTGTTCGAGGCGGCCGCGGCGCGCGGCATGCGCCTGGTCGCCGGCAAGATCCTGATGGACCGGCACGCGCCGCCCGAGCTGTGCGACGACGTCGAGCAGGCCGAGCGCGAGTGCACCGAGCTGATCGAGCGCTGGCACGGCCGCGACCGCCTCGCCTACGCCGTCACCGTGCGCTTCGCGCCCACCAGCACGCCGGAACAGCTCGCGATGGCGGGGCGCCTGTGCACCCGCCATCCGGGCGTCTACATGCAGACCCACCTGGCCGAGAACCGCGCCGAGGTCGAATGGGTGCGCACGCTGTTTCCCGAGGCCCGCAGCTACCTCGACGTCTACGCGCGCAACCACCTCCTGAACGAGCGCAGCGTGTTCGCCCACGGCATCTGGCTGGACGAGGCCGACCGCGCCGCGCTGGCCGGCGCCGGGGCGCAGATCGCGCACAGCCCGTCGTCCAACCTGTTCCTGGGCAGCGGCCTGTTCGACTGGCGGGCCAGCCTGGCCGCGGGCGTCGCGGTGAGCCTGGGGTCGGACGTCGGCGGCGGCACCAGCCTGTCGATGTTGCGTACCATGGCCGACGCGTACAAGGTGCAGGCGCTGCGCGGCGAGCGCCTGACCGCCTGGGTCGCGCTGCACGCCGCCACCCGCGGCGCCGCGCACGCCTTGCACCTGGGAGGCGAGCTCGGCAGCCTGGAGCCGGGTGCCGCCGCCGACGTCTGCGTGTGGGACGTGGCGGTCGGCCCGGTGGCCGTGCAGCGCGACGTTTTGGCACGCAGCTTGCATGCAAGATTGTTCGCGTGGATGACCCTGGCCGACGACCGCAACCTCGTCGAGGCCTGGGTCGCGGGCGTTCGCCGGACGCCTGCCTGATACTCGCCTCTTCGCCGTCACCCACCCGCCCGATGCTTCGCCTCGAACTCATCGACATCAGCAAGCAGTACCCCGCCGTCAAGGCCAACGATCGCGTGCGCCTGCGCGTCGAGCCGGGCCAGATCCATGCCGTGCTGGGCGAGAACGGCGCGGGCAAGTCCACGCTGATGAAGATCATCTACGGCGCGGTCGAGCCCGACGAAGGCGAGATGGTCTGGGACGGCCAGCAGGTCGAGATCCGCAATCCGCAGGAGGCGCGCGCGCTGGGCATCGCGATGGTGTTCCAGCACTTCAGCCTGTTCGACACGCTCACGGCGGCCGAGAACGTCTGGCTGGGCCTGGACAAGTCGTGGACGCTCGCCCAGGTCACGCAGCGCATCGCCGAGGTCGCGGGCGTCTACGGCCTGGCCGTCGATCCGCTGCGCCCGGTGCACACGCTGTCGGTGGGCGAGCGCCAGCGCGTGGAGATCGTGCGGGCGCTGCTCACCAAGCCGCGCCTGCTGATCCTCGACGAACCCACGTCGGTGCTGACGCCGCAGGCGGTGCAGGCGCTGTTCGTCACGCTGCGCAAGCTCGCCGACGAGGGCTGCAGCATCCTGTACATCAGCCACAAGCTCGACGAGATCCGCGCGCTGTGCCACAAGTGCACGGTGATGCGCGGCGGCAAGGTCACCGGCGAGGTCGATCCGCGCCAGGAGACCAACGCCAGCCTGTCGCGCCTGATGATCGGGGCCGAGCCGCCGCAGCTCGATCACCGCGCCGCCCAGCCGGGCGAGCCGGTGCTGGCCGTGCGCGGCCTGTCGCTCGCGCGCACGGGCGCGTTCGGCGCGGATCTCGAGGACGTCACGTTCGACGTCTGCCGGGGCGAGATCCTGGGCATCGCCGGCGTGTCGGGCAACGGCCAGCAGGAGCTGATGGCGGCGCTGTCCGGCGAGGACGAGCGCGCGCCCGACGCCGCGATCCGCCTGTTCGGCAAGCCGATCGGCCGCCACTCGCCGCGCCGCCGGCGCCACGAGGGCCTGCACTTCGTGCCCGAGGAGCGCCTGGGCCGCGGCGCGGTGCCGTCGATCTCGCTGTCGCAGAACACGCTGCTGACGCGCACCGAGTCGGTCACCCCGTTCGGCTGGATCCGCGTCGGGCGCGCGGCGGCGCTCGCCAGGCACCTGATCGCGCACTACAACGTCAAGGCCGGCGGCCCCGACGCGACCGCCCGCAGCCTGTCGGGCGGCAACCTGCAGAAGTTCATCGTCGGCCGCGAGATCGACGCCGGCCCCAAGCTGCTGATCGTGTCGCAACCCACGTGGGGCGTCGACGTCGGCGCCGCCGCGCAGATCCGCGATGCGCTGCTGGCGCTGCGTGACGCCGGCTGCGCCGTACTGGTGGTCAGCGAGGACCTGGACGAACTGTTCGAGATCTCCGACCGCCTCGTCGTGATCGCGCGCGGGCGAGTGTCGCCGTCCCTGGCCGCCGCCCAGGCCACGCGCGAGCAGGTCGGCCAGTGGATGAGCGGCCTGTGGAACGACGCCGCCGCCCCGGCGGCACCGGAGGCCGCGCATGCTGCGGCTTGAGGCCCGGCCCGCGCCCAGCCGGGCGATGTCGCTGCTGTCGCCGCTGATCGCGCTGGCGATCACGGTGGCCGCCGGCGTCGTGCTGTTCGCGCTGCTGGGCACGGATCCGGCGCGCGGCCTGGCCATGTTCTTCGTCGAGCCGTTCCGCGGCGCGTACGCGGTGTCCGAGCTGTGCGTGAAGGCGACCCCGCTGATGCTGATCGGACTCGGGCTGGCCGTGTGCTACCGGGCCAACGTGTGGAACATCGGCGCCGAAGGGCAGTTCGTGCTGGGCGCGATCGCCGCCTCCGGCGTCGCGATGCATGCCGGGCCCGACTCGAGCCACTGGATCGTCGTGCCCATCCTGCTTGCCGGCGCACTCGGCGGCATGGCCTGGGCGGCCATCGTCGCCTTCCTGCGCGACAAGGCCAACGCGAGCGAGATCCTGGTGAGCCTGATGCTGGTCTACGTGGCCAACCAGTTGCTCAACTACCTCGTCTACGGAGACTGGAAGGATCCGGCGGGCTACAACTTCCCGCAGACGATCACGTTCCTCGACGCGACCAAGATCCCGCGCCTGTTCGGCGGACTGCGCGTGAACATCGGCTTCGTCGTCGCGTTGCTGTCGGTGGGCACGTTCTGGCTGTTCCTGTTCCGCGTCTACGGCGGCTTCCAGATGCAGGTGGGCGGCCTGGCCGCGGCGGCCGCGCGCTACGCCGGCTTCTCGTCGCGCCGCGCGCTGTGGGTGGCGCTGCTGATCTCGGGCGGCATGGCCGGCCTGGCGGGCGCGTTCGAGGTGGCCGGTCCGATCGGGCAGCTGACGCCCTATGTGCCGGCGGGCTACGGCTTCGCGGCGATCATCGTGGCCTTCGTGGGCCGGCTCAACCCGGTGGGCATCCTGTTCTCGGCGCTGCTGATGAGCCTGTTCTACATCGGCGGCGAGCTCGCGCAGTCGCGGCTCGGGCTGCCCAAGTCGCTCACCGGCGTGTTCCAGGGCGTGCTGCTGTTCTCGCTGCTGGCCAGCGACACGCTGATCAACTACCGCGTGCGCCGGCATGCGGCGCATCCCGCGCATCCGACGAAGGCGCCCGCCGCTTGATGGACACCTACGCACTCCTCCTGGCGGCCACGCTCAACGCCGGCACGGTGCTCGCGATCGCGGGACTGGGCCTGCTGGTCAACGAACGCGCGGGCGTCGTCAACCTCGGCGCGGAGGGCATCATGCTGGTCGCCGCCATCGCCGGCTTCGCGACCGCGGTGCAGACCGGCAGCGACTGGCTGGCGTTCGGCGCGGGCGCGCTGTCCGGCGCGATCCTCGCCGGCGCCTTCGGCGTGCTGGTGATCTGGCTCAACACCAACCAGTACGCCACCGGCCTGGCGCTGAGCCTGTTCGGCAGCGGGTTCTCGGCCTTCGTCGGCATCCACTACACGCAGGAACGGCTGGCGGCGCGTGCGCATTTCGCGATTCCCGGCCTGGCCGACATTCCGTTCCTCGGGCCGGCGCTGTTCCGCCAGCATCCGATGGTCTACCTCACGCTCGTGTTGACGGCCGGCCTCGCCTGGTTCCTGTACCGGTCGCGCGCCGGCCTGGTGCTGCGCGCGGTGGGCGAGTCGCCGGAGTCGGCGCATGCGCTGGGCTATCCGGTGCGCCGCATCCGCCTGCTCGCGGTGATGTGCGGGGGCGCGCTGTGCGGCGTGGCCGGTGCCTACATCTCGGTCGTCTACACGCCGCTGTGGGTCGAGGGCATGGTGGCCGGCAAGGGCTGGATCGCCCTGGCGCTCACCACCTTCGCCACCTGGCGCCCGTCGCGCGTGCTGCTGGGCGCCTACCTGTTCGGCGGCGTCACGATGCTGCAGTTCCACCTGCAGGGCGAGGGCGTGGCGATCTCCAGCCAGCTGCTGACGATGCTGCCCTACCTCGCCACGATCGTGGTGCTCGTGCTGATCTCGCGCAATCCCGCCTGGATTCGCGCGAACATGCCGGCGTCCCTCGGCAAGCCCTTCTTCCCCGGTAGCTAGCCCCCTTGCGTTTTCCAGATTCGACCAACGAGGAGAGATCCATGACCCCATCCACCCGCCGCGGCATGCTGCGCACCACCGCCTTCGGCACCGTCGCGCTCGCCGCCGCGCTCGTCGGCTGCAGCAAGAAGGAAGAGTCCGCGCCGACCGGGCCCGCTGCATCGGCGGCCGCCGCGCCGGCCTCGGGTGCCTCGGCCCCGCTGAAGATCGCGTTCGCCTACGTCGGCCCGGTCGGAGACGGTGGCTGGAGCTTCGCGCACGACAACGGCCGCAAGGCGCTCGAGAAGGAGCTCGGAAGCCAGGTGCAGACCAGCTTCGTCGAGAGCGTGCCCGAATCGGCCGACGCCGAACGCGTGTTCCGCGACATGGCGGCGCAGGGCAACACGCTGGTCTTCGGCACCAGCTTCGGCTACATGGAGCCCATGCTCAAGGTCGCCGCCGACAACAAGGGCGTGCACTTCGAGCACGCCACCGGCTACAAGACCAGCGACAACCTGCGCACGTACGACGGCCGCACCTACGAGGGCGCGTACCTGGCCGGCGTGCTCGCCGGCGGCATGACCAAGACCAACACGATCGGCGTCGTCGGCTCGATCCCGATCCCGGAGGTCATCCGCAACATCGACAGCTACACCCTCGGCGCGCAGAGCGTGAACCCGAAGGTCAAGGTCAAGGTGGTGTGGGTCAACGAGTGGTTCAACCCGCCCAAGGAAACGGAGGGCGCGCAGTCGCTGATCGACGGCGGCGCCGACGTGCTGCTGCAGAACACCGACTCCAGCGCCGTGCTGCAGACCGCCGAGAAGAACGGCAAGTACGCGTTCGGCTGGGACTCCGACATGACCCACTACGGCCCGAAGGCCCACCTGGCGTCGGCCGTCATCAACTGGGGTCCGTACTACATCAAGGCGGCCAAGGATGCGATCAACGGCACCTGGAGCACTGGCCGCACGTGGTGGGGCGTCAAGGAGGGCACGATCGACCTGGTGTCGATCTCCGACAAGGTGCCGGCGGACCTCAAGGCCAAGGTCGACGCAGTGAAGGCCGGCCTGAAGGACGGCTCGTTCTCCATCTGGAAGGGCCCGATCGTCGACAACACCGGCAAGGAGCAGGTCAAGGCCGGCACGACGGCCGACGACGCGTTCCTGGGCGGCATCAAGTTCTTCGTCAAGGGCGTCGACGCGCCGGTGCCGGGCGCCAAGTAGGCGGCGCGCTCGACATGCGAAGGGCCCCGAGTGCGGGGCCCTTTTCATTGGCGCAGCGGTGTTGGTCGGATCCGGCCGGTTTGGCGTGACGGGTGGGGTCTGGCACCTCGCTGCGCCGCCGGGACGCTCGCGGATGGCGAGCGCCTCGTTGCGGCCGGGGAGGTGCCAGACCCCTGCAGGGCCGGTGTGCCGCCGATTCGATTCACGTCGAGAACCGATCCCCCAGTCGCAATTCCGCGATACGGTGCACGTTGCGCAGGCACTCCTCGAACTCGGCCTCGGGCTCGCTGGCCAGGCGGCGCTCGAAGGTCTCGATGATCTCCGCGCGCGTCAGGCCCTGGCCGGTCGGGCCGCGCACCGCGAGGATGAACGGCCAGCCGAAGCGGGCGTCGTAGGCATCGTTGAGCGCATGCAGGCGGGCGAATTCCTGCGGCGAGCAGTGGGTCAGGCCCGAGCGCGTCTGTTCGTCGGTGGACTCTGCCGTCAGCGTGCCGGCCACCATCGCCTTGCCCGCCAGGCGCGGGTGCGCACGCAGCAGCGCGAGTTGCGCGTCGCGCCCGCCCGCGCGGGTCGCGTCCGCGAGCGCGCGCCGCAGGTGCGCGAGGTCGGCGAACGGGCGCTGCGCCAGCGCGGCGCGAGCGATCCAGGGCGAGTGTTCGTAGACGCCGTCCAGCAGCGCCGCGGCGGCGTCGTCCGGCGCGGCGTTCAGTTGGGGGATCGTCGGCGTCATGCCCCGACCTCCGGCGCCGGGAAGTGCGTTCGCCAGTGGTGGGCGATGTCGATGCGGCGGCACACCCACACCTTGTCGTGCCGGGCGACGTGGTCGAGAAAACGCTGCAACGCGACGATGCGCCCGGGCCGTCCCAGCAACCGGCAGTGCATGCCCACGCTCATCATGCGCGGCGTCTCGGCGCCCTCGGCCCACAGCGCGTCGAAGGTGTCGCGCAGGTAGACGAAGAAGTCGTCGGCAGTGGCGAAGCCTTGCGGCAGCGCGAAGCGCATGTCGTTGCAATCCAGCGTGTAGGGCACGACCAGGTGCGACACCTCCGCGCCGTCCGTGCGCCGGACGCGGGTCCAGAACGGGAGGTCGTCGCCGTAGTAGTCGCTGTCGTAGTCGAAGCCGCCGACGTCGCACAGCAGCCGGCGCGTGGCCGGGCTGTCGCGTCCCGTGTACCAGCCGAGCGGCCACTGGCCCGTGAGCTGGCGGATCGCCTCGATGCCGGCGAGCATGTGCGCCCGCTCGGTGGCCTCGTCCACCTGCTGGTAGTTGATCCAGCGCCAGCCGTGGCACGCGATCTCGTGGCCGAGGTCGACGAAGGCCTGCGTGACCTCGGGGTGGCGCTGCAGGGCCATGCCCACGCCGAACACCGTGAGCGGCAGGCCGCGGCGCTCGAACTCGCGCAGGATGCGCCACACGCCCACGCGCGAGCCGTACTCGTAGATCGACTCCATGCTGAGGTGCCGATCGGCCCAGGCCGGCGGGTTGAACATCTCCGACAGGAACTGCTCGCTGGCGGCGTCGCCGTGCAGCACGCTGTTCTCGCCGCCTTCCTCGTAGTTGAGGACGAATTGCAGCGCCAGGCGTGCGCCGTCGGGCCACTGCGCGTGCGGCGGCCGCGGGCCGTAGCCCACCAGGTCGCGCGGGTAGTTCTTCGAGGAGGAAGTCATTCTCTTGCCCGGAGAGGGATGGCGATCAGGACGAGAAGCGAAGCAGGTTCCAGGCCTGTTTTAGCATCTTGTCGGGGGGCTTGCACTGCCATGTCATTGCGCGCGCAGTCGCGGAATCCACCCCTGCGGCGCCGTCATTCGCCAGCGTGGATCCTGCGACTTCGCGCAGGATGACAAG
>FTJN01006237.1_pt1 | contig 20941 bp, 20 predicted proteins | sample 1658361 | NCBI WGS metagenome assembly FTJN01 (sample SAMEA3914819, study PRJEB12502) | metagenome | biome: forest; material: soil | place: Canada | collected 2010-06-26 | depth 0.3 m
CCAGTTCGGCCGCGTCGAGGCTGAAAACAACGTCGTTGAGCAGGAAGAGCATCGGAACCTTTGCGAAGACCTGGTGGGGACGAAACGCGCGCCGGGGAGGCCCGGGGAAGCACCGCGTCATCCTGCCGCGTCGGGCTTTCGTTCAGGTTTAGGAGCAAGGTTAACGAACCGAAGATTGGCGAGATCAAAGGTCGCCGACCAGTGGTCGCCCCGCGTCAACACGCCTCAACGACCCGAGCCACGGCATAGGTTAAGCCCTGTATGCGCCTTAACCCGTGGAATTTATTCGCCATCTCATGACTCGCGCCAAGATTGCCCGAACGATCGTGGTCGCCCTGGTGGTGGTCGGAGCGGCCTTGGCCGTCGACTATGTCGTGAGCGTTCCCCTGCGACACGCCGCGGACTATTCGCCGCTGGCGACCCTGGTGGTCGCGCTGACGGTGGTCCTGCCCCTGGCCTATGTGCTGTCCAGCCAGCACATCAACCTGATCGAGGCCAAGCGGAGCCTGACACTGACCCTGGCCGACCGCGAACGGGCCATGGAAGAGGCGCAGGACGCCCTGGCCCGCTTCCGGGCCAGCGAGCAGCTCTACCGCCTGCTGGCCGACAACCTGTCCGACACCGTGTCGCTGTGGGACGCGGAGGGCCGGCGGCTCTACAGCTCACCGTCGATTGAACGGCTGCTGGGTTACCCCCTGGCCGAATACATGGTTCTACCGAACAACGAGGGGATCACCCCGGAGGACTATCGCTTCGTCAACGCGATGGTCGCCGGCATGACCTACGAGGACGGGCCGCGCACCGCCGAATATCGACGCCTGCGCAAGGACGGCGTCGAGGTCTGGCTGGAAAGCACCTACACCGCGTTGAAGGACGGCGGCGGCCTGGTCTCGACCACCCGCGACGTCACCCGGCGCAAGCACCTGGAGCTGGAACTGGTCGCGGCCTTGGAGCAGGCCCAGGCCGCCGTCGCCGCCAAGTCCGACTTCCTGGCCAACATGACCCACGAGCTGCGCACGCCGCTCAACGCCATCATCGGGTTCTCCCAGGTCCTGCAGCGCTCGCAAGAACTGGGCGAGCGCGACGCGCGGCATGTCGCCCTGATCCAGTCGGCCAGCGCGACCTTGCTGGGCGTGGTCAACGACGTGCTGGACTTCTCGCGGCTCGAGGCCGACGGCGTGGACCTGGATCCGCAGCCCTTCGATCCCTTGGTCCTGGCCGAGGCGGCCTGCGCCCTGGTCGGGGAACAGGCGGCCGCCAAGGGCCTGCGGCTGGTGTTCGAACCCGGACCCAGCCCGCGCCCGATGGTCGGCGACGCGCCGCGTCTGTCGCGCGTGCTGCTGAACTTCCTGTCCAACGCCGTGAAATTCACCCGCGAAGGCGAGGTCGTGGCGCGCCTGATCCAGACCAAGACCGACGGCGAGACGGGCGTCCTGCGCATCGAGGTGACCGACACCGGGATCGGCATTCCCGCGCACCAGATCGACGGCGTGTTCGAACGCTTCGCCCAGGCCGACGCGGCCGTGTCGCGGCGGTTCGGCGGCGCGGGCCTGGGCCTGGCGATCTGCAAGCATCTGGTCGAGAAGATGGAAGGCCGGATCGGCGCCGACAGCCAGGTGGGCCAGGGCTCGACCTTCTGGTTCGAGGTTCCCCTGCCCTTCGCCGAAACCCTGGCCCCCTCGCCCGTCCGCGCCGCGCCCAAGGCCGAGTTCGAGACCCCCCTGCGGCTGCTGCTGGTCGAGGACAACGCCGTCAACCGCGAGCTGGTCCGCGCCCTGCTGGCCCCGTTCGACGTGGTCGTCGACACCGCCAACGACGGCGTGGAGGGCGTCCAGGCCGCCCATCGCCAGGCCTACGACCTGATCCTGATGGACGTGCAGATGCCGGTCATGGACGGGCTGACCGCCACCCGCCGCATCCGCGCGGCCGAGACCGGACCGCGCGCGCCGATCATCGCCATGACCGCCAATGTCCTGCCCGAACAGGTGGCCAAGTGCCTGGCCGCCGGCATGGACGACCATGTCGGCAAGCCGATCGACGCCCACCGCCTGCTGGAAGCCGTGGTGCGCTGGACCCAGCCCGGCGCCGAACCCGCCTAGATCCGATCCCTGCCCGGAAAGCCTTGGCGCGACCGCTTCGGCGCCCCATGTGGAGGCCTTGTTCCGCTGGAGGCCGCGCTTGCTCAGGTCCGACATCGCCGCCGCCCTGCGCGACACCGGCTTTCGCCGCGTACCGCCGGCCGAGACCGACGCCCTGCTGGGCCCCGAGGCCGTGGCCGAATGGGACGCCTTCGCCGACAGCTGGAACGACCTGGGCCTGGACCGTTTCATGGCCGACGGCGGCCGCTATCGCCGGCGGCGGTTCGCCGCCTTCTCCGCCGGCGCCGAGGCCATCGTCCGCAAACCGCACCAGCCGCACTATCAGAGCCGCGACTATAACGGCCTGAACGGCGGCGTTCAGCGCTGGTTCGAGCCCATCCTCGACGCCGTGGCCGAGCACCCGGTGACCCAAGGCGTGCTGCGCGAAGGTCTGGCGCTGTTCCAGTCCCTCACCGCCTCATCCCCCCTCGGGCCGCCCGCCGCCTGGCACGTCGAGCTGCACCAGTTCCGCATCGAGGCCGGCGACGGCGAGGCGGGCTTGCCCACCCCCGAAGGCGCGCACCGCGACGGGGTCGACTGGGTCATCGTCATGCTGGTGGACCGCCACAACGTGGCCAGCGGGGTCACCGACATCTTCGGCCCCGACGGCGCGCGGCTGGGCGCGTTCACCCTGGAGCAGCCGCGCGACAGCGTGTTCCTGAACGACCATCGCGTCCTGCACGGCGTGACGGCCATCCACCCGCTGGAACCCGGCGCCCCGGCCCGTCGCGACGTGCTGGTGGCCACCTTCCGGCGCGAGGACACCGTCGCGGACTGACCCCACGCGCCGCGACCGTTTGTCACACGCATTCGGGGTCGAACCCATGACAGGCTCCCGCCCCAAGCCACGCTCGGAATAGAGCGTTCACGAGCCCACGCACGCATGACCGATCCGGATTCTCCGCGCACGTCAGGGAAGATCGAGGCTTCGACCAGCCGCGCGGTGTTCTCGGCCATGGTCGCCGACGCCGCCCCGGTCCTGATCGGCTATCTGGACCGCGAGGAGCGCTATCGCTTCGTCAACCGCGCCTACGAGGAGTGGTTCGGCGTCGACCATGCCGACATCGAGGGCCAGACCCTGTTGCAGGTGCTCGGCGAGGCCGGCTACGAGGCGGTCAGGGACCACGTCGCCCGCGCCCTGTCGGGCCAGCGCGTGACCTTCGAGGGCGAGGTGCCCTATCGCGACGCCGGCCTGCGCCACATCGAGGCCCAGTACGTGCCCGACATCGCGGCGGACGGCACGGTGGCCGGCTACTGCGTGTTGGTCACCGACATCACCAAGCGCAAGCGCGACGAAGCCCGGATGGCGGGGCTGCTGGAGCAGGAGCGCCGCCGGACCCTGATCCTCGACCTGGGCCGCCTGCTGCGCGAGGAAACCGACGCCGCCGCCGTCATCGCCAGGGCCTGCGAAACCCTCGGACTGCAGCTGGGCGCGACCCGGGTGGGCTATGGCGAGGTGGATTTCACCGTCACCCATACCGATGTCGTCGGCGAATGGAGCCGGGCCGCCTCCCCGTCAAGGGTGGGCACGCGGCATGTGCTGGACAGCTTCGGAGCGGCCACGGCCGAGGAGCTGCGGGCCGGCCGCGAGACCGTGATCCACGACGTCGCCACCGATCCTCGCACGGCCAAGGCCGCCGCGGCCGGGGCGTTCGGCGCGCCGCACATCGGCGCCTATGTCACCTTCCCGCTGATCCGCACCGGTCGCCTGGTGGCCTATTTCTATGTCGTGCAGGACGTGGCCCGCGACTGGGGCGACGAGGACCTGGCCTTCATCGGCGAGCTGGCTCATCTGACCTGGTCCGCCGCCGAACGGGCCCGTTCCGACGCCGCCCTGATGCAGGCCGAGGCGACCGAGCGTCTCTTGATCCGCGAGGTCGACCATCGCGCCAAGAACGTGCTGGCCGTGGTCCAGTCCCTGGCCCAGCTGACGCCCTTTCTCGACAAGAAGCAGTACGTGACCGCCCTGTCGGGCCGTATCGGCTCGCTGGCCCGTTCGCATAGCCTGCTGTCGAGCAACCGCTGGAGCGGCGCGCGCCTGGACGTGTTGCTGCAACAGGAGCTGGAGCCCTATGGCGCGGAGAACGATAGCCGGCTGACCATCGAGGGCCCGGCCGTGCTGATCCAGGCCGAGGCGGCTCAGTCGCTGGGTCTTGTGATCCACGAACTGGCCACCAACGCGGGCAAGTACGGCGCCCTGTCGACCTCGTCCGGCGCGCTGGAGGTCGGCTGGCGCTGGGAGCCCGAGCGCCGTCTGGTTCTGACCTGGCGCGAGACCGGCGGCCCGCCCACCCTCCCGCCCCAGCGGCAGGGCTTCGGCGCCACCCTGATCGCCAATGCCGGTCGGCAGGTGGGGGCGACGATCCAGCAGGACTGGCCGCCCGAGGGTCTGGTCTGCCAGATGACACTGGAGCGCGGCGCCACGCCCTATTTCGGCACGCCGCCCAAGGCCGCGATCGGCGAAAGCGCGAATGGAGACGCCATGCACGGTCTGGTCGATCAACGGGTGCTGGTGGTCGAGGACGAGGCCCTGGTGGCCATGGAGCTGGCCCGGATCCTGACCGACGCCGGCGCCCACGTCGTCGGCCCGGCCGGCGACATCGCCGACGCCCTGGTCCTGGTCGAGGCCGGCGGCATCGACCGCGCCCTGCTCGACATCAATCTGGGCGGTCGCCTGGTCACCCCGGTGGCCGCCGCCCTGACCCGCAAATCGATCCCGTTCGTCTATCTGACGGGCTACCAGGAGCCGAACGTCGAGGGCGGCACGGTGCTGAGGAAGCCTACCAGCCCGGCGGTCTTGGTGGCGGCGCTGGCGAGCCAGGTGGCGGCGACGGTTTAGACCGGACGCCCCCTCCGTCGGGCTTCGCCCGCCACCTCCCCCGTTTCACGGGTGAGGAGAAGATCGATCCGCTTCCTCCTCACCCGTGAAACGGGGGAGGTGGCGCGATGCGAATACGCATCGTGACGGAGGGGGCGTCAGGCCGGATCAGCCTCCACCGGCTCCGTCAGGAAATGCCGCCCCTCGCGATCCTCGATCTCGATCACCCAGATATCCGGATCGATCCGCGCGGCGCGTTCGGCGTAGGCGTCGAGGTCCGGTTCGAAGTCCGAGCGGACCGGCTGCATCCAGAAACGTTCGCCGTCGCCACGCGTGGCTTCGCTGTAGAGCTTGGCGGTGTTGGCGCGGCGGTCCACGGCCTTGACCAGCACGGCCCCGGCCCGCGGGTCGCCCTTACGGGCCACCATGGCGAAGGCCCCGCCCAGTTCGGCGCGGCGGATCAGCGCCCCGACCCAGATGTCCGTGGAAAGTAGCATCGCTAACCGAACCGCAACCTCGGCGCCCTAAGGCTGCCTGCTGAAACCGCTCTCGCAGAATACGAGAATATGACGTCCAGAAAGACCCTTGAAGGGCGGACGGCGTGGTGGCCAGGGGTATTCGTCGCGATCGCCGCTGTCGGCGTTTGCGGCCAGGCCCATGCCAGCGCCGCCGACCAGCTCTATGAACGCACGCTGATGACCTCGGCCGACGCCCGCTGCCGGCTGTTCCAGCCCGCCATCGGCTCGGCCCTGGACGCCGCCCGCGCCCAGGCGCGCGGCGCGACCCTGCGGTCCGGCGCCAGCGAGGTCCAGGTCCAGGCGGTCGAGCAGCGGGCCCGGGCCAAGGCCGGGGGCGCGGCCTGCAATTCCCCCGACCTGCGGACCGCCGCCGGCCGCGTGCGCAAGGCCTTCGAAGGCTATTCCACCATGCTGCGGATGAACTATCCCGGCGACCGGGCCGCCTGGCAGGCCGACCGCTCGGTCTCGGCGACCATTCCAGTCTGGCGGCTGTCGCAGCCGGCCGGGTTTGGGGCCGACCGGCTGATGTTCGGCCTGTCGGGCCGCGCCAAGGAGATGCTGGCCGTCGCGACGTTCGCCGACGGCGCCCAGCCCTATACCGCTCGCCTGGTGCTGCGCGACACGCTGCGCACCCAGGGGCCGTACCTCAACGCCGCCAACGCCAAGGGCCTGGCCGCCAATGCCGCCCCGCGCAACGCCAGCCGGGTGTTTGGGGCCGAAACCCGCGACACCGCCCCGCCCACCCTGCTGCCGACCGGCGCCAAGACCGGTTTGTCCTTCCGCTTCCCGCAGGAGGCCGTCGACGCCATGAGCCGTCTCGACCCGCGCGAAGCCGCGACCGTGGAGTTCGTGTTCACCAGCCGCACCGGCCAGGACGTGGTCCGGCGGGCCTATCTGGAGGTGGGGGATTTCGCGGCGGGGCGGGCGTTCTTGCGGTAAGGATTTGAGCGGCTAACACTTGCCCCCACCTGACCGCTTCGCGGTCTGTCCGCCCCCATAGGGGGCGGAGCCTCGCGCTTTAGGCTCTTCCCCCTATGGGGGAAGACGATCGCGAAGCGATCCGTAGGGGGCAAGTGCGTGAGCCGCCTACCTAGGCGGTGCGAACTTCACCACGTTTGGCCCAAGCTCCGGCTCCTCCGGCTCCACCTCGGCCAAAGGCTCCAGCAGCGGGGCCTCCATCGCCGGGCGCGAGGGCTTCAGCAGAACCGGCATGCGGACCGAGACGCTGGTCCCCGCGCCCATGCGGCTTTCGATATGCATCTCGCCGCCGTGCAGCTTGGCGAAGGAGCGCACCAGCGACAGGCCCAGGCCCGTGCCCATGGCCCGCTGGTCGACACCGCCGGCCTGCTCGTAGGGGCGACCCAGGCGTTCCAGATCCTCGGGGCTGATGCCGACGCCGGTGTCGGCGACCACCAGTTCGAACTCGCCGTCGTGGCCGTCGGCGGTAACCGTCACCTGGCCGCCGCGCGGGGTGAACTTCAGGGCGTTGGACACCAGGTTCAGCACGATCTGCTTGAGCGCCCGGCGGTCGGCGTCGACCTCCAGCTCGCCCGGCGGCAAGACGCCGCGCAGTTGCACCCCGGCCGCGTCGGCCTGGACGCGCATCAGTCGCATGGCCGCCGTCACCGCCTCGCGGGCGTCGAACTCGCCCCGTTGCAGCTCGAAGCGCTCGGCCTCGATTTTCGACATGTCGAGCACGTCGTTGATCAGGTCCAGCAGATGGCGGCCGCTCTCGTGGATCAGCTCGGCATATTCGCCGTAGCGGTCGGTCAGCGGGCCGAACATCCGGGCCCGCATGATGTCGGAGAAACCCATGATGGCGTTGAGCGGCGTGCGCAGCTCGTGGCTCATGTTCGCCAGGAAGCGGGCGCGGCCGGCGGCCAGGCCCTCGGCCTCGGCGCGAGCCTGTTGCAGGGCGGTCTCGCGGGCCCGCTCGACGGTGGCGTCGCGCATGACGCCGACCAGCAGGTCGGGCGAGACCTGGCGCAGGTCCAGGCAGACGGTGCGGGTGGGGTCGAGCAGCGGGGCGAAAGCGACGCTGGCCTCACCGCCCTCAAAGGCGGCGGCCAGGGCGGCGCTGACCTTCTGGCGGTCGCCGGCCACGGCCGCCGAGGCCAGGCCCTCATTGACCAGGCTTCGCGACTCCACCCCGCGCGGGGCCGCGCCGCGCACGGTCTTGATCCGGCCATTGCCGCCGATCACCAGCAGCAGCTGCGGCGCGCCGTCGACCAGGGTCTGCAGAATGTTGAGCTCGCCGATATTGCGAGTGTCGCGCTCGCCGGCCCGTCGGTGGGTGAGGATCAGGCCGGCGGCCAGGCCCACGCCGACCGTGGCCACCGACAGGAAGCCGAGAATGAAGGCCAGGGGGCCGGACGGGGCGCTCGGGGCCAAGCCCGACAGCTGGGTCAGGGCCGCGACGGCCCCGCCGATCAGGGAAAGGCTGGCCCCCTCGGCCAGGCGGCGCGGGGAAGACAGGGTCGAGGCCGCCGCGACCGGGGCCAGGATCCAGGCGCTCATCGCGCCCGAAACGCCGCCGGTCACCACCGCCGCGCCCGCGCCGCAGGTGGCCCACAGCACCAGGATCAAGGATTGCAGGCGCTCGTCCTGTCGCTCGCCGACGGCCAGGGCCGCCAGGGCCGGAACCGCGCCGGCCGCCAGGGCCAGCCAGACGTGCAGGCCGACAACCCCGGGCGTGAACGCCGCCGCGCCGGCCGCGAAGATCACCGTCGCCAGCCAGCCCAGCCGCCACAGATGAGCCGCGCCGAAGCCCCCCGCCGATGACGGGGTCTGGCCCGATGAGGGGCCGGTTCGGATCGGGGCGCCGTCGATGGGCAAGGCCGCGAGAATCCCTTCCCGTGAATCTTCGTCGTCAAAGCTTAACGCGGGTCGGGACCTCTCCCAAGGCCGCACAATCGGCGCGCGATCGTTAACGCCAGAGCTTCTTGTGGACGGAAACGGATTCGTAAGCGCCTTGGTTCATCCTGACCCATCGAAGTTACGGACAGAAGGTCCGGGAGTGCCCGATGTCGCCACCGGCGATCACCGACGCGTTGGACCCAGTCGAGACGCCGCGCGAAGCCGCCGGCGCCGATACGGGTCTCATGTCACAAACCGCCACGTTCCGGCGGGCGGCCGCCCGTGCGCGCCGCAAACAGGCCCTGGACGACCAGAAGCGCTCATTCCTGCGCATGGTCAGCCACGAACTGCGTACGCCGCTGAACGCCGTGATCGGCTTTTCCGAGATCCTGTCCTGCGAGCTCTACGGCCCCCTGGGCGCGCCGCAGTACAAGGAATATGCCGGCCTGGTGCATGAAAGCGGCTTGAAGCTGCTGCGGCTGGTCAACCAGATCGTCGAGATCGCGCGGCTTGAAGGCCATGTCACCGACCTGGACCTGGGCGTCGAGGATCTGGACGAGGCGGTCGAGGACGTGATCCTGCAGCTTCGATCCGAGGCCGCCGCGCGCGGGGTCAGCATCGTCGCGCCCGAGGTCGGGGCCCTGCCCAGCCTGCGAGCCGATGGCCGAGGCCTGCGCACCATCCTGACCAACCTGTTGCAGAACGCCATCAACCACTCGCCGCAGGGCGGACTGATCGTCATCGAGGGCCGGCGGACCGATGACGCCATGGTCGAGATCAATATCCGTGACCATGGCGAGGGGGTCGATCCGACCGACCTCCACCGACTGATCCGCCCTTTCGAGCAGGGCGGAAACACCCTGACACGATCCTCGGAGGGCGCGGGACTGGGCCTGCCGATCGTCGACATGCTGGCCCAGGCCATGGGCGGCGGCCTGCGGTTGAAATCGGTGCTGGGACAGGGCTTCACCGCCATCGTCACCCTGCCGGAAGCCGTGGCGGGCGCGGCGGTCGGGCGCCGGCGGCCCTAGGGGCTTTCCCTTTGGGCCGTGGCGCATTAAGTCCGCCGCATGCAACGCCCCATCGACGCCGCCCTCGACGAACTGGCCGACGAGTTTGAACTGCTCGGCGACTGGGAAGAGCGCTATCGCTACGTGATCGATCTGGGCAAGGACCTCTTGCCGCTCAGCGAGGCCGAGCATTCCGAGGCCAACAAGGTGCGCGGTTGCGCCAGCCAAGTGTGGTTGGTGACCGAGCCCCAGGCCGACGGCACGATCGTCTTCCGGGGCGACAGCGACGCTCACATCGTCAGCGGCTTGATCGCCATCCTGATGCGGCTCTATTCGGGCCGTCCGGCGAAGGACGTCGTGGCGTTCGACGCCGCCGCCGCCATGGCCCGGCTGGGCCTGTCGGAGGCGCTGTCGTCGCAACGGTCGAACGGGCTGAAGGCGATGGTCGCGCGGATCCAGCGGGACGCCGGGGCGCTGGCCTGATCAACGGCTGGGGACACCCGCATGCGCGTGTCCCGTCAGTACGCTTGGCCTAGAAGAACCCGGCGCGGGTTCCGATGAACCAGATCGCGATGACGATCAGCACCAGCTGCAACAGCCAGTTGACCGGCGAGGGAATGGGGCTGCGTTGGACCGCGTAAAGAGCCAGGCCAAGCAGGACGAGGGCGACGACGATGACGATCAGGATGCTCATGTCGGTGTAAGCGTCGCTCCCGATCGAAAGTTCCACTGACGCTTGAGATGCCGCTCAGCAGCGCTTATCAGCCCCATCCATGACCTTCCGCGTCGCCGCCCTCTATCGTTTCACCACCTTCGCCGATCCGCTGACCATCATGCGGCCGCTGTCGAAGCTGTGCTGCGGCCTGGGCGTCAAGGGCACGCTGCTGCTGGCCCGGGAGGGGATCAACGGCACCATCGCCGGCCCGCCCGAGGCCATCGACCAGGTGTTGGACCACATCCGCGCCCTGCCCGGCTGCGACACGCTGGAGCTGAAGTTCGCCGACGCGCAGACCATGCCGTTCCACCGCATGAAGGTGCGGATCAAGCGCGAGATCGTCACCCTGGGCGCCGGCGACCTGGACCCGGTCAACAACGCCGGGACCTATGTCGAGCCCGCCGACTGGAACGCCCTGATCGCCCAGGACGACGTGGTGGTGATCGACACCCGCAACGCCTATGAGGCGGCCATCGGCACCTTCGAAGGCGCGATCGATCCCAAGACCGCCAGTTTCAGCGATTTTCCCGCCTGGTTCCGCGCCTTCCGCGAGACCTGGGATCCGGCCGCCCCGCCGCCCAAGGTGGCGATGTTCTGCACCGGCGGCATCCGCTGCGAGAAGTCGACGGCCTTCCTGAAGAGCGAGGGCGTCGAGGACGTCTTCCACCTGAAGGGCGGCATCCTGAACTATCTGGAGACCACGCCGGCCAGCGAGAGCCTGTGGCATGGCGAGTGCTTCGTGTTCGACGAGCGCGTGGCGGTCGGCCACGGCCTGACGCCCGGCACCCACGCCCTGTGCCGGGGCTGCCGCATGCCGGTCAACCCCGAGGACCGCGCCTCGCAGCACTATGTCGAAGGCGTCTCCTGCCCGGCCTGCCACGACGCCCGCGACGACGAAGCCAAGGCCCGCTACGCCGAACGCCACCGCCAGGCGACGCGGGCGCGCGAATTGGGCATCGCGCATGTGGGGGCGAGGATGCCGCCCAAGGACGGCGAGGCGGTCTAGTCGCCCTCGTAGGTCGGGAATACCCGATCGAAACGTTGCGCGGCTAGGTCGGCGGGCGTGATCCAGAAGTGCAGCATCATGCCGTCGCCCAGCCACGAAGCGTCGTCGTCGCCGCCGATCTGCAGCAACAGGACATTGTGGCGATTGACGTAGGGCCCGTCCTGCGCCGATTGGCCATGGCCGACGATCTGGTCGCTCGGCGCCGCGCCCGGCGACCAGATCCGGGGATGACGCATGGCGACCGGCAAGCTTTCGACCGCCGGACCGCCTCGCGCCAACACATGATAGGCGGCGAACATCGGCGTCTTCTCGATCGGATAGGTCACATCGAACTTGGTCGGCGCCCGCCAGCCACCGGTCTTGTCCGGTGTCAAGCCGGAGGCGCGCGCCATGAAGCCTCGCAGCCACGCCTGGAAGTCCTGCCGCTCGTCCACCGCCAGCGGCTCAAACCGCCGCGCCTTCCAGAGCGCCGCCCGCGCCTCGGCCTCGGCCGCCAGGGTGTTGCGAAGCGCCAGTCCCTCGTCGGTCCATCGCGGGCCTTCAACCCTGTAAGGCGCGGTGGGCGGCAGAGCGTCCAACGCCGCGCGCGCGGCCATTTCGGCGAACAGCCCCGCCTGTGGCCAGTCGGGCGAGCCGAGGGCCTTCCAGTGATAGCGGTCCAGGGGCGGCTGCGCCTCGCGCTCGCCCAGCGCCCGGACCTGGGCGGCGCGCTCGATGGCGAAGAGCCAGTCGTCGACGTGATCCCAGTTCTCCAGCGCCGGCAGGTCATCTGTCCCCGTGGCGTAGGTGTCGATCGGCCGGAAGCTCAGGGCTTGGCGCACCGCCACGACGGCCAACGGATCGTCAGGCGCGACCAGGGTGTAGGGCGCATAGCTGAGCATGGGTTCGAGACCGGGCGGAGCGGCCCTTTCGGGCCACGCGCCGGGCTCGGGGCGATAGAGGACACGGACCTGATCGGCGTCATCGATGGAGTCGTTCAGGGCGGCGAAGAACCACAACACGCCCTTGACCGGCAGGCCCTGGGCTCGCGCGGCGGGCGGCAGCTCGGACAGGTCGATCTGCGTCAGGAACGACATCGGTCGCCCTGTCTTGGCCCCGACCGGCCAGGCCAGGTCGGCGGGCATGTGCGGCAAACCGCCCGACCAGCTGCGCGCCCGCGGCTCGGCGCCGGGCCAGGCCTTCAGCACTAGGACACCGGGCTTGGCGGTCTTGAGCACGGCGCGGCGGAAGGCGATCTCCTGCGGATCCTTGGCCGATTGGGCCAACGCCTCGGCTCTCAGGCCCTGGGCCAGCACGATCGCGCCCAAGCCGGCGGCCAACACCTTGATGATCATCCGCACCCGCGCACCTCGCCGTTCGCTCCACCGCCGTGCCACACCCCCTCCGGCCTCGCAACCCTGGGGCGTTCGTTGAGCGTTCAAGGATCATCCCCGCCGCCCCCGCGTTATCGAGGCTCCCCTTCTCCACGGAGCCTCCCCATGGTCGCCTATGAAGCTTCCTACAGCTCGCCCGCCGCCGCGCGGCAGGGTCTGCTGTCCAGCCTTTCCGACAAGCTGTCGGGCCTGTTCGGCAAGACACCGGCCAACGCCGATCCCTACGCCCCCGCCCCGCCCGCCGACTACGCCCTGACGCCCGACGCCGACGGCAAGGTCACCCTGGCCGGCTACAAGGTGCCCGTCGCGATCGCGGTGCTGGGCGCCGGCGTCGTCGCCGCCCTGCTGATCAACCGCCGCACCCGGGGTCCGGCCATCGCCGCGGCCACCACGGCCTGGGGCTTCCTCGGTTCGAAGCTGGCCCGCTGAGGCGACGCTTCGAACCTTTCCCGACTGGCACGCGTTAGGCCGGTCCCCCCTTCACGGAGCGCCCTCATGGCCCATACCAACGAAGACCACATCAAGCTCGTCAACAGTCTGGTCGAGACCACCATCGACAGCGCCGACGGCTATGCCGAAGCCGCCAAGGACGCCGATGGCGACCGTTACAAGACCCTGTTCCAGCAGCGCGCCCAGGAGCGCCGCACGGTCGCTTCCGACCTGCAGACCGAAGTCCGCCGTCTCGGCGGCGAACCCAAGGACGACGGCACCATCCTGGCCGCCGCCCACCGGGTGTTCGTCAACCTCAAGGAAAGCCTGACCAAGGGCGACGAAGCCGTGGTCAACGAGGTCGAGGCCGGCGAGGACCACATCAAGCACAAGTTCGAAAAGGCCCTGGCCGACACCGATGTCGACGCCCAGACCCGCGCCGCGATCGAAAAGGCCTGGACCTCGGTCAAGTCCGGCCACGACCAGATGCGCGACATCAAGCTGGCGCTGAAGCACTAGCGATCCACGGATGGGGACACGCGCATGCGCGTGTCCCCCGCCTTGCGTCTCAAGCCATCCGGTAGTGGATCGCCAGCCGTTGCAGGGCCAGCTTCAGCACCGTCTTCCCGGCGCGCCTGGGCAGACCCAGCTCCCGCTCGGCCACCTGCAGCGCGGTCTCGGCCAGGCACACGCGCTCCAGCATCTCCCGTAGACCCGGCCCGACCTCCGCCAAGGCGGCGGCGATCCGGTCCTTGGCCGCCCTCGCCCGCAATGCCGGATCCAGGCGTGGACCGCCGCCGGCCGAGCGCGGCTGGGCGTCCCAGTCCATGGTCAGGCGGCCCACCGAGCCGGCCCGTTGAAAGTCCTCGCGCAAACGCTCGCCGGCCGCCATCTCGACCGGTTCAAGCCCGCCGCGCCGGGCCAGCCAGGCCAGGGGAGACTCGCCGAGATTGGCCTTCAGCACCACGTGCTCGCCGCTGCCCTCGATCACCACCCGCTCGCCCTCGATCACGCCCGGACGCCCCGGCGGCGGGGTGGGCGGCGCCAGCGGCTTGATCAGTCGCCAGCCGCCTTCACGGCGCGGCGCCAGCGCGCCGTCCCGCGCCAGCGCCCGGAAGGCCGCCTCGTCCACCGTCAGCATGGCCGCGCGGCGCGGCCCGAACCGGACGACATAGCCCAGGCCCTTGGTCTCGATCAGCGCGCCTGGCCGCCGCAGCAACCGTTCGGCGCGGTTGGCCAGGCGCTCGGCGTCCAGCGCCCGCTCGAACACCGCGCTCATCGGCCCAGGCCTTGTTCGATACCGATCTGGGTCAGTTCGGGGATGGTGTCGGGCGCCTGTTTCACGCAGGCCTCCAGCACGGTCATCCGGGCGTCGAAGGCGGCGTTCTCGCGCATGTCCTCGATGCGGGTACAGGCATAGCCGCAGGTGGAGCGATCGCGGTTGAAGGCGAAGGCCACCCGGATCAGCGGCCAGTTGAAATTGACATGGGCCAGGTAGATGGCGATCTGCCGCGCCCGCGCCGCCGCCTTGCTGGTGCGCCCGCTCGACGCGATGTCGGCGGGCGCCACCCCGGTGGCCAGGGCCACGGCGTGGGTGATGAAGGCCGCGGCAAGCTTGTCGCGGCGTGGGTCGGGCGAGATCGCCCACAGATCCTCGAGAACTTGAGCCAGCATCGGCGTCCTCCTCAGAACGGCGTCCCGACGACGCCTTCGCCCCTAAGCCTAGGTCGATATTCCGGGGGTGAGGATAACTTTCCTATTGCGCGCGTCTAGTAGGAATATAAACCTTTGATTGCGTTGAGCCTGACCACTCTCTATCCCCGCGACCAAAGGGGCATCGAGGCTGTCGGGATGATCGCGCCCTTGCAGCTCACCACCGCCGCCGCGAGGTCATGACCGCGACTCACGGCGGTCTCGATGGGCAGTCCGGCCAGGCGGGAATGCAGGTAGGCGGCGTTGAAACTGTCGCCCGCGCCGGTGGTGTCCAGCGCCTTGACGCGGGTCGGCGCGGGGGTGGCGACGCGGCCTTCGGGCGTGTGGACATTGACCGCATGGCTCTCGTCGCGCGCCACCACCTCGGCCCCGAACCCGGTTCCTGGGGCGGCCCATTCGGCGGCCAGGTCCTCGGCTTCGCGGCCATAGAGCGGGCGGCTGTCCTCGCTGCTCAGCGAGACGTAGCGGCACGAGGGCACGACGCCGTCCAGCGCCTCGCGCGCCGCTTCGGGGCTGGCCCACAGCGCCGGGCGGTAGTTGAAGTCCAGCGCCACGGCCACGCCCAGCGAGTGGACGTAGGCGAGAATATCCTTCAGCCGCGCCCGCCCGATGTCGCCGATCACCGCCAGGGTGACGCCCGACAGATAGACCAGGTCGCTGGCCTTGGCGGCGGCGATCAGCTGGTCGGCGGTGTGCTGGGAGAACAGGTCGCGGATCGGGGCCCGCTCGCGCCAGTAGTGGAATTTTCGCTCGCCGCTGTCGTCCAGCACGATGGCGTAGAGGCCCGGCAGGCGGTTCTCGGCCTCGCGCACCAGGGCGGTGTCCAGCCCCTCGCGGCGCATGGCGGCCAAGGCGCCTTCGCTGAACGGGTCGCCCTTGCCCAGGGCCGTGCAATAGGCGACCGCGTCGCCCAGCCGCGCCAGATAGACGGCGGTGTTGAACGTGTCGCCCGCGAACCCCATCCGGTGCAGCCCCTCGCCCTCCGGCGACAGCTCGACCATGCATTCGCCCAGGACGGTGATCTTGGCCATGGCGTGAATGTCCCCCGGTGTCAGCGGGTCAGTCATAGGCAGAGGCGGGCCTCAGGTCGAGGCCCCGAGCCCTGTAAAAAAGACCTGACGGAACGGATTGCGGTCGGCCTGGAACAGCTCCACCTTAGGTGTCTCCAGGGGGCAGGAAACTTCATGTCGATCAGGGTGTGCGGTGTCGTGGGCGGATTGATCGCGGCGTTGTTTTCGGCGTCGTTCGGCCAGGCCCAGACACCCGCGCCCCCGGCCCCGGCCCCGTCGAAACGGATCATCGAGAAGCTCGACGGCTATTTCGGCGATCCCAACGGGCCGGACACCTATCGCGCCCTGTCCGGCATGGGGGCCCCGGACTTCAACAGGAGCCCGCGGAACACCCGCTTCTACAACGGCGGCGACGCCGAGACGGCCCTGGCGCTCCAGCTGTTCGCGCGGGACGCCGGCGCCGGCTATCTGGATCCCAACGCCTGCCGGGCCGACTACGCCGTCCAGGTCCTGAAGGCCCGCATCGCCCAGTTGGGCGCCGACCACCCCTATGTCCGCCAGTGGATCGCGACCCAGCGGGCGGTGTTCTCGGCCTGCGACCACGGTTATCGTCAGGAAGCGCTCAAGGATGTCGCCCTGCCGCCGCCCCTGGCCATCGGCGACCCCGTCCTGGCCAAGCTGCAGGCCGCCGACCGCGCCTACCAGGCGGCCGCCCTAGCCTTCTATCTGCGCTACGATCCGGCGACCCTGGCCGCCTTCCGCAAAATCGCCCAGAGCGCGTCCCCCCATCGCCTGTTCGCCCGCTACATGGTCGCCGCCATCCGGGCCGGAACCGACGGCGAGAACCTCACCTGGACCGTCCCCCATCCCCTCGTCCCGCCCGCCGAGTCGATCGCCGAGATCCAGGCCATCCTCGCCGACCCGAACCTGGCGGCGATCCATCCGCAGGCCCAGGAACTGCTGGGCTGGGTGGCCGCCAACGTCGCCGACGCGCCGACCCGCCGCGCCCAGGTGCTGGCCTCCCTGGCGGCGGTGGAAGTCCCTGGCGACCGACTGGCCCGCGACGTCCAGGCCCAACGCCGCTATGCGCTGGCGGTCGAGGATCTCAGCCACCTGCACCAGGCCGACGCCCTGGGCGAGCCGGACTGGTGGCTGAAGACCAGCGGTCCGCCGCCGGAATATACCGGCAGCCAAGCGATGATGGACGCGGCCCGGACCGATCCGATGGCGGCCTGGCTGCTGTTTCCCACACCCTATCTGCACGGCCAGGCCTGGGCCGCGTTCGAGGGCGAGGCCAAGGGCTGGCCCGCCCTGACGGCCTATGCCGAACAGAACGCCGCCGGCGCCGATCCGCAAGGGAACGGCGTCGCCTTCGCCTGGTCGCGCCTGCTGGCGACCACCCAGCCGGGCTATTACGAGGAAGGCGCCTGGGAGACCGTCGACGACGAGACGGGCAAGGCCGCCCAGGGCGACGACCAGATGATCGCCGCCCTGGCCTTCGACTTCTATCCCCAGGTGCGCCGGGCCCTGGTCAGCGGCGAGCCCGCCGGGTTCGAGGCCGCGCTGGCGCACATGAAGGCCCTGCCGTTCAGGACTTCGGTCCTCTACGCCGCCGCCCGCCACGACGGCCTGCAGTACCTGATGTCGACAGGCCGCGCGCGGGAGGCCCGCCTGTGGCGCGACGCCCTGCCCCGCCCCGCGTTCGAGCCCGACGACTTCAGCGCCGCAGTCTACGGCTATCCCGACGCCGCCCTGCTGCAAATCCTGGCCGAGGACGAGGACCACTTCGTCGCCGCCCTGGCGCTGAATACGTCCGGCGCCGAGAACCTGCCCCTGCAGAACCACCTGTCGATCGCCGCCCTGCGCGGACTGGCCGCCCGGACGGACGTGGCCCGGCCGCTGCGCGCCCGGTTCGCCCGCATCGCCTGGTCGCGCACCTATGCCCTGGGGCGGACAGTCGACGCCGATCTCGACCGGATGGCCCGCGACCTCAACCCGGCCATGGCCGCCTGGACCTCCAAGCCCGGCAAGGCGCGTCCAAACGACCGTCGCGTGCTGCTGGACGTGCTGCGCACACCCGGGATCGCCATCCTGATCGTCGACACCGACCGCGACCTGCCCGGGCAGGGTCCGATCCCCGAAGACGCCGTCGGCCTGACCAAGATCGACCTCTACAACCACGACGACGACAACTGGTGGTGCCGCTGGAAGAAGGGCCGCAATCGACGTCTGCTGGAAGAGCTGTTGTTCGACACCTTCTACGGCTCGGTCGACTTCGACCTGGTCGACGGCCGCACGGCCTATGGCCTGCGCGACAAGCTCAATCCGATGCTGGCCAGCAGCTTCGCCTTCAAGAACCAGGATCCGGCCGAGATCGACGCCCTGTCGAAGATCGCCTGCGCGCCGAAGATGCTGAACGAGCGGACCCTGGGCTGGGTGGAGCACCCTGGCCTGTTCGGAAGCCGCGACGGCCAGGCCGAGGCCTTGGCCCTGGCGGTCAAGTCCACCCGCTACGGCTGCTATTCGGACGGGCCGCACGGGGTCTATTCGAAGGCCGCCTGGACCGCCCTGCGCGCGCGCTTTGGCCAGACGGAATGGGCGATCAAGACCAAATACTGGTTCAACTGCCCCAACAGCGCCAAGGACTGCCCGGCGCTGGCGGACGATTGAGGCGCGCGCCCTAACCCTTTTTCCGCGCCGCGATCCACGCGTCGATCTTCGCCTCCAGTACCGCCAGCGGCAGCGAGCCGTTCAGCAGCACCGCGTCGTGGAAGGCCCGTTCGTCGAACCTGTCGCCCAGAGCCGCCTCGGCGCGGTGGCGCAGTTCCAGGATCTTCAGCTCGCCGACCTTGTAGGCCAGGGCCTGGCCCGGCCAGCTCACATAACGGGCCACCTCGACGTCGATATTGGTCGGCGACAGGGCGGTGTTGTCGAGGAAGCAGGCCTTGGCCTGGTCGATGGTCCAGTGCTTGGCGTGGATGCCGGTGTCGGCCACCAGCCGGCAGGCGCGCCACATCTCGTAGGACAGGCGGCCGAACAGCTCATAGGGGTCGCGATAGATCCCCATCTCCTCGCCCAGCCACTCGGAATAGAGGCCCCAGCCCTCGCCATAGGCGTTGAAATAGATCGTCTTGCGAAACTCCGGGACGCCGGTCTGTTCCTGGGCCAGCGCGGTCTGGATGTGGTGGCCGGGCGCGCCCTCGTGCAGCACCAGGGCGGGAAGTTCGTAGAGCGGCCGTTGGTCCAGGGCCGAGGTGTTGATCATCAGGCCCCCGGCCCGGCCGGTCTTGGCGTCGCCGCCGAAATAGCGGCCGGTGGTGTAGCCCTGCTCGATGCTGGCCGGCACCGGCCGCACGCCATAGGTCAGGCGCGGCAAGGTTCCGAAGTGGGCGGGCAGTTGGTCGTCGGAACGCTTGGCGATCTCGCTGGCCTTCTCCAGCAGTTGCTGGCGGCTGGTGGCGTAGAAGCGCGGGTCCTTGCGCAGGAAGGCGATGAAGGCCGGCAGGTCGCCCGTGAAGCCGGCCTCCTTCATCACGACCTCCATCCGCGCCCGGATGCGCGCCACCTCCGACTGGCCCAGCGCGTGGACCTGGTCGGCGGTCAGGGTCGTGGTGGTGTGACGACGCACCAGGAAGGCGTAGTAGCGCGCGCCGTCCGGCAGGTCGGACACCGCCAGGCTCTTGGCGGCGCGCGGCAGGTACTCGCGCTCCATGAAGGTCACGAACCCGGCGCGGGCGGGCGCGACCTTGTCGGTCACGACCTTGGTCCCCTCGGCCAGCAGGGCGGCGCGACGGTCGGCGGGGATGGAGGCTGGCAAGTCGCGCAGCGGGGCGAGCAACGGCTCGTCGGCGATCGGCGTGGCGGCGGTGCGGCGGGCGCGGTCGAGCACCGCCTGGGCGGTCGGGACAGCTTGGACGAAGCCCGTGCTTACCCCGCGCCGGGCGTCGGCGATATTGGCCGCGTACCAGTCGGGCGTGTCGGCCAGCAGCGCGATCCACGCCTTCGCCTCGGCCTCGGACTTCAGGTGCATGCCGTTGGCGCGGTACAGCAGGATGACGTCGAAGCCGCCGTCGGTGCTGAACGGCATCCGCGCCTCGTCGAACGACAGGCCCTCCAGCCGCTCGTCCAGGCTCCATGCGAGGATGGCGTGGGTCAGGCGCTGGTCGGGCGTCAGGGCGGTCAGGTCGACGCCGCCCAGCGCTTGGCGGGCCGAGGTCAGCAAGGCCTTGCGGTCGGCGTCCGCCTTGGGGCCGACCGGCGGAAACTTGAAGCGCGAAGCCTCATCGGCCCCGCCCTCGCCGTCATCCTCGCCGGCGCCCGAGGCCTCGTAGGCCTTCACCGCCTGGGCCAGGCGGTCGGCCGCGCCAGGCGCGGCGGCGACGGCCGCGCCGTTCAACATCAAGGCCAGGGCCAGGCCCAGAAGGACGCGTTTGGACATCGCAAACTCCCCGCAAGTCTGTGCGGGGTTAGAGCAGGAATCGCGGCGCGGCCCAACCGGCGGAGGCCGGCCCCTAGAACGTCGTCCGGCAGCCCTGCTTGGCGTGGACCCCGCGCAGGAAGCCGCGGCGGGCGTAGCCGGCGTCGAGGGCGGCGTTCAGGCGGCGGTCGGCCGGGGCCGCGCCGGTGAGTTCGCGGACCAGGCCCCGGAAGGGAATGATGGTGTTGACCACCGTCTTGCCGCCGGCCTCGGCCAGCTTGCCGGCGCGGTTTTCCTTGACCTCGTTGCCGACTACATAGTCGGGACCGAGCACCGCGTTGAGGCTGGTGACCTCAGCGGCCAGTTGCTTGCAGGTCTTCAGGCCCTTGAGCGTGTAGGGATCGTTCTGCGCCTTGACCAGGATCGGCGGGACCTGGCGCTTCATGATGCCGACGTCGCGCACCGGCTGGGTGCCGATGTCGACGGACTTCTTGCGGACCTCGGTCCAGCCGCCCTCCTGGGGCTCGGCGGTTTCCGGGGTCGTGGACGAATTGGGGGGCGTGACCTGCTTCGCGGGCTTCGTGGTGGGGGCCTCGGCAGCGGACTGCTTGATCGGGTATTGCGGCTTGGCCTGCGCCGCCTGGGCCTGGACCGCCCCGGTCAGGGCCAGCAGCGCCGCGAGCGCCGCCATGCGGGCCACGTGCGTTCGTCCAAGCTTGAAGTTCGTCATCGTCGATATCCCCAGTCCCACCTTGCGCAGGTGATCGCCGCTCAGGAACGGCGGGCTACGCAACGGGTTCCACGGCAGAGCTAACAGGAGCCCACCGGATGCGTCACTTCAAATTCTTGGGGGAAGAAATTGGAGCGGGCGAAGAGATTCGAACTCTCGACCCCAACCTTGGCAAGGTTGTGCTCTACCACTGAGCTACGCCCGCATC
>FTJN01003206.1_pt2 | contig 20856 bp, 26 predicted proteins | sample 1658361 | NCBI WGS metagenome assembly FTJN01 (sample SAMEA3914819, study PRJEB12502) | metagenome | biome: forest; material: soil | place: Canada | collected 2010-06-26 | depth 0.3 m
ACGCGCAACATCTCGGGCACCAACCACCACCATGTCGAGCTGGAGGCCGAGCTGGCCGACCTGCACGGCAAGGAAGCGGCCCTGCTGTTCACCTCGGGCTATGTCTCCAACGAAGCCAGCCTGTCGGCGCTGCAGAAGATCCTGCCGGGCCTGATCATCTTCTCCGACGCCCAGAACCACGCCTCGATGATCGCCGGGATCCGCAACGGCGGCTGCCAGCGGCACATCTTCCGTCACAACGACCTGGCGCACCTCGAAGAGCTGCTGGTCGCCGCCCCGGCCGACGCGCCCAAGCTGGTGGCCTTCGAGAGCGTCTATTCCATGGACGGCGACATCGCCGACATGGCCGGCACCGTGGCCCTGGCCAAGAAGTACGGCGCCATGACCTATCTGGACGAGGTCCATGCCGTGGGCATGTACGGCCCGCGCGGCGGCGGCGTCGCCGAGCGCGACGGCCTGATGGACCAGATCGACATCATCGAAGGCACGCTAGGCAAGGCGTTCGGCGTGATGGGCGGCTACATCACCGGCGACACCGTGGTGGTCGACGCCATCCGCCTGGTCGCCTCGGGCTTCATCTTCACCACCTCGCTGCCGCCCGCCCTGACCGCCGGGGCCCTGGCCAGCGTCAAGTACCTCAAGCAGCACCCGGAGGTCCGCGAGGCCCACCAGGAGCGCGCCGCGACGCTTAAGGCGATGTTCAAGGCCGCCGGCCTGCCGGTGATGGAAAACGACAGCCACATCGTGCCGGTGCTGGTCGGCGACCCTCACCACACCAAGCTGATCAGCGACATGCTGCTGGCCGACCACGGCGTCTATGTGCAGCCGATCAACTACCCGACCGTGCCGCGGGGCACCGAGCGCCTGCGCTTCACGCCGACGCCGTTCCACACCGACGACATGATGCGCAAGCTGGTCGGCGCGATGGAAAAGCTCTGGGCCCACTGCAACGTGGCCCGCATGGGCGGCCACGCGGCGTAAGGTTCACACCGAGATCACAAAGAAAAAGCCGCGCTCTTACGAGCGCGGCTTTTTCTTTGTGTGGGAAGTGGGAGCTACCGTCCCCGCATCTTCCCCTTGCCCAGGCCGATCGATTTGGCGAAGTCCGAGCGCCGCTCGGCATAGGCCGGAGCCACCATCGGATAATCCCCCGGCAGCGACCATTTGCGGCGGTATTCCTCGGGGCTCATGTCGTAGTGGGTGCGCAGGTAGCGCTTGAGCATCTTCAGCTTCTTGCCGTCTTCCAGGCAGACGATGTAGTCGCGCTGGATCGAGCGCGAGACCGGCACGGCGGGCTTGGCGCGTTCGGCGGGGCGCTCGATCTCGGACGCGCCCAGGGCCGAAAGGGCGCCGTGCACAGAGCGGATCAGGTCGGGCACCACCGAGCGGGCCACGGTGTTCTGGGCGACATAGGCGGCCACGATCCCGGCGCTGAGGCCCAGGATATCGACATTGTCATCGTTGGTTTCGATCTCGCCGTACGACATCGCCATACTGATCGCCTCGTCTTTCACAGTCACTGAAACACCCGACGCGCCAGTCCTTCTGGCGCCGGTTCCTGCGCAACGCGTCGCCTCGCCGCGAGGTTCCCGGATTGATCGTGGCGCGAAGGGGGGTAAAGAGAGCGCGACCGACTCCCGCCCGAGTCCGTCAAGTCGACCTTCTTCCAGTCTCCCAGCCCCAGGAGAGCGTCCATGACCGCCCCGGCCAACAACATCACCGCCGACAAGAACGCCTTCTTCGGGGCCGATCTGGCCGCGGCCGACCGCGACATCTTCGATCGCATCGGTCTGGAACTGACCCGCCAGCAGAACCAGATCGAGCTGATCGCGTCCGAGAACATCGTCTCGCGCGCGGTGCTCGAGGCCCAGGGCTCGATCCTGACCAACAAGTACGCCGAGGGCTATCCGGGCAAGCGCTACTACGGCGGCTGCGAATATGTCGACGAGATCGAGACCATCGCCATCGAGCGCGCCAAGTCGCTGTTCGGCGCGGGCTTCGCCAACGTCCAGCCCCACTCGGGCTCGCAGGCCAACCAGTCGGTGTTCATGGCCCTGCTGCAGCCGGGCGACACCTTCCTGGGCATGGACCTGGCCGCCGGCGGCCACCTGACCCACGGCAGCCCCGCCAACCAGTCGGGCAAGTGGTTCAAGCCGGTGTCCTACACGGTGCGCCAGCAGGACCAGCTGATCGACTACGACGCCGTCGAAGAGGTCGCCAAGGCCAACAAGCCCAAGCTGATCATCGCCGGCGGTAGCGCCTATAGCCGCCAGATCGACTTCGCCCGCTTCCGCCAGATCGCCGACGCGGTCGGGGCCTATCTGATGGTCGACATGGCCCACTTCGCGGGCCTGGTGGCCGGCGGCGTGTTCCCCAGCCCCATCCCGCACGCCCACGTGGTCACCACCACCACCCACAAGACCCTGCGCGGTCCGCGCGGCGGCATGGTGCTGACCAATGACGAAGCCATCATCAAGAAGGTCAATTCCGCGGTGTTCCCCGGTCTGCAAGGCGGTCCGCTGGAGCACGTGATCGCCGCCAAGGCCGTGGCGTTCGGCGAGGCGCTGCAGCCGGCGTTCAAGGCCTATGCGCAAGCGGTCATCGATAACGCTCGGGCGTTATCCGAGGCCCTGCAGACCCAGGGCGTCAACATCGTCTCGGGCGGCACCGACAGCCACCTGATGCTGGTCGACCTGCGACCCAAGGGCGTGACCGGCCGCGACGCCGAGCACAGCCTCGAGCGCGCCCACATGACCTGCAACAAGAACGGCGTACCGTTCGACACCGCGCCGTTCACCGTCACCTCGGGCATCCGCCTGGGCACCCCGGCCGGCACCACCCGCGGCTTCGGCACGGCCGAGTTCACCCGCGTCGGCCAACTGATCGGCGAGGTGGTCAACGGCCTGGCCGCCAACGGTCCGACCGGCAATGGCGAGGTCGAGGCCAAGGTGCGCGAGGAAGTGCTGGCCTTGACGGCGCGGTTCCCGATCTACAACTAATAGGCCAATCGCGGTCGGGAGGGCCTAGATCATGCGCTGCCCGTTCTGCGGCCACATGGAAAGCCAGGTGAAGGACAGCCGTCCGTCGGAAGACGGGGCGGCCATCCGGCGTCGTCGGCTGTGCCCCGAATGTGGTGGCCGCTTCACCACCTTCGAGCGGGTGCAGCTGCGCGAGCTGACCATCGTCAAGCGTTCGGGCCGGCGCTCGCCGTTCGATCGCGAGAAGCTGGTGCGCTCGATCTCGTTGGCCATGCAGAAGCGCCCCGTGGATCCCGAGCGGGTCGATCGGATGGTCAACGGCATCGTCCGGCAGCTGGAAAGCCTGGGCGAGACCGAACTTCCGTCCTCCGCGGTGGGCGAGATGGCCATGAAGGCGCTGAAGGCGCTCGATGACGTGGCCTATGTGCGATACGCCTCGGTCTATCGCGATTTCCGGGAAACCAGCGATTTCGCGAAGTTTCTTGGCCAAGAAGGCTTGAGCGACGTCGCCGAAGACGAGCTATAGGCGCATTCTAAGATTAGAGTTTTTGGCGACGCCGCCGTCATTCTACGACTTAAGTTTGGCGGCGAAGCCGCCGGGGGCTACGATTCGATTTTGCGACGGCGCCGTTTGGTGCGAAGTGACCGGTCCCGTCGAGGAGAATTCTAAGGACTATGGTGGAAGATAAAATTCGCCTGCTGATCGTGGAGGCCCGTCGCTATTCGGGGCTTTCCGACGCGTTGCTACAAGGCGCGGCGCAGGCGATCGACGCCCAGGGCGTCGATTATGACGTGATCACCGTGTCCGAGGCGATGCAGCTGCCGACCGCCATCGCCTTGGCCGAGGAAGCCGGCAACCGTCCGGTGGGCGTGCGCTATGACGGCTTCGTGGCGCTGGGCGTCATCATCCGGGGCGAGACCTATCATTCCGAGATCATGGCCAACGAGACCGCGCGCGGTCTCAACGACCTGTCGTTCGGCAAGCGCCTGGCCATCGGTTACGGCGTGGTGACGGTTGAAGACGAAGATCAGGCCTGGAGCCGGGCTCGGGCAGCCGAGGGCGACAGGGGCGGCAAGGCCGCGCAAGAATGTCTGGAGATCATTGGTTTGAAGCGTCAATTGCTGGGACAAGCGCGATGAGCCGGGGCGATCGCATCCAGCCGCGCTCGGTGGCTCGCCTGGCCGCCGTCCAGGCCCTGTACCAGATGGAAGTTTCCGGTGTCGGCGTCGACGCCGTGGTGCGCGAGTTCGCCGAACACCGCTTCGACCGCGACGTCGACGGTCCCGACACCGACCGCCTGGCCGCCGCCGACGAGACCTTCTTCGCCGATCTGGCCAAGGGCGTCGTCGCCCATCAGTCCGCCATCGACCAAGCCATCGTCAAGCGCCTGGCCTCGAACTGGAAGTTGGAGCGGCTGGACGCCACCGCGCGCGCGGTTCTGCGTTCGGGCGCCTACGAGCTGATGCACCGCCCCGACGTGCCGACCGAGGTGGTGATCAACGAATATGTCGAGATCGCCAAATCCTTCTTCGAGGGACCGGAATCCGGTTTCATCAACGGCGCCCTGGACGCCATCGCGCGTGACTCCAGAAGCTGACGACGACTGGTTCGACGAACCGACGGCGGAAGCGCCGGCGGTCGATGACGCATGGTTCGACGAGGCCGCGACGCCCGCCGCCGCGCCGCCCGTCGATGAATTCGGTCTGATCGAGCGCCTGCTGCGCCCGCTGACGCGCGGCGACGAGGCGGCGCTGAGCTTGCTCGATGACGCCGCCGTGCTGCCTTCGCGCCCCGGCTACGACCTGGTGATCACCAAGGACGCCATGGTGGCCGGCGTGCACTTCCTGGCCGGCGAGGACCTGGACGTCATCGCCAAGCGGCTGCTGCGCACCAACCTGTCGGATCTGGCCGCCAAGGGCGCGGTTCCGTACGGCTATTTCCTGGCGGTGGGCTGGCCCTCGGGCACCACCCTGACCGACCGCGAGACCTTCGCCCGCGGCCTGGGCGAGGACGGCGAACTCTATGACGTCAGCCTGCTGGGCGGCGACACCGTGACGACCTCGGGCCCGATGGTGGTCTCGGCCACCTTCCTGGGCTGGGTGCCCAGCGGTGACGCCGTGCTGCGCAAGGGCGCGCGAGTCGGCGACCGACTGATGGTCAGCGGCACGATCGGCGACGGCTGGCTGGGTCTGCTGGCTCACTGGGGCGAGGTCGAGGACCCGGACGGCGGTCTCGTGCGTCGCTACCGCCTGCCACCGCCGCGCCTGGCCATCCGCGACGCCCTGCGCGCCTATGCCCGCGCCGCGGCCGATGTTTCCGACGGCCTGCTGGCCGACGCGGCTCACGTGGCCAAGGCCAGCGGCGTGCGGGTGAAAGTGGACCTCGACCGCCTGCCGCTGTCGCCCGGCGCTCGCAATTGGTTGGGCGCCCAGCCGGAAGCCGGCGAGGCTCGGATGTCGCTGGCCTCGGGCGGCGACGACTACGAGATCGTCTGCGCCGTCGACCCCACCGACGTGGCCGCCTTTCAGGCCGCCGCCATGGCCGCCGGAGTCCCCGTGCGCGACATCGGCGAGTTCGTGGAAGGCGAGGGGATCTGCGCCCTGTTCAAGGGCAAGGACATCACCCCTGAACGCCTGGGTTGGTTGCACGGCTGAGTTGGACGATTAGCGCCCCCGCGATGCCCGCTCAGCGTTGATTTAGGTCAAGGTGTCCCAAGGTAAGCCAGCGGCCAATGAAGCCGCGGCGACAGGGAGCGAGACCTCATGCACATCTTCGTGGAACACACGATCTACGCGTCGCCCGACGACGTGGCGGCGATCATGTTCGACCCCGATCGCGAGGGCGAGTGGATCGCCAAGGGCGGCAAGGCCGAGCGCTTGACGCCGGGCGACCTGGCCGTCGGCTCGCGGGTCCGGCACGACGTCGGCGTGCTGGGTTGGCAGTTCTCGTTCGTCACCGAGGTCACGGCGCTGGATCCCGGCCGCACGCTGGAAATGAAGACCGTCGATACGGCCGACCAGGGCGCGATCATCTATCAGGTCGTGGAGACGTCCGGCGGCGCGATCGCCTCCATCCAGGTGGAGGACGAATCCATGGCCCGCTTCCCGCACTCGGTGTGGGCCCGCAAGAAACAGGCGGAAGAGAACCTGGCGCATCTGGCGCGGTCCGTGGCCAACGCGCATGGCGGGTCGGCCAAGGATGACGGTCCCGACGCCTAGGACTTACGGATTCGGCACGGTGCTTGGTCCTCGTCCTTCGACAAGCTCAGGATGAGGACCATTTACAGGCCTGGCATTCGAAAACCTCATCCTGAGCCTGTCGAAGGACGAGGTCTTCGAATCCCGAAGCTCGGAAACCAAACCTCAAGCCTTGTTGGTTAAGGCAATGGGCATGACCCGCTCTTCGCCGATCCACCGCCGTGCCCTGCTGCTCGCCCCGCTGGCCCTGCTGGCGGCGACGCCGGCCTTCGCCAACAGTCCCAAGAAGAAGGGCAAGGAAGGCGAAGGCGAGGAGAAGGCCGATCCGGTCATCAAGCTGCAGTCGATGGCCTTGCCGATCATCGTCGACGGGCGGCTGGTCAACTACGTCTTCATCCAGTCCAGCATCACCCTCAAGCCCGAGATCCTGGTCACGGTGTTCGAGGGCAAGGAGCCGATGCTGCGCGACGCCATCGTCCGCGAGGCGCACAGCAAGCCCTTCATGCGCCCCGACAGCTATGTGGCCCTCGACGAAGTCCGGCTGAAGGCCTCGATCCTGCGCGAGACCAACAGGCTGATCGGGCCGGGCAAGGTGGCGATGGTGACCATCGTCAAGCAGACGCCGCGCAACTTCGTGCCGCCGCCGCCCAAGCCGGGGACGCAGACCAAGGCGGCCCCCCGCGTCGAGATGGTCGGCGACTCCAGCATCGTCCCCTAGGGCGCTTCCGGGCCCTCATGGCCCCTTTCTTGGCCCAAGCTGACTGAACCCTGTTCCCGCAAGCGGTTGACACCCCGTGGCCATTTGGCACTGTCGTCGCCTTGGCGTCGTGTCGACGCCATCAGGGAGCATCGAGGGGGCAAGAGGCCATAGGCCCGCCCGCCGTGCGCGGCTGGGGACGGTCTTTCGCGACCATTATCCCGCCGCACCGGCGACCCTCTCGTGATTTGAAACGCAAAGAGGGCGGATACCGATGAGTTCTTGGCTTTATGTGGCCATTGGGGCCGGGCTGCTGGCGGTGCTGTATGGCGCCGTGCAGACGGCTTCGTTGATGCGGGCGTCGCCCGGTAATGCAAAAATGCAAGAAATCGCTGCGGCGATCCAGGAGGGCGCTCAGGCCTATCTGAACCGCCAGTACACGACGATCGGCATCGTGGGCGTGGTGGTGATCGCCTTGCTGGCGTTCTTCTTCAAATCCTGGGAACAGCCCGTCGGCTTCGCCCTGGGCGCGATCCTGTCGGGCGCGGCCGGCTTCGCGGGCATGCTGATCTCGGTCCGGGCCAATGTCCGCACCGCCCAGGCCTCGTCCGAGAGCCTGGCGGCCGGCCTGAAGATGGCCTTCACCTCCGGCGCCGTGACCGGCATGCTGGTGGCGGGCTTCGCCCTGATCGGCGTGGCCGGCTATTTCGCCATCCTGCTGCAAACGGGTCATGCCGGCACCGACCGCGTGGTGGTCGACTCGCTGGTGTCGCTGGGCTTTGGCGCCTCCTTGATCTCGATCTTCGCCCGTCTGGGCGGGGGCATCTTCACCAAGGGCGCCGACGTGGGCGGCGATCTGGTGGGCAAGGTCGAGGCCGGCATTCCGGAAGATGACCCGCGCAACGCCGCGACCATCGCCGACAACGTCGGCGACAATGTCGGCGACTGCGCCGGCATGGCCGCCGACCTGTTCGAGACCTATGCGGTGACTACGGTCGCCACCATGGTCCTGGCGGCGATCTTCTTCCGTGGCGCCGGCGTCGAAACGGTCTCTTCGATGATGTTGCTGCCGCTGGCCATCTGCGCGGTCTGCATCGTCACCTCGATCATCGGCTCGTTCGCCGTGCGTCTGGGCAAGAAGCAGAACATCATGGGGGCCCTCTATCAGGGCCTGATCGTCACCGGCGTTCTGTCGATCCCGGCGGTCTATTATGTGATCCACCAACTGGTGCCGACCGCCGTGACGGTCGGAACGCGCACCTTCGACGCCAACAGCCTGTTCCACTGCGGGCTGGTCGGGCTGGCGGTCACCGCCGCGATCGTGGTCATCACCGAATACTACACCGGCACCAACTTCCGTCCGGTGAAGTCGGTGGCCCAGGCCAGCGTCTCGGGTCACGGCACCAACGTGATCCAGGGTCTGGCCATGTCGCTGGAATCCACGGCCCTGCCGGCCCTGACCATCATCGTCGGCATCCTGGTGACCTATAACCTGGCGGGCCTGTTCGGCATCGCCATCGCCACCACCACCATGCTGTCCCTGGCCGGCTTCATCGTCGCCCTGGACGCCTTCGGTCCGGTCACCGACAACGCCGGCGGCATCGCGGAAATGGCCGGCCTGCCGCCGGAAGTCCGCGTCACCACCGACGCGCTGGACGCCGTGGGCAACACCACCAAGGCCGTCACCAAGGGCTATGCCATCGGTTCGGCCGGCCTGGGCGCCCTGGTGCTGTTCGCCGCCTATACCGAGGACCTGAAGTTCTTCTCGGCTCACGCCGAGGCGGGCAGCTTCTTCGACGGCATGGGTCCGGTGACCTTCGACCTGTCCAACCCCTATGTCGTGGTCGGCCTGCTGTTCGGGGGGCTGCTGCCCTTCCTGTTCAGCGGCCTGTCGATGACGGCCGTGGGGCGGGCCGCCGAGTCCGTCGTGGCCGAGGTGCGTCGCCAGTTCCGCGAGAACCCGGGGATCATGACCTATGAGACCAAGCCGGAATACGGCAAGGCCGTGGACATCCTGACCAAGGCGGCGATCCGCGAGATGATCGTGCCGTCGCTGCTGCCGGTCGTGTCGCCGATCGTGCTGTTCTTCGTGATCAAGGCCATCGCCGGCAAGGTCGACGCGTTCGCGTCGCTCGGCGCCATGCTGATGGGCGTGATCGTCACCGGTCTGTTCGTCGCCATCTCGATGACCAGCGGCGGCGGCGCCTGGGACAACGCCAAGAAGGTGATCGAGGAAGGTTTCACCGACAAGGACGGCGTCCTGCACAAGAAGGGTTCGGAGGCTCACAAGGCCGCCGTCACCGGCGACACCGTCGGCGACCCCTACAAGGACACCTCGGGTCCGGCCGTGAACCCGATGATCAAGATCACCAACATCGTGGCCCTGCTGCTGCTGGCGGTGCTGGCCCACGGCGTCTGATTTCGATCGGAACCTGACATGACGACGCCCCGGAGGTTTCCCTCCGGGGCGTTTTCATTTGGGCAGCTGGGTTGGCCTAGCTGCGGCGGCCGTCGTGACGGTCGTCGTGGCGATCGCGGCGGTCGTCACGGTCATGACGTTCCACCTGGATCTGGCGGCTCAGGCGATCGAAGCGAGCGTCCAGGTCGGCGCGTTCGCGCATCGACAGGCCGTTCGACCGGCGATAGCTGGTCTCCAGGCGGGTGATCGAGCGGAACTCGCTACGCAGGCGCGTGGCTTCCGAGCGGGTCAGGGCGCCGTTGCGAACGCCTTGGTTGATGCGTTGTTCGAGGTTGGCCTGACGCTGGTTGACCGACTGCCACGGGGCGGCTTGAGCGGCCAGGGGAGCGGCGGCGACGGTGGCCAGGGCGGCCAGGGCGAGAAGAGTGCGCTTCATGATGTGTTCTCCGACGATAATCTGTCGGGCGCCCGACGCGTCCGATGGAGGCCATAAAGCGCCACCTCGCCTGAACGTTCCCAGAGCGCGCGGTTATGTTCCATTCATGTGGCGGGAGTCGTGAGGCGGTCGAGGAAACCGCTCTAGTACATTTCCTCGAGGTCCATCGCGCCGGCCTCCGCCGACTCGGCGCCTCGGCGTTCCTCGCCCACGTATTCGTGGTCGATGCGCCGGCGACGGCAGGGGCCGAAATAGGCGCCGGCCCGGACAAAGTCGCGCGGATTGTTGATCACCTCATTGACCCGGTGCAGCACGCCGCGCGCGGTCAGGGGCTTGGCCAGGAATTCGGTGACCCCGGCCATGCGCGCCTCGTCGAGGCTGGCGCGGGTGGCGTGGCCGGTGACCATGATGATCGGCGTATAGGGATTGCTGCTGGCCGGCGAGGTGCGCACCCAGCGGATGAAGGCCAGGCCGTCGACCGGCTGCATCATCAGGTCGGTGAAGATGATGTCGACTTCGTGCTCGGTGACGGCCTTCAGCGCCGCGACGCCGTCGGCGGCTTCGAGAATCTTGCGCACGCCCAATGACTTCAGGACCGTGCCGATGATTTCGCGCATGGGCGCATTGTCGTCGATGATGAGCACCGTCAACGGACGCAGATCGGGCGCGCTCAAAACTAGTCCCCCTGGAAGTTGCATCGCGCGGCGTTGAGCCGCCACGACCTTGCCGGGGAGAATGCAGGGATCGTCGTTGAGAAACCGTTGATACCGCGACGAATTATCGCGGAATTTCAGGCGCTTGTGTTTAACGAACCGTACAGCCTGGCTTGGCCGGGACCTAGGGCGCGCCGTTCCCGGCGGATCCGGTCGAACCTTGGGTTTAGCGGTTTGGCGCGCATTCGCGTCAACCGACGGTCGCTCCGGCTCGAAAAGACTAGCGGCGGTCCTGCGGACGGTTGCCCGGGACGTCCTGGTCGTCCTGGGGCAGCATGCCGCCACGGCCGACGTTGCCCAGCAACTGCTCGAGGATGGTCATCTCACGGCCGCGGGTCGGAGTCTCATGGCCGTTATAGGCGATGACCTTGCCGTCCTTCAGGGTGAAGGTGTCCACCGAGGCGACCTTTTCGTCGGCCGGGTTGAACTTGATGGCCACCACGTCGCGCTTGATCACGCGGGGCTTGTAGAAGGCCACGCGGTCGGTGGTCTGCGAGATGTAGTACCAGGCGTTGGCGTCGAAGGTCGACGTGGCCGAGGGCGAGCCGAGCTTTTCGGTGACCGTCGACTTGCTGTCCTCGCCGACCTTCATGTCGACGGGCTTGGCTTCGATGGCTTGGAAGCCCGAATAGCTCGTCAGCGGCGTACAGCCCCCGGCGACGGCGGCGAGACCGATGACGGCGGCGGCGAGAACGGCGGGACGAAACATTGAGGCTCCGGAACCTAAGCAGGCTGACTTTGACCTATCGCCCGCGCGGGCTTAGTTCAATGGTCCGCGTGGACCGAACGGCTAACTAGTTCCGTGTCGCGGCGAAATCGAGGCGAAGTGATGTTTCTGGATCGGCTGCTCAAACCCAGGCCCGCCAAGGCGGCGGGGGGTAAACTCTATGCCTCGGCGGTGGCTCAGGCTCGTTCGCCGGCGTTTTACGCCCAGATGGGCGTCCACGACTCGATGGAAGGCCGGTTCGAGCTGTTCACCCTGCACGTGGCGCTGATCCTGGAGCGCCTGAAGGCCCAGGGCGAGTCGGCGGCCGAGGTCTCGCAGGAAACCTTCAATGCCTATACCCGCGGCCTGGACGACGCCTTCCGCGAGATCGGGGTGTCCGACACCGCGGTCGGCAAGAAGATGAAGAAGCTGGTCGGCGCCGCCTATGGCCGGCTCAAGGCGTTCGACGAGGCGGCCAACGCCCTGCCGGACCGGACCGTCCTGACCGCCGCCCTGGCCCGCACGGCCTTCGAGGAGCGCGGCGAGGGCGATCTGGCGGCCCTGACCGACTATGTGGTCGCCGCGCGCGACAGCCTGGCGGCCCAGCCGTTGGACAGCCTGATGCAAGGAGAGGCCCAATGGCCGAAGGCGTGATCAATCCGTGGCCCTACAGCGTCACCCTGGGGCGGATGGGCCGTAGCGGTCTGGATCTGCGCTTCGAGCCCGACGCCGAGGCGCGGGCGGCCATCGCAAAGACGCTGAACCTCGTGTCGCTGGAATCGCTGGACGCCGAGGTGTTCCTTCGCCCTTGGCTGGACGGCGCCGAGATCTCGGGCCTGATCCGCGCGCGCGTCGTCCAGCTGTGCAGCGTCTCGGCCGACGACTTCGAGGAACCGATCGAATCGCGGTTCTCGGTCCGTGTCCTGCCGGCCGACAGCGAGAACAGCTCGCCCGACGAGAACGGCGACCTGGCCCTGGATCCCGACGGCGACGATCCGCCCGATGTGCTGGACGGAGAGACGATGGACGTCTCCGGCTATGTGATCGAACACCTGGCCCTGGAGCTGGATCCGTTCCCCCGCAAGCCCGGCGCGGTGTTCGAGCCGCCGCCCGAACCGGTCGATCTGTCGCCCTTCGCCGCGCTGAAGGCGTTGAAGACCGACCCCGAAGCGGGCAGCGAAGGGGCCTGAAATGGCTCTTTCGTTCCGCTTGCGTGATATTCTCGCGGCTGTATCGTCCCGCCGCCTCGACATCACAGTTGATTTTGGGCGGTACGCCGCTCCAGGAGCCGATAGCGCCTCGTGCCTCAACCCGTAGTCATTTCGATCGACGCCATGGGCGGAGATCACGGCCCGTCCGTGATCGTGCCCGCCGTGGCCATCGCCGCCCAGAGCCTGCCCGACGTCCGCTTCCTGCTGCATGGCGACGAGATCCAGTTGAACGCCGAACTGGCCAAGTCGCCGGGCGCGCGGGCGGTCTGCCAGGTGCGTCACACCGACAAGGCGATCTCGATGGACGAGAAGCCCGCCCAGGCCATGCGCCGGGGCAAGGGCTCCAGCCTGTGGAACGCCGTGGAATCGATCCGCGCCGGCGAGGCCGCCGCCGTGGTCTCGGCCGGCAACACCGGCGCGCTGATGGCGATCTCCAAACTGATCCTGCGCATGGGAGCCAATCTGGAGCGCCCGGCCATTGTCGCCAATTGGCCGACGATGCGGGGCGTCTCGACCGTGCTCGACGTCGGCGCCAATGTCGAGAGCGACGCCAAGCAGCTGGTCGAGTTCGCGATCATGGGCGCGGCCTTCCACCACGCGGTGCACGGCTCCGAACGCCCGACCGTCGGCCTGCTCAATGTCGGCTCCGAGGATCAGAAGGGCCATGAGGAGGTGCGCGAGGCGCACGCCATCCTCAAGGAAACCAAGCTGGACTTCGACTATCGCGGCTTCGTCGAGGGCACCGACATCGCCAAGGGCACGGTCGACGTGGTCGTCACCGACGGTTTCACCGGCAATGTCGCCCTGAAGACCGCCGAGGGCATGGCCCGGTTCTTCGCCGCCGAGATCAAGTCGACCCTGACCTCCGGCCCTCTGGCCATGCTCGGGGCGTTGATCGCCTCGGGCGCCCTGAAGAAGATGCGCCAGCGCCTGGATCCGGCCCGCGTCAACGGCGCGCCGCTGCTGGGCCTGAACGGCATTGTCGTCAAAAGCCATGGCGGCGCCGACGCCACGGGCTACGCCTCGGCGATACGCGTGGCCGTTGATCTTGCGCGCAGCGACTTTTCGGCGGAAATCGAACGCAATCTGAAACGTCTGACCGAAACCGGTCTCAAGGTCGGCGCGGACGAAACGGCCATACCCAGCAATGGGGGCGCGTCGGGCGCCGAAGGCCAAGGAGCTTCCGAGTGAGCGTAATTCGTAGCGCCGTCACGGGCGTCGGGGCCTATCTGCCGGACAACGTGGTCACCAACAGCCAATTGGCCGAAACGGTGGACACCAGCGACGAATGGATCGTCGAGCGCACCGGCATCCGCCAACGCCACAAGGTGGCCGACGACCAGCCGGTCTCGGACCTGGCCTTCCGCGCCGCCCAGCAGGCGCTGGAGCGGGCCGGGAAGACCGCCGCCGACGTCGACCTGATCATCGTGGCCACCACCACGCCAGACATGACCTTCCCGGCCACCGCCACCATCGTCCAGCGCAAGCTGGGCGCGCCGATCGGCATCGCCTTCGACGTCCAGGCCGTGTGCTCGGGCTTCGTCTATGCGCTCAGCGTCGCCGACGGCTTCGTGGCGCGGGGCCACGCCAAGTGCGCTCTGGTGATCGGGGCCGAGGCCATGACCCGGCTGATGGACTGGACCGATCGCGGCACCTGCGTGCTGTTCGGCGACGGGGCCGGGGCGGTGGTGCTGGAGCCGCGCGAAGGGCAGGGGACCACGGCCGATCAGGGCGTGCTCGGCTTCGCCCTGCGCGCCGACGGCACCAAGCAGGAGCTGCTCTATGTCGACGGCGGGCCGTCCACGACGGGCACGGTCGGCAAGCTGCGCATGCTGGGCAATCAGGTGTTCAAGCACGCGGTGATCAACATCTCCGAAGCCATCCACGCCGCCGCCAAGGTGGCCGGGGTGACGGTGCCGGAAGTCGACTGGTTCATCCCGCACCAGGCCAACCAGCGCATTCTGGCCGGCGTGGCCCATCGCTGCGGCATCGACGAGGACAAGGTGATCTCCACCGTGGCCCTGCACGCCAACACCTCGGCCGCCTCGATCCCGCTGGCCTGGGCCCAGGGAATCGCCGACGGCCGCATCAAGCCGGGCCAGCTGCTGCTGCTCGAGGCGATGGGCGGCGGATTGACCTGGGGCGCCTGCGTGGTGCGCCTTTAGGACAAAGCTTGGCCATTTTGGGCCGCTAGCTTGCGCTATCGTCTCAAGTGCTGGCGCTCAGCCTTTGACTCCATGCGATAATCGCGGCATGCAGGCTTGAGTTGATGAGAGCGCGTTGCGGAAACACGGGGCTCGACCCTGTCGGAAGCGCGGGCTCTGGGGTTTGTCAATCAAGCGTAAGGGGGCGTCATGAAAGGCGCGACATTGACCCGGGCCGATCTCTGCGAGGCGGTCCATGAGGAAGTCGGTCTGACTCGCCAGGATTGCGCGGGCTTGGTCGAACGCACCCTGGATCTGGTCGCCGAAGCGCTGGAAAAGGGTGAAACCGTCAAGCTTTCCGGCTTCGGCGTCTTCCAAGTGCGTGACAAGCGGGCCCGCATGGGCCGCAATCCCAAGACCGGCGAGCCCGCCGAGATCGAGCCCCGCCGGGTGATCGGTTTCCGGGCCTCGCAAGTCATGAAGGCGCGAATCGACCGCGCTCTCGGCGGCTAAAAGGACACGATGCGGTGGCGAAGGGGCCCAACGCCTTCCGCACGATCTCCGAAGCCGCCGATGAGTTGGGCGTGCCGCAGCACGTCCTGCGCTTCTGGGAAACCAAGTTCTCGTTCATTCGCCCGATGAAGCGGGCCGGCGGGCGGCGGTTCTATCGCCCGCAGGACATCGCCGTGCTCAGCGGCGTACGCGCCCTGCTGCACGCCGAGGGCTACACCATCAAGGGCGTGCAGAAGCTGCACCGCGAACAGGGGATCACCCACGTGATCGCCGCCGGCCTGGGCGACAACGGCTCGGCCTCGCTAGATGTTCTGGCCGTCGCCGCCGCCATCGATTCGTCTCCGCCGATCGAGCTGGCCGAGGAAGCGCGGGGCCGGCTGGTCCTGGCGCTCGACGACCTGCAGGCCGTCAAAGCCCGGCTGGACGGGCTTTTGCGGGGCCTTTGAGGCCCGTTCGAAATCCGCCGGAATTCCCCGAGAAATCCCATTGCCCCCGGCAAGGCTCGCACCTATAAGGGCGCTCCTTCCGGAACGGAGCGTGGCGCAGCCTGGTAGCGCACTTGACTGGGGGTCAAGGGGTCGCAGGTTCGAATCCTGTCGCTCCGACCATTTCCCTCGCTGGGAATGGAGACCGGAAGAATGGCAAAGGCCGCCCGAAAGGGCGGCCTTTTTCGTTTCCGACAGTCTGCTTGGGAAGCAGACGTTCTGCGTGAGTGCGGCCAACACTTGCCCCCTACGGATCGCTTCGCGATCGTCTTCCCCCAGAGGGGGAAGAGGCCGCGCGCTTTCATCCTCCGCCCCCTATGGGGGCGGACAGACCGCGAAGCGGTCAGGTGGGGGCAAGTCAGTGAGCCACTAAAGCCGCTTATCCGCCTTGCCCATCCAGGACATCAGCGGCATGAGCGGCAAACCCCAACCCACGCCCGCCACGACGAAATAGATCAACTGCACCGCGCGGTTGGCCGGCAGGTAGTCGTAGAGGCTGGTGAACAGCCAGACCCAGGCGGCCAGATAGACCAGTATGCCGATCCCGCCGATGAACTTGCGCAGGCGGGCGGGAATGAGGGGAGCGCTCAAGCGGGTCTCCGGAAGACACTCGAAACAAGGCCGAGAACGGCCAGGAAGAAGATCGCACCCACGCTGGAGACCAGCAGGCTGCCGAGGAAGCCCTCGAACTGGAACCCCAGGCGCTGGGCGATGAAGGTTCCGATGAACGAGCCGACGACGCCGATCAAGAGCTTGGTGAAAAGCGCGTGGCGACGGGCCAGCGCCAGGTCGGCGACATAGCCGGCCAGGATGCCGATGACGACCGCCACGAAGACGCCCACGCCGCTCATTGGATCAACTCCGCCCCCGTGGCGCCCCTGCGCCAAGCGCATCATCGCACGTGAGGCCTTACGCGTCATGGCCCATGGACGCGAACGCATCTCAGGCGTACGGCAAGGCTTCGCCGTATTTCGGCCCTCAACTGACGTTCTTTCCGGCTGTCATGACGTCCTTCTTGCGTTCCGATCGTTCAAGGCCCGTGGCCATCTGGCTGTTCGCCGTGGCTGTCCTGGTGTTTGGCATGGTGGTGGTCGGGGGCGCGACGCGCCTCACCGACTCCGGGCTCTCCATCACCCAGTGGAAACCGATCATGGGCGCGCTGCCGCCGATGTCGGAGGCCGCCTGGCAGGCCAATTTCGCGCTCTACAAGCAGATCCCGCAGTACAAGCTGGTCAATGCCGGCATGACGCTGGAGGCCTATAAGGGCATCTTCTGGTGGGAGTGGGCGCACCGGCTGCTGGGCCGCCTGGTCGGCATGGTCTTCGCCCTGCCGTTCGTGTTCTTCCTCATTCGCCGGATGATCCCGCGCCGCCTGATCTGGCGCTGCGCCGTGTTGCTGGGCCTGGGCGGCCTGCAGGGGCTGGTGGGCTGGTGGATGGTGTCCAGCGGCCTGTCCGAGCGGGTCTCGGTGGCGCCCGAGCGCCTGATGATCCACCTGGGCCTGGCCCTGGTGCTGTTCATTTTCCTGATCTGGACCGCCCTGGACGCCTGGTCCGGCTCGCCCCGCGTCGAGGAACGCACCAACTGGCGCGGCTGGGCCCTGGGTTTCCTGGGCGCGGTGTTCTTCCAGAGCCTGCTGGGCGCCCTGGTGGCCGGCAACGACGCGGGCCTGGTCTATAACGACTGGCCGCTGATGAACGGCGCTCTGATCCCGGCCGAATATGCCGGCCACGGCTTCTGGGGCACGATCGCCCACAGCGTCGGCGCGGTGCAACTGCATCACCGGCTGATGGCCTATGTCCTGTTCGTCGCCGCCATCGTCATCGGCGTCGCCGCCACCCGTTCGCGCCGCCTGCCGGAGGACGGCAAGCTTCTGGCCTTCGTGCTGGTCGGCGTGGTGTTCGTCCAGGCGGGCCTGGGGATCTGGACCCTGATGGCCGCCGTGCCCCTGGCCCTGGGCGTGCTTCACCAGGCCGGGGCGGCGATCCTGCTGGCCACGGCCACGGCCTTCGCCTGGCGGGTGAGGCGGCCTTAGCGGCTTTCGGAGCGACCGCTCGAAGAACTGTCACGAAACGCCAGCACAGGACGTTCGACGTCCTTGCTGGAGCCTCCCGTGACCCGCGCCTCCCTGTTCCTCGCCGCCGCCCTCGTCGCCCTGACCGCCACCTCGGCCATCGCCGCGCCCAAGCCAAAACCCGCCGCCAAGCCGGCGCTTCTGACCAACGCCGCGCCGAATGACGCCTACTTCCAAGCCGGCCAGGCGGCCCTGGCCAAGGCCCTGACGGTCAATCCCCGCACCGGCAAGGCCAAGAACGTCATCCTGTTCCTCGGCGACGGCATGGGCATCTCGACGATCGTCGCCAGCCGCATCTACGAAGGCCAGCAGCGCGGCGTCGACGGCGAGAGCAACAGCCTGTCGTTCGAGAAGCTGCCCTGGACGGCGCTGTCCAAGACCTACAGCCACGACACCCAGGTCACCGACAGCGCCGCCGGCATCACCGCCATCACCACCGGCGTGAAGACCCGCAACAAGATCATCGGCCTGACCGGCGCGGCCAAGCCCGAAGACTGTTCCTCCGAGGCGGGGACCCGCGTCCAGACCATCGCCGAGCTGGCCAAGGCCCACGGCCTGTCGGCCGGCGCGGTGACCACCACCCGCATCACCCACGCCACCCCGGCCGGGACCTACGCCCACACCGCCTATCGCGACTGGGAAGGCGACAGCGACATGCCGGTCGAGGCCGTGACGGCCGGTTGCACCGACATCGCCCGCCAGTTGGTCGAGGCCCCGATCGGTCAGCGGCTGGACGTGGCGTTCGGCGGCGGGCGCTCGCGCTTCTTGCCCGAGGCCAAGGAGGGCAAGCGCGCCGACGGCCGCGACCTGACGGCGGAATGGCTGAAGGCGCCGGGCGCGGCCTATGTGACCACCGACGCCCAGCTGGCGGCGCTGGACCCGGCCAAGACCGGCCCGGTGCTGGGCCTGTTCGCCAACGAACACCTGCCCTACGAGGTCGAGCGTCCGGTGCTGGGCGAGGGCGTGCCGACCCTGGCGGCCATGGCCTCCAAGGCCGTCGACCTGCTGTCCAAGAACCCCAAGGGCTATTTCCTGCTGGTCGAGGGCGGCAAGATCGACATGGGCAGCCACCTCAACAACGCCAAGCGGACCCTGACCGAGACGGTCGAGTTCTCCAAGGCGGTGCAGGCGGTGCTCGACAAGGTCGACCTGAACGAGACCCTGGTCATCGTCACCGCCGACCACAGCCACGGCCTGGTGATCTCCGGCTACGCCGCGCGCAACGCGCCGATCCTGGGCTTGGCGGGCAACGAGGGCGACCCGGTCGTGGCCGGCGACGGCAAGCCGTACACCGTGCTCAGCTTCGCCACCGGCCCCGGGGGCCCGGAAGGCGGCGGTTCGCGCGCCGATCCCTCCAAGGAAGACACCGACGACGTCGACTATCACCAGGCGGCCGTCGCCAACCTGCCCAGCAGCGCCCATTCGGGCGAGGACGTGGGCGTGTTCGCCGACGGGCCGGGGTCGTACCTGGTGCATGGCGTGGTCGAGGAGAGCTACATCTACCAGGTGATGCGTCACGCCTACGGGTTCGACGAAGCGGCGAAGTAGGGGGCACGTCACTCTTCTCCTCACCCGCGTAGCGGGGGAGGTGGCGCGTCGCCCGCTTGGCGACGTGACGGAGGGGGCGCTCCAGTGCCGGACGACGCACATCTGGACATCGCTGGATCCAAGTGGTGGCTGCCGCCGTGACGCCCCCTCCGTCACGATGCGTATTCGCATCGTGCCACCTCCCCCGTTTCACGGGTGAGGAGATTGAATGCGGTATCATGATACCTAAACACGAAATCCCTTATGCTGTAAGGGTTTGCGCGTTTTCCCGCGCACGCATTGTTGACAGGCCGCGAACCCTCCTGTACCTGCCGCCCCTCACGCAGACGGAGCCGCTTTCCTTGGCCCCCGACGCACAAGGAATACGGATCAATCCCATGCAAAAGACCACGGCTTCCCTGAAGCCCGCCGAGGTCGAGAAGAAGTGGATCGTGGTCGACGCTCAAGACGCCGTTGTCGGTCGTCTGGCGACGTTCATCGCGATGCGCCTTCGCGGCAAGCATCGTGCTGACTACACCCCGAACGTCGATTGCGGCGACTTCGTCGTCGTGATCAACGCCGACAAGGTGAAGTTCACCGGCAAGAAGATGGACGACAAGATCTACTATCGCCACACCGGGCACCCGGGCGGCGTCAAGTCGACCACCCCGCGCAAGCTGCTGGAAGGCCGCTTCCCGGAACGCGTCCTCGAAAAGGCCGTCGAGCGCATGCTGCCCAAGGAAAGCCCCTTGGCCCGCAAGCAACTGACCCACCTGCTCATCTACAACAACGGTGAGCACCCGCACCAAGCGCAGAGCCCGGAAGTGATCGATTTCGCTTCGCGCAACGCCAAGAACACCCGGAGCGCCTAAGTCATGTCTGAAGCTCAAGGCTTTGACGCGCTGGCCAGCCTGTCCAGCAACCCCGAAGCGGCCGCTCCGGCCGTCCAGAAGATCGACGCCCAAGGCCGCGCCTACGCGACCGGCAAGCGCAAGAACGCGATCGCTCGCGTCTGGATCAAGCCCGGCAAGGGCTCGATCACGATCAACGGTCGCGATCAAGAAGTGTACTTCGCCCGTCCCGTGCTGCGCATGATGATCGCTCAACCCCTGCAGGTCACCGACCGCGAGGGTCAGTTCGACATCGTCGTGACCGTCGAAGGCTCGGGCCTGTCGGGTCAAGCCGGCGCCGTGCGTCATGGCCTGTCCAAGGCCCTGACCTATTACGAGCCGGGCCTGCGCCCGCTGCTGAAGCCGCACGGCTTCCTGACGCGCGACAGCCGCGTGGTCGAGCGTAAGAAGTACGGCAAGGCCAAGGCCCGCCGCAGCTTCCAGTTCTCGAAGCGCTAAACGCGTCTTCCACGCGTTTGGAAAAGGGCGCTTCGGTTTCGACCGGAGCGCCCTTTTTCTTGTCTTCTTCTCCGGCTGTTCCGGATCCTCGTGCGCCAGATTCTTGTACGGATGTGATGTCCATGACCCCGAAAGTCTTCATCGACGGCGAAGCCGGCACCACGGGCCTGCAGATCCGCGAGCGCCTGGTCGGCCGCAAGGACCTGCAACTGGTCTCGATCGATCCGGACAAGCGCAAGGACGCTGAAGCCCGCAAGGCGATGCTGAACGACGCCGACGCGGTGATCCTGTGCCTGCCCGACGACGCGGCCAAGGAAGCCGTCGCCCTGATCGACAACCCCAAGGTCAAGGTGATCGACGCCTCGACGGCGCACCGCACCGCGGCCGGCTGGACCTACGGCTTCCC
>FTJN01036741.1_pt1 | contig 20758 bp, 15 predicted proteins | sample 1658361 | NCBI WGS metagenome assembly FTJN01 (sample SAMEA3914819, study PRJEB12502) | metagenome | biome: forest; material: soil | place: Canada | collected 2010-06-26 | depth 0.3 m
TCGACGAGGTCGACGAGGCGGTCGCTGAGCGACAGGTGGACGGTCACCTCCGGATGCCGCGCCGCGAACGCCGCGACCAGCGGGCCGACCCAGCGCCGGCCGAGCGCCGAGGTGGCGGACACGCGCAAGGTGCCGCGCACCTGCGCGTCGTCGCCGGCCAGCAGGTCTTCGGCCTCGGCCACCTCCGCGAGGATCAGCCGGCAGCGCTCCAGGTACAGCGCCCCGTTGTCGGTCAGGCTCAACCGGCGCGAGCTGCGCTGCAGCAGGCGCGCGCCCAGTTGCGCCTCGAGCCGCGCCAGGCGCTTGCTGGCGACGGCCGGCGACAGCGCCAGTTCGCGCCCCGCGGCCGACAGGCTGCCCGCTGCCACGGCGCGCACGAAGAGATCCATGTCCTGCAGGTCGACGGCCATCTTGAGCTTCAATTCATTGGATAAGCTGGTTGTCTATTCTGATGGATTCCGTTCCATCCTGGAATAGCTCAAAGTCAGGCCTTCCCAACGCTTCTGCGGAGCCGCCCATGACCTCGACCCCCCTCTCCCACCAGACCGTCGCCGTGTTCGGCGCCAGCTCCGGCATCGGCCTCGCCGTCGCGCGCGGCGCGCACGCGCTGGGCGCCCGCGTGATCGCGATCGGGCGCGACCGCGCGCGCCTGGCCGCCGCGATCGGCGACGACGCGCTGGAGATCGCCACCTGCGACGTCGCCGACGAGGCGCAGGTCGCGGCGCTGCTGCGCGACATCGGCGCCTTGAACCACGTGGTCGTCACGGCGGGCGGCGTCGTCGGCCCGTCGCCGCTGGCGGCGCTCGACTTCGACGCCGCTCGCGCCGCGATCGCCACCAAGCTGCAGGGCAGCCTGCTGGTGGCCAAGCACGCGGCGCCGCGCCTCGCGCCCGGTGGTTCCATCGGCTTCACCAGCGGCGTGCTCGGTCGCAAGATCACCGCGAACACCGTCGTCAAGACCGTGATCAACGCCGGCCTGGAGGCCGCCGTGCGCCAGCTGGCGCGCGAGCTCGCGCCGCTGCGCGTGTACGGCGTCAGCCCGGGCCCGGTGGACACGCCCAACTGGGGCGCGCTGAGCGACGACGCCCGCCGCGACCGCGCCGGCAAGCTCGCGGCCACGCTGCCGGTGGGCTTCATGGCGAGCGCCGAGGACACCGCCCAGGCCTACCTGTTTGCGATGCAGGCGCGCGCGCTCACGGGCACGGTCATCGACCTGGACAGCGGCGCCCAGGTGGGTGGGTGACGGTCCTTCGAACGCGGTATTGAAGCCGTCATGCCCGCCGGTTAGGATGGCCGCCCATCTCGAGGAGGCCCGCCGTGAGCGTGCGCATGAAGCGCGTCGTCGCCAGCTCGCACGTGCACGCGCAGACGAAGACCTCGTTGCGCTACGAGGCCACGTGGCATGTCGAAGGGCCGATGCTCACCTGGAAGGCGACGGTGTCGCTGCCGGGCCGGCGCTGGAGCCTGGCCGGCGGCACGCCCGAATGGACGGGCGGCGGCGAGGCGAAGGCGGTGCAGGACGACATCGCCCGCAGCATCGACGGGCTCGAACTCACGTAGGCCTCAGCGGCTCTTGGCTTCCTGCAGCGGCACCGCCGTCGTCTGCTTCACCCGATCGAGCACGAAGCTCGTCTTGCAGTCCTGCACGCTCGGGTGCTTGAGCAGCGTGTCCATGACGAAGCGCGAGTAGTGCGCCATGTCGCTCACCAGCACGCGCAGCAGGTAGTCCATCTCGCCGGTGAGCGAGCTGCATTCGACGACGTCGGGCCAGGTCTGCACCGACGCGCGGAAGGCGTCCATCGGCTTTCTCTTGTGCGTCTCGGAATGCTTCTCGAGCCGCACCGTGATGTAGGCGGTGAGCGAGAGCCCGACCGCTTCCGGCTTGACCAGCGCCACGTAGCCTGCGATCACGCCCGCGTCCTCGAGCCGCTTCACCCGGCGCAGCGTGGCCGACGGCGACAGGCTGACCTCGGCGGCGACCTCGTCGTAGGTCGCCCGGCCGTTGGCCTGCAGCACGCGCAGGATGCGCAAGTCGACCGTGTCCAGCTTCAATTCTGCGTCCATGTCGATATCTTGCAGGATTCCTGCGTAAATCGCCAGTCCCGGCGTGGATTTGCAGAAATGCTGCGAGGCCTTTTCCCTATGATCTGCATCAGCCTCACCTGCTGCCGGAGACCGCCATGCAAGACCTCTTTGAAAACCCGATGGGCCTGCAAGGCTTCGAGTTCGTCGAGTTCGCCTCGCCCACGCCGGGCGTCATCGAGCCGTACTTCGAGATGCTGGGCTTCACGCTGGTGGCGAAGCACCGTTCCAAGGACGTGCTGCTGTACCGCCAGGGCGAGATCAACTTCATCGTCAACCGCGAGCCCAAGAGCCTCGCCGGCTACTTCGCCGCCGAGCACGGCCCGTCGGCCTGCGGCATGGCGTTTCGCGTGAAGGACTCGCACAAGGCCTACGACCGCGCGTTGTCGCTGGGCGCGCAGCCGATCGAGATCCCCACAGGCCCGATGGAGCTGCGCCTGCCCGCGATCAAGGGCATCGGCGGCGTGCCGATCTATCTCATCGACCGCTTCGAGGACGGCAAGTCCATCTACGACATCGACTTCGAGTTCATCGAGGGCGTCGCCCGCCGCCCGGCGGGCCACGGCCTCAAGCTGATCGACCACCTGACGCACAACGTCTACCGCGGCCGCATGACCTTCTGGGCCGACTTCTACGAGCGCCTGTTCAACTTCCGCGAGATCCGCTACTTCGACATCCAGGGCGAGTACACGGGCCTCACGTCGAAGGCGCTGACGGCGCCGGACGGCATGATCCGCATCCCGTTGAACGAGGAATCCAAGAAGGGCTCCGGCCAGATCGAGGAGTTCCTGATGAAGTTCAACGGCGAGGGCATCCAGCACATCGCGCTGCTGTGCGACGACCTGCTGCCGACCATCGACAGGCTGGCCATGGCCGGCGTGCCGCTGATGACCGCGCCCAACGACATCTACTACGAGATGCTCGACACCCGCCTGCCCGGCCACGGGCAGTCGGTGCCCGAACTGCAGTCGCGCGGCATCCTGCTGGACGGCAGCACCGAAGGCGGCACCCCGCGCCTGCTGCTGCAGATCTTCGCGCAGACCCACCTGGGCCCGGTGTTCTTCGAGTTCATCCAGCGCAAGGGCGACGACGGCTTCGGCGAAGGCAACTTCAAGGCGCTGTTCCAGTCGATCGAGCGCGACCAGATCCGGCGTGGCGTGTTGAGCACCGAAGCCGCGGCCTGAGCGGGCTCTCGACGGCTTGCAAAAGGCGCCCGCGGGCGCCTTTTTCGTGGGCCGCCCGGTCGCTTGCTGGCTCACCCAGCCCGATTGACCCGCCTGGCGATCGCGGCCATCAGAGTCGAGCCGAGAACCAACATCGCCAGCGTGAAGGGCTCGGGCACTGTCGACGTGTACTGATAGTTGGCGATGAGGCCGATCTGGACGGCGTTGTCGCCGGGCGCCACCGTGTAGACAAGGTCGAAATCGACGTAGGCCCCTGCATAGCGGGCGTTGCAGGCGTTGTCGTCCTGTGCGCACAGTACGGCCGAAGGATTGGCGTAGGAGGGAAGGCCGGAGTACGTGTAAGGGTAGTCGACCGAGACCTCCAGGGGAGCGAACAGCAGCCACAGGTTCGCCTGGTTGTCGCCACCGTCCGGGGTGGGGCCCGACGGGACCCAGTACTCCCTCAGGTGCCCGAAATCGTAGGTGCCGGGCTTCAACAGCATGATCGTCGACGAGAACATGCGCTGGTCGCAGTAGCACGGCCCCATGATGGTCGAGTAGCCGCTGCTCTCCGGCACCCCGACGGCGTGGAAGATGTCGATCGCGGGAAGCGCCGCCTGGGTCGAGCCAGCCACGCAGCAAAACAGCGCGGCAGCCAGAAATCTCGCGAGTCTCGTTGTCATGTCGGTCTCCCTGCGGACGGTTGCGGCGCGGGCGCGTCGGCGTTCGCCAGTGTCGAACTCGCGCATGGCCCCGTCAATCGTCGTGTCGTCCAGGCCAGGCGTGGCAAGGCGACCCGCCGCCCGCCGCGAGCGCCAGCTTCAGGTCCATGAGCCCGCGCAGCCCCAGCGAGCGGCAGAAGCGGCTCACCTGCGACGGGCCGACGCCCGCGGCGGCGGCGATGCGGGCGATGGACTCGCGCGTGACGAACGCCGGATCGTCGAGCACCAGGTCGGCGACGCGCTGGCTGGACAACGTCAACGCGGGATAGCACTCGCCGACACGCTCGGCCACGCTGCGCGCCGCGCCGGTCGGCGTTTCTGCCAGCGCCACGTCCAGCGTCGCGCGTGCGCCGTCCAGGAAGCGGATCGGCGCTGCGAGAACCCCAAGCTCGAGGTCGGCGGGGGGCTGTGCCGCCTCGGCGCGGACGTCGCGCAGCCGTTCGGCGATCGGGTAGCGGCGCAGCGCCGGCACCAGCAGCGTCGCCGCGCGGCCGGCGAGCAGCACGCGGTGAACGCCGTCGAACGACAGCAGCGCGCACATCTGCGCGATGGCCGCGCAGATCACCGCGCATGCACGCTGTGCGCGCGCGTCACGCGCCGCGAGCGAGACGACGGCATCGGCCGGGAGTGGACGCGCCCAGTCGAAGTCGATGCCCGCGAGCGCCTCGAAGGCGCGCGAGAGGCCGTCGGTGCCCAGCAGGTTGGCGAACACCGGCGCGAGGCCCCGGGCCCGCATCGACGCCGCCACGATGAGCTCGTCGTGCGCGACGGGGGCGAACGGATGGCTCATCAACCCCGGCTCGGGTCGCTCGCCGCACGCCAGCATCGCCGCGCGGCCGTCGGCACCCAGCAGGCAGACCGCCGTCGGCGGCGCGCCGCGCGGCGCGGTGGCGAGCGGCGGCAGCAACCACGCCAGGTCGTCGAGCGTCGGCGCGCGCGTGCTCAGGCACAACGCGGCGCGTTCGTCCACGACACGCAAGGTTCGCAGGCCGAGGTCGATCCGCAGGCTCTCGATGCCCAGCCCGTGCGCCGCCGCCCGCGTCTGGAAGCGGCCCGCCTCGACGTGGCCGTCGACGACGATCGCCCCCGCCGCCGCGGGCTCGCCGACGGACGCCATGTAGGCCTTGAGGCGGCCGGCCAGCGCGTCCGGCGCGGGCACCGCCAGGCGCTGCCGGTGGGACAGCCGCCGGTCGCTGCGCTCGATCGCCACGTCGGCGCCGTCGGGATCGACGTGGGCGACGAGACGCGGCCAGGACGCGCCGCCCGGCGCTCCCGCGTACCCGTCGACGCTCATCGCGCGGCCGCGGGCGACAGGCGGATCGCCTGGCCGCCGCCGGGCGCCAGCTTCAACGCGAGCGTGTCGCCGGCGTGCACCGTGCGGCGCTCCACGACGAGGTCGAAGCGATGCGCGTTGCGATAGTCCGCCAGGTCGCCGTCGCGCCAGATCTCCGCCAGGTAGGCGCGGCCCGGGTCGAGGAAGCGCAGCGGCAACGCGAGCGTGCGGGCCTGGCCGTCGCCGACCGCGCCCACGTACCAGTCGTCCGAGCGGCGATCCTTGCGCGCGATCGTGGCGTACTCGCCGACCTCGCCGGCGATCACCCGCGTCTCGGCCCAGTCGGTGGGCACCCCCTCGATGAAGCGGAACGCCTCGGGGTACTTCGCGTCGTTCTCGATCAGGTCGGCCGCCATCACCAGGGGCGAATAGATGACGACGAAGTTGGCCAGTTGCCTGGCCTGCGTGGAGTTGAAGGGCTGGCCCTTCGCGCCGACCAGGCTGAGGATGCCCGGCGTGTAGTCGAACGGGCCGCCGAGCATGCGCGTGAACACGAGATTGGCTTCGTGGTCGACCGGGTTGATCGGCCGGCCCCAGGCGTTGTATTCCATGCCGCGGGCGCCTTCGCGCGACATCCAGTTGGGCCAGGTCCGGCGCAGGCCCGTGTCCTTGACCGGCTCGTGCGTGTCGAGCGCCAGGTGGTGGCGCGCGGCCTCGCGCACGGCGCGCAACTCGTGCTGCACGCCCTCCTGCGAATCGGTGAAGCCGAAATGGACGCCGCGGCCGTCGGCGTTGGCGAAGACGGCCGCGCCGCCGTCGGTGACGTAGCCCGACTTGACGACGGCCACGCCCAGGCGTTCGTCCAGCGCGTACGCCGCGTCCATCTGCGCCTCGTAGCGCGCGATGTTGCCGCCCGTCTCGTGGTGGCCGATCAGGTGCACGCCATGGCTCGCGGCGTAGGCGGCGACGGCGTCGAGATCGAAGTCGGGCGCGGCGCGCGTGAAGTCGAACTCCGAGCCGCCGCCGGCCCAGTTGCCGTCCCAGCCCGTGTTCCAGCCTTCCACCAGCACGCCGCCGAAGCCGTGCGCGGCGGCGAAGTCGATGTAACGCTTCGCGTTGGCCGTCGTGGCCGCATGGTTCGGGCCGGAGCCCCAGGTGCCGAGGCCCAGGTGCATCTGCCACCACACGCCGATGAACTTGCCCGGATGCACCCACGACACGTCGCCGAGCTGGTTGGGCTCGTTCAGGTTGAGGATCAGGTTGGACTCGTAGAGCCCGCCGGCGCTGTCGGCCACCTGCAGCGTTCGCCAGGGCGTGGTGAACGCGCCATGGCGCACGACGGCCGGGCCGGTGGCCGAGGGCGCGAGCCGGGCGCGCAGCACCTGGGCGTCGGTCTTGCGCACCCACATCGACGCGTAGTCCACCAGCGCCGCTTCGTGCAGCGCCAGGTGCAGGCCGCTCGCGGTGCGAAGCGTCAGCGGCGTGTTGGCCGTGCCCACCTCGGCGAGCGGCGTCTTGCGGACCGCGTATTCGAGCGCGGCCTGCTCGCCCGCGGGCTGCCACCACGCGGTCGCGGGCGGCACCACCGCGAACTCGGTCAGTTCCTCCAGGATCTGCGTGTCGCGCAGTTGCGGCTGGTCGGGGAACTCGTAGCGGAAGCCGACGCCATCGTCGAACACGCGGAACACGAGGTCCAGCCGTCGCTGGCCGACGGCCTTCTGCACGACGGCCAGGCGCATCTCGCGGTAGTGGTTGCGCACGAAGCGGCGCTCGCCCCACGGCTGCTCCCAGGTGTCGTCGTGCGCGCTCTCGCCGTGCGAGGCCAGGCTGAACCCGCCGTCCATCTGCGGCGCGTTGGCGAGCAGGAATCCCAGCCGCGACCAGCCGATGACGGGCGCGCCGCGCCGGTCGATGCGGTACGCCAGCCGGCCGTCGTCGGTCAGTTGCACGGTGGCCACCAGCGACGCGTCGGGCGAGGCGACGCGGCCGATCGTCTCGTCGGCGTGCGCCGCCTTGCCCCCCACGATCGCGGCGAGCGCGAGGCATGGCGGCAGCAGGCCGCGAAGCATCCTGGACAGGCGCATGGCGGTCATCGCGCGGCGCAGTGCGCGGCGACGAATTTCGCGTGCGAGGGCATCCGCTCGACGCAGTTGGCGATCACCTGTTCGATCTCGGCGAGGTAGCCGGCGACGTCGGACTCCGCCAGCGCATCTGCGATCGGATGGTGGGCGCGGGCCGGCACGCGCTGGCCGTGCAGCACCTGCAGCCAGCCGACCTCGGCGAACAGCTCGTTGTCGGTGCGCACGATGCGGCCGGCGGAGCGCCAGAGATCGAGCTTGTGCTGCAGCGTGGACGGCACCTCCATCGTGCGCACCTGGTTCCAGAACGGCGAGTCGTCGCGCTCGGTCGCGTGGTAGTGCAGGATCAGGAAGTCGCGGATGCGCTCGTTCTCGAAGCGGCACTGGCGGTTGAACTCGTCGACGTCGACCTGGCGGAACTCGCGGTCCGGGAAGAACGCGATCAGCTTGGCGATCGTCGCCTGGATCACGTGGATCGAGGTCGACTCCAGCGGCTCGGCGAAGCCCTGCGAGAGGCCGATGGCCACCACATTGCGGTTCCAGGTGCGCGCGCGCTGGCCCGAGGTGAAGCGCAGCGTGCGCGGGTCGGCCAGCGGCGGGCCGTCGAGGCTCCCCATCAGGACGGCCGTGGCCTCGTCCTCGCTCATGTGGGCGCTGGAGAACACGTGGCCGTTGCCGGTGCGGTGCTGCAGCCCGATGCGCCACTGCCAGCCGGCGGTGCGCGCGGTGGCGATGGTGTAGGGCGGCAGCTCGGCCGCGCTCTCGCAGGGCACCACCACCGCGCTGTCGCACGGCAGCCAGTGCGTCCACGCCTCGTAGCCGGTGTGCAGCGCCTCCTCGATCAGCAGGCCGCGCAAGCCCGAGCAGTCGATGAACAGGTCGCCTTCCACGCGCTCGCCGCCGGCCAGGCGCACCGCCTGCACGAAGCCGTCCAGCGGCCGTTGCTCGACGTCCACCACCTTGCCTTCGGTGCGGCGCACGCCCGCGGCCTCGGCGACCTTGCGAAGGTAGCGCGCGTAGAGGCCGGCGTCGATGTGGAACGCGTGCGTGATGTCGGCCAGCGGCGAGTTGGGCGAGCTGCGGTCGGCACGCATGAAGCGATGCGCCAGCGCGGCCACGCGGTTGATCGAGTACGACTCGAGGTCGCGCGCCTTGCCGGCCTGGTGCAGGCGCAGCCAGTACTGGTGGAAGCTGAGCGTGGCCAGGTTGCGGCCGATCGGGCCGAAGCCGTGCATGTAGCGGTCGCCGACGCGGGCCCAGTCGCGCAGCTCGATGCCCAGCTTGAACGTGGCCTTCGTCTCGCGCATGAACTCGTCCTCGTCGATGCCGACGAGCGCGTTGAACAGGCGCAGCATCGGGATCGTGGACTCGCCGACGCCGATGGTGCCGATGTCGTCGGACTCGATCAGGCGGACGTCGACCGCGGGGCCGAACACCTTGCCGAGCGCCGACGCCGTCATCCAGCCCGCGGTGCCGCCGCCGACGATCACGACGCGCGTGAGATTGTCCTGTTTCATGTTGCCGTCTCCCACTTATCGAACGAGCACGCGGTAGCTCCACGCCGCCATCGTCAACTGGCTGTCGGCGTCGATGCGCACCGTCTCGCCCGAGTCGAAGTCCCGATATTGCCCGCGCTGGAGGTCTTCCTTGAAGCGTACTTTCACGGGTCGAGCGGAGAGATTGAAGACGCCGAACACCTTGTCCTTCGCGTTGGCGCGCACGAAGGAGAACACCTGCTGCGGCGCGTCGTTGGGCACCGGCTCCATCGTGGCGCCCGACGGACCGTTCCACAGCGCCGTGTTCTGCTTCTTGAGCGCCAGCAGCTTGCGGTACAGCTCGGCGTAGTGCGACGGCTTCCACTCGATCGGATCGCGCTCGAAGAACTTCAGCCGCTTGCGGTTGCCGGCTTCCTGCCCGTTGTAGATGAGCGGGATGCCTTCGCTGACGAAGGAGAACACGATCGCGTCGTCGACGGCGGGGCCGAAGATCTCGAACTCCGTGCCCTCCCACGCGTTCTTGTCGTGGTTGGTCGTGTACATCATCCGGTACGCCTGCTTCGGGTAGAACTTGCGGTTCCACGCGTAGTAGGTATTGATCGCGCCGATGTCGCCCTTGCCGGCGACGAGGTCGCGCAGCGAGTTCCACCACGTCCACGCATAGGAGGCGTCGAACGCCGCCTCGTGCAGGTCGCGATCCTCCCATTCGCCCAGCATGAAGACGGGCTTGACGGCGGCGAGCTGGCAGCGCACGTCCTCCCAGAACTGCAGCGGCACGAGGCCGGCGGCGTCGACGCGGTAGCCGTCGACGCCGGCTTCGGTCACCCAGTACTCGAGCGCGTCCTGCATGTAGCGCTGCAGGCCGGGCTGGGCGTAGTCGAGGTCGATGATGTCGTCCCAGTCGTACCAGGGCGTCGGGCGGAAGTTGCCCTTGCGGTCGTGGTCGTACCACTCGGGGTGGCTGGCCACGAGCACGTTGTCCCACGAGGTGTGGTTGCCCACCCAGTCGAGGATCACGTGCAGGCCCAGGCGGTGCGCCTCGGCCACGAAGCGCTTGAGGTCGTCCAGCGTGCCGAATTCCGGGTTGACGGCCATGAAGTCGCGGACGGCGTACGGGCTGCCCAGAGGACCTTTGCGCTGCTTCTGGCCGATCGGATGGATCGGCATCAGCCACAGGATGTCGACGCCCAGCGTCTTCAGGCGCGGCAACTGCGCCTGCGCCGCGGCGAACGTGCCCTCGGACGTGAACTGGCGCAGGTTGATCTCGTAGAGACTCGCGTTGCGCGACCAGGCCGGGTGGTCGACCTCGTAGCGGGCGGCCGTGCCGCACGCCGGCGCGGCGAAGGTGGGGGTTGCGCAGGCCAGTGCGGCCAGCAGCGCCGCGAGTGGACGCAGGCGTTGGAAGAAGTGGATCACGGGGAGGCAGGGTTGTCCGGCGAAATTGGAAAGGCCCCGCCCGCGCGCACGGGAGACGGTTGCGCGCGCGGGCAGGGTGAACCGGTGGATCAGAACTTGTAGGTGATGCCCGCCGTATACGTCTTGCCGTATTTCACCGAGTTGGTGACGATGTTCGGATCCGAGGTGTACTCCTGGAACGGCGCGTTCGTCAGGTTGTGCGCCTGGAACAGGCCCGACAGGCCCTTGAGCCAGCCGTCCATGAACTCGTAGGACACCTGCAGGTCGCTGATCGTCTCGCTCTTGATGAACGTGAACTGCGAGTCGCTGCGGTAGTCCAGGATCTGGCCGATGAAGCTGGAGCGCTTGTGCGCCGCCCACGCCACCTGCAGGCCGTGCGCCTCGTAGTACACGCGGATGCTGCCCACGTCCTTCGAGAGCCCCGGCAGCCCGATCGTCGAGACCTGGCCCGCGAACACCGGCTTGTTCTCCGGCGTCACGAAGCCGCTGGTGGGCAGCTTCACCGAGCTCTGCGAGACGGAGTACATGGCGGCCATGCCGAAGCCGTCCAGCGGCTTGGCGATCAGCGAGAACGGGATGTTGACCGAGAGCTCGATCCCGTGCAGGCTGCCGCCGCTGCCGTTGGTCGGCTCGGTCAGGAAGCCGATCGTCGAGTCCTTGTAGGGGCCCTTGTCCGGCAGCGGGGTGGTGGCACTCGTGTACGGCGCGAAGTCGAACACGCGCGGCGCGTTGATGACGTAGTTGTCCAGCTTCTTGTAGAACACCGCGGCGCTCAGGTAACCGTGGTTGCCGAAGTACTTCTCGTAGGACAGGTCGAGCGAGCGCGCGGCGTAGGGCTTGAGCTTGGGGTTGCCCGCGAAGCCCGTCAGCGCGGGTTGTTCGGCCGTCGCGCTCTGCAGGCCGAAGTCCATGCTGGCCTTCATGTTGTCGAGGTTGGCGCGCGAGATCTGCTTGCCGGCGCCCAGGCGCAGCTTCTGGTCGTTGCCGAGGTCGAAGGCCACGTTCAGGTTGGGCAGGAAGTCGTTGTAGGTCGTGCCGTCCCGGCGCACGGCGTACGGGCAGGTGTCGACGGTGATGCCGGTGCAATGCGCGAGGTCCACCTGGTTGCCCGTGGCGCTCTGGTCGGTGTGCACGACCTGGATGCCGAAGTTGCCGCTATAGGGCACCGGGCCGAGCTCGCCTTCGAGGTCGGCCTGGCCGTACAAGGTGGACACGCGCTCCTTGACGGTCCAGTTGCGCGACAGCACCGTCGCATCGACCCAGCGGTTGAGCGCGTAGATCGTGCCCAGCGTGCCGGTGGGATCGAACGACGCCACGGGGATGCCCGACGCGCCCGCCATCTCCACGCCCGATCCCGGCATCGTGACGCTCGCGAAGCCGTCGCCGTTCAGGATGGACAGGCGGCCCTCCTCGCCGGTGCGGGCCTTCTGCCGGTTGGACAGGTTCACGCCGACATGCGTGCCGACGACCGGGCCCCACGTGAAGTCGTTGTGCGAGGTCAGCCGGATCGCGTTGAGCGTGTCGGCGATGTTGGGCAGCGAGACGTAGCCGGCCTGCGGGGTGTTCGGGCCGCCGCCCCAGCCGTCGACGTCGGTGAGCACCGAGATGCCGCGGTTCGAGTAGTCGAGGCTGGGCGTGTACTTCACCTGCGAGAAGTTGCTGCCGTTGAAGCCGGTCCACGAGATCGAGCCGAGCTGGTCGGCCGGGGTGTTGCCCGGCTGGCCGGCGGTCGTCTCGTAGTTGCTCAGCGCCTTGACGCCGCGCGAGTGCGACAGGTCGGCCTCGACGTGCCATGCGTCCGACAGCTTCAGGTCGCCGTTCCAGCCCAGCGACAGGAAGCGGTCCTTGTTGGAGTACATGTGGTTGCGGACGTCGGCCTTGTAGTTGCTCATCGTCCCGCTGGTGACCACGCCGTCGACGACGGTGGCGTTGCTCAGCGCGCCGTTCGGGTCGTACGGGCCGGTGCCGAACGGGATGGCGCCTTCGAGGCCGGTCTTCTTGGTCGACTCGCTGCCGTGCGAGTAGAAGATGTCGGCGGTCGTCCTGAACTTGTCGTTGGGCTTCCACTGCAGCGTCAGCGACAGGCCGTCGCGCTCGCTCTTGCGGCGCTGCGTGTCGAACAGGAAGCCGCCGGGCACGGTGACCTGCGCCCCGTTGAAGTCGATCTGCGGCGCGTAGCCGCCCCAGTTGTCGAACACCAGCTCGCCGCCGTTGTCCTCCTTGAACGTCGTCAGGCCCAGCGAGACGCCCACGGTGCGATCGAGGAACTGGTCGACGTACGACAGCGTGGCGCGGTGGCCCGAACCCAGCGCCGAGCCCGAGTCGACGCCGATGCGCTCGCGCTTGTAGCTCGCGGCCACGACGCGGCCGGGGAAGTCCAGCGGACGCACCGTGCGCAGGTCGATCGTGGAGGCCAGGCCCTGGCCCATCAGGCTCGCGTCGGGCGTCTTGTAGACCACCACCGAGCCGGTGAGCTCGGCCGGGAACAGGTCGAACTCGGGGCTGCGCGCATCGCTGGTCGACGCCTGCTCGCGTCCATTGAGCAGCGAGCCGTTGAAGCTGGGCGACATGCCGCGCACGCTGACGTCGGTGGCCTTGCCGTTGATCTTGTTGCGCTGCGTCGAGACGCCGGCCACGCGCGACAGCGATTCCGCCACCGTGTTGTCCGGCAGCTTGCCGATGTCCTCCGACGAGATCGCCTCGACGATGGAGCTCGCGTTCTTCTTGGTGGAGATCGCGTCCTCGACGCCGCGCCGGATGCCGGTGACGACCACCTGCTGGGCGGCGTCGGGCGCCGACGCGCCGGATGCCGCGGGCGCGGCCGCGCCCTGGGCCTGCGCCGCGCCGGCCAGTCCCAGCATCAACAGCACGCAGCCCTCCGCCACGGGGATGCGCCGGAAGCCGGCGCCGCGTTCACCGGCACGCGGGTGTCCGGCTGCAATACGGTTCTTCATTGGTTTGTCTCTTGGATATTGTTGATCTGAGGAACGTCGCTGCAGCGCGTGCTGACCGGGGGCCGGCGCACGGATCGGCAGACGGTCTGGATATTGTCGGCAGCGCATATTCCGGTCAACGCCGATCCGCGCTCGCTAAAGAAAGCATGAAGAAACTCTGGAGGTGGGCTCGGGAGTATCCCCAGGCCCGGCCGCGGAGACGGATCGCGGCACCCGCTGCGCCTGACGCCATGCCCGTCGACCCTGTCAAGAGCCATCGTCGATTCCTGAAGTCTTCGTGAAGGTTGGCCGGTTGCTGCGGTCGCAGCAATGCGGTGTCCGTCAATATGAAGACGCCCCGGCCATGGGATTCCTGAAGATTCGGAGGCGAATCCGGATATATCCCATGGATAACCCGTGACCCGATGGCCAACGGATCTCGGGGATTCGATTGATTCCGTGAATATCGGGCATTCGGGTCGAGCCCGATGAATAACCCGGCACGCGCTCGCTATACTCGTCACGTGAAAATATTGATGATCGAAGACGACCTCACGATCGGCCGCGCGCTGCTGACGGCGTTCAAGGAGGAAGGCCACCAGGCGGTGTGGGTGCGCCTGGCCGCCGACGTCGAGCCGCACCTGCAGGCCGAGAGCTTCGACGCCGTCCTGCTCGACCTGGGCCTGCCCGACGGCGACGGCAACGCCGTGCTCAAGCAGCTGCGCGGCGCCGGCATCACGGTGCCGGTGCTGATCATGACCGCGCGCGACGCGCTGCAGGATCGGCTCAAGGGCTTCAACAGCGGCGCCGACGACTACCTGATCAAGCCCTTCGACGTGCCCGAACTGATGGTGCGCCTGCGCGCGATCGTGCGCCGCAGCGGCGGCGCGGCCGACGCGGAGTCGCAGTGGACGCTGCGCGACCTGGTCGTCGAGGAGCGGCGCATGCAGGTCACCCGCGCGGGCGCGCCCGTGACGCTCTCGCGCACGGAGTTCACGCTGCTGCTCACGCTGATGAAGCAGTCCGACCGCGTGCTCACGCGCGTCGAGCTGGAGCGGCGCGCCCTGCCCTTCAGCGAGGGACAGACGCTGGACGTGCACATCTCCAACCTGCGCAAGAAGATCGGCGACGGCTACATCCGCACGGTGCGCGGTGTCGGCTACATGGTGCAGCGTGACGCGGCCTAGCCAATCGTCGCTGTTCCGGCGGCTGATGCTGGGCTTTTCCGCGGTCATCCTGGCGGTGGCCGTCGGCGGCATGAGCTATGTGATCGACGATGCCAAGGCGACGCAGCGCACGCGCACGGCCGCCGAGAACCACGCCCACGCCATCGAGCTGCTGCTGCACCTCGAACGGGTGGCCGGCGACGACGCGGCCATCGCGGATTCGGCCGCGGCCATCGAGCAGGTCCGCCGCGAGATGTTCCACGAGCTCGACTACCATTCCCAGGTACGGGTGCGGGTATGGAAGCGAGAACGCCTTCTCTACAACTCGCGGCCCGACCTGCCCGACACCCTGCCGCAGGTCGGCAGCCCCGAGGCGCGCCAGGCCAACGCCTGGGTGCGCAGCGTGGAACGCGATGCGGGCAGCGGCCTCGTGGTGGAGCGCACGCACGAGGTCGACGACAAGTGGATGCTGTCCATGTCAGGCATCACCTTCCTGCAGAAGTCCACGGTGTTCAGCCTGCCGCTGCTGCTGGTGCCCGCCTGGCTGATCGTGGGCATCGGCCTGCGCCCGCTGCGCTCGATCGCCCAGGCCATCGAGCAGCGCTCCGACGCCGACCTGACGCCGCTGGCCGACTCCAAGTACCGCGAGCTCTCGCCGCTGGTGATGGCCATCAACCACCTGATGGCGCGGCTGCGCCAGCGCGTCGAGCACGAGCGCGAGTTCCTCACCGACGCCGCGCACGAGCTGAAGACGCCGCTGGCCGCCATCCAGCTCAACGCCCACCTGCTGCAGAACCCGACGGCGGCGGGCGGCGCGCAGCGCCACGCCGAGGTGAGCGCCGGACTGCGCGAGGGCGTCGCGCGCGCCACGCACCTGGTGCACCAGCTGTTGGCGCTCGAACGCGCCCGCGCCGAGCCCGACGCCACGCCCTCGCCGCCCACGGCGCTCGACGCCGTCGTGCGCGACCGGCTCGCGATGGCCGCGCCGCTCGCGCTGCAGCGCGACATCGAGATCGAGTTCCACGCCGACGCCGATTGCGTGCGTCCCGTGCACCTCGAGAGCATGGCCGCCCTGCTGGACAACCTGATCAGCAACGCGATCAAGTACACGCCCGCGTCCGGACGCATCCACGTGCGGCTCCAGTGCCTGGCGCCGCAGCCGGGTTGCCGCCTGACCATCGCCGACGAAGGCCCCGGCATCGCGCCGCACCTGCGCCAGAAGGTGTTCGAGCGCTTCTATCGCATCCCGGGCCAGGAGGCCACCGGCAGCGGGCTCGGGCTGGCGATCGCGGAACGCGCCGCGGTGCGCAACGAGGCCGTGATCTCGTTGTCCGAGGGCGCGAACGGCCGCGGGCTGGTGGCGACGGTGGACTTCCTGGCGGAATCGTAGGCGGTCGCGGCGACTATCATCCGCTCGCCAGTGTCGGCCACGCCGGGGCTCGCCCCACTGCCGGAGGACCTCTCTTGAAGCTGCTGTCCCTGCTCATCGCCGCGGCGCTGTCCGTCGCGCCCGCTGCGCGCGCGCAGCCCGTCTTCGACAGCCACGTCCACCTCCACGACGGCGAGAAATCGCTCCAGGCGTACGAGGCCCAGGTCAAGGCGGCGGGCATCGCCGAGGCCGGCTTCGGCGGCATGTGGTTCGGTGGCGAGAACCAGGCCCTGGCGGGACATCCCGAGCAGATCGAGGCGAACAACGACGCCCACCTGGCGTTGGCGCGCAAGCACCCCGAGATGATGCCCGTCGCCACGGTCCATCCCTACGACGGCGCGGCCGCGCTGGACGAAGTGACGCGCGTCGCGGGGCTCGGCTACAAGGTGCTCAAGCTGCATCCGCACACGCAGAAGTTCGACCCCGCGGATCCGCGCGTCCTGCAGGTGGTCACGCGCGCCGGCGAGGCCGGGATGATCGTGCTGATGGACAACTTCAACATCATTCCCGGCGACAGCGAGAAGCTCTTCAACCTCGCCCTGCACGCGCCGAAGACGCGCTTCATCTTCGCGCACCTCGGCGGCATGAACTTCCGGTTCTGGAACGTGATCCGCGCGGCGCGCACGGCCGGGGATCTCTACGCCAACAACATCTGGTTCGACATCGCCGGCACCACCGTGTTGCTGAAGGACTCGCCGATCAACGCCGAGTTCGTCTGGACGATCCGCGGCGTCGGCGTCGACCACGTGCTGCTCGGCTCGGACTATCCGCAGTTCACGCTGGCCGAGACGCTCGAGGCGTTCGAGAAACTGCCCTTGACGGCCGACGAGAAACGCAGGATCCGCGTCGAGAACGCGCGAGCGCTGTTCGGCCTGAAGCCCCAATGACCGGGGTCGCGGCTCAGGCCGCGGCCGCGAACCACTCGCGCAGGCGCCGCACGCCCTCGACGAGTCGGGCCGTGTCCTTCGTCGCGAAGCACCAGCGCAACCAGCCGCTCGCCTCCGGCGCGAACGCGGCGCCCGGCGCGAGGCCCAGGCCGGCCTCGGCCACGAGCCGGCGAGCGACCGCCAGCGAATCGTCGAACCCTTCGATGCGGAAGAACGCGTACATGCCGCCGCGCGGCACGGCCACCTGGACGCCGGGAACGGCGGCGAGCAGCGGCACCAGCGTGTCGCGGCAGGTCTTCAGGTGGGCGACGATCGCCGGCGTGATCTCGTCGCGATGCGCCAGCGCGGCGAGCGCGGCGCGTTGCGTGAACACGCTGGCGCAGGAGGTGTTGAACTCGATGAGCTTGCCGAGCGCGTCGGTCAGGACCTCGGGCACCACCAGCCAGCCCAGGCGCCAGCCGGTCATCAGGAAGCTCTTGGAGAAGCTGTGCGCGACCACCAGGCGGTCGTCGGGCGCGGCGATGTCCAGGAAGCTCGGCGCGCAGCCGCGCGCCGTCGGCTCGAAGTACAGGCGCTCGTAGACCTCGTCGGCCAGCAGCCAGGTGCCGGTCGCGCGGCAGTGATCGAGGAGGCGCTGCTGCTCGGCGCGCGCCAGCGTCCAGCCGGTCGGGTTGTTGGGCGCGTTGACGACCAGCATCCGCGTGCGCGGCGTGACCGCGGCCAGCAGCTTGTCCACGTCCAGCGTCCACGCGCCGTCCACCGGCTCCAGCGCGACGCAGCGCACCGTGGCGCCCATGATGGCCGGCTGCGCCACGAGGTTGGGCCACACGGGCGTCACGACGACCACCTCGTCGCCCGCGTCGACCAGGGCCTGCGCCGCCAGCATCAGCCCGTTGACCCCGCCGGAGGTGACGACGATGCGGCCGGCGCCGACCGGCGGGTGCAGCGTCGACGTGTAGCGCGCCAGGCTCTCGCGCAGCTCGGGCAGGCCCAGGTTCTGCGAGTAGAAGGTCTCGCCGCGTTCCAGCGACTCGATCGCGGCGCGCCGGATCACCTCGGGCGTCACCTCGTCGCTCTCGCCGAACCAGAACGCGAGCACGTCCGCGCGGCCCATGCCAGCGTTGGCGATCTCGCGGATCAACGAGCCCTGGAGTCGTTCGATGGCCTGGCGCATGGTGAACCCGGTGAAGACGGACACCGATTGTGAGCCACCCGGCGCGTCAGGCCCCGAAGCTGATGAAGCCCAGCGAGCGCGCGCGGGTGACGGCGTGCCTGCGCGAGCCGGCTTCCAGCTTGTTGAACAGGTTCTTGAGGTGCCACTTGACCGTCTCGTCGCTGACGTCGATCGACTTGGCGATCTCCTTGTTGGAGTAGTTGCGCGCGAGCAGCAGCAGGATGCTGCGCTCCTTGGGCGTCAGCGTGCGCGTGCCGGGGCGCCGCGGGCGGTCCTCGCCGGCGTCCGATGCGCCGCAGGCCGACCCCGCGGCACCGGCCGCGCCGTCGCCCGGCGTGCAGCGCCGGCGCAGCCGAACCAGCGTCAGCGGATAGTTCATCTTCTGGATCGATTCCTTCTCGTTGGCGTCCAGCGCCTCGCGGGCGTACGCGTACGCCCGCGCGTGGTCGCCAGCCTCGGCCCAGAGCTCGGCAAGGAAGGTGAACAGGCGCGCCGGCGCCTTCCAGCCCGCGACGCGCCGGCCCTCGAGCAGTGCCGCCTCGGCGTAGTGCAAGGGCGCGCTGGGCAGGGTCATGCCTTCCGGCGTGGGGAGCTCGAACCGGTGGTGGACATCGGCGAGCACGTCGCTCACGCCAACGTGCAGCGAGTGCAGCCCGTTCTCGACGATGAGGGTGCGCGCCTCGGCCAGCACGGCCAGCGCCTCGGCCGGCTGGTTCGCGGCCACGAGGCCGCGCGCCTGGAAGATGAGGTTGAGCGCGAGCGTGTTCGTGTAGCCCGTCTCGCGGTACAGCGCGATCGCCCGGGCCATCGGCTCCAGCGATTCCTCGGCCCGGCCCATCGCGCGCAGCGTCTCGGCCAGCGAGGCGCACGCGATGCCCAGGTGCAGCCCGGGCGCGCCGATCGACAGCGCCACGATGGCGTCGGCCAGGATGCTGCGGCTCTCCTCGAACGCGCCGAGGGTCCGCATCAGTTCGCCCACGCGCGTGTTCGCGGTGCCGATCAGCGTGGGCCAGCCGGTGGCGTTCGCGCGCGCGGCGGCGATCTCGAAGCACTCGGCCGCCAGGTCGAGGTCGCCCAGGCCCTGCGTCGCGGCGCCGGCGTTGATCATCGCGACGATCTCGAGCCGCACCAGGCCCACCTCGCGCGCCTGGGCCGCGGCCTGCCGGTACAGCAGCGCCGACTCGGACGGCTGGCGGAACGACAAGGCCATGCCGCGCGACGCGCTCCACAGCGCATCCCACGCGATCGCCGCCTCGGGCCACTCATCGGAGGGCGGTTGCTGGCCGATGCAGTGGTCGACGCCGGACTGCGTGTAGCCGCGTTCGAAGCTGAGCCAGATCCGGGCGACCGCGAGCCGGTCGGGCGCGGCGATGGCCTGGAAGCATGCGATCGCGTTCTCGTGGGCCGCGATCTCGCGCGCGCGCTGGACGCGCATCTTGGCCAGCGCCGCCTCCACCAGCCAGGCGTCGCCCTCGGCGCAGGGATCGGCGCGCAGGTCGAGATGCTGGCGCGCCTCGAGGAGCCAGCGCTCGGCGACGTCGAACTCGCACAGCAGCGCCGACGCCTCGCAGGCGGCGAGCGCGGCGCGCACGCGGTGCGCGTCGGGCCGGTTGCTGCCTTCCGGCGGCGGCACCAGCAACGGGATGACGCCGTCCACGAGGCGCAGTGCGCGCGCGCTGTCACGCTGGCGCAGGTGCCATGCGAGCGCGACCGTGGCGACGAGAACGTCTTCGCCCCAGGGCCGGTCCAACACGCCTTCGAGCAGCGAAAGCTCGGCTTCCGCCGCGAAAAACTTCATCCTCGGATTTTAGGTCCGCTGCCGAGCACAATCGAGCCGTCGACGGGCGGATCGCCTGCCAACTACGACACATCCGCGGGCCCGGGAAACCCGCGAACGCCGCGTCGGCCGGGCATCCGGCCCGCGCCGGCGCGGGCGACACTGTGCAATCATGGTGCCTTCCCCGGGGACGAATCGCGTTGAATTTCCTGTCCACCTTCATCGGTCAAGCGTTCACTGCCAGCGACATGGTCGCGGTGGTCCTGGCCATGTTCGCGGGCGTCTACGCCTTCGTCTGGTGGCGCGATCGCGACCCGGGCCTGGGCTGGTTCGCATGGACGTGGGCGTTCGGGGCCGCCTGGTACGGCTCGATGCCGTGGCAGCACAACGACGGCGTCTACGTGGTGCTCACGCCGTGGATGTTCCTGCTGTTCGCGCTGTTCCTCACGCTCAGCATCGGGCTGGTCGACTACGTCGCCGTCGAGCCGCCGCTGCGCCGGCGGATCCTGGCGATCGTGCTGGTGGCCGGCGCCCTCTATTGGGTGCTGCCGCTGTGCATCGCCGTGCTCCACCTGCAGGTCCGCCGCTCGGTGAGCAACCTGCCGCTGGGCTTCTGGTACGCGGCGCTCGGCGGCGTTGCGTTCTGGGCCGGCCGGCGCGAACCGGGCGCCGGCCATCGCTTCGTCGCCGTGACGCTGTGGTCGGTGCCGCTGCTCACGATCCTGGTGGCCGCCCTGCACGTCGAGGCGCCGGTGCTGCGCTTCTACGCGGTGATCCCGGTGCTGCTGCTGGCGCTCACGCTGCTCACCGCCACGCTGCTGCGCCGCCGCCGGGCGCTCGAGGCGGAGGTCACCCGCCGTGCCGCCGCCGAGGCGGCGATCACGCGACTCAACGCCGAGCTCGCGGCGCGGGTGGAGGGCCTGGTGGTCGATCGCACCGCGGCGCTGTCGCTCGCCAAGCAGGCCGCCGAGGCCGCCAGCGAGGCCAAGAGTTCGTTCCTGGCCAACATGAGCCACGAGATCCGCACGCCGATGAACGCGATCATGGGCATGACCGACCTCGCGCTGCGCAGCCCCGACCTGCCGCCGCGCGTGTCGTCCTACCTCGGCAAGATCGGCGGCGCGGCCGAGTCGCTGCTCAACATCATCAACGACATCCTCGA
>FTJN01000048.1_pt5 | contig 20697 bp, 21 predicted proteins | sample 1658361 | NCBI WGS metagenome assembly FTJN01 (sample SAMEA3914819, study PRJEB12502) | metagenome | biome: forest; material: soil | place: Canada | collected 2010-06-26 | depth 0.3 m
TGGTTCTTCGGCCTGCTGCTGGTGCTGGCCTTGCTGACCGGGGTGTGGAACGTGCGCACCGGCTCGGACGTCGGCTTCTGGCAGCGCGGCCACGCGTTCCTGGGCCTGCTGTGGCTGGCCATCGCCTCGTTCAGCCTGGACCGCCACTGGCGTTCGCCGCCGGCCGAACTCGAACCTGACTACGCCCCCGCCGCCTCTTAGGCCGTCATCGCCGAGCCGGCCGGCTTCACACGCCCCGGGAGCGCCCGCGGCGCTCGGTCCGCCGGCGAAGGCCGATCCAGACGGCGGCCACGACGGACGCCACGATGATTGACGCGCCGATCTCCGCCGGCGTGGGGACATAGCTGATGTAGCAATGGCTGATCGGCATCAGCGAATGCGATTTCATCTTCTCCGTCGCGGCCACGCCCTGATCGACCGTCAACGCTTCGCTCCCGCTCACGCAAGGGGCAAATAGGCCTCGGGACAACCCAGAGGTCAAGCTCATGGAGAAGCTCGCCCCGAAACAGACCCGCGGTTCACCGCCAGGCGTAGTTGAAGCTGAGGCTGATCCGCTGTTCCTCGGCCTGGTTGGGCGTCACCTCGTGGCGCAGCCAGCTTTCCCACATCAGGATCGAACCCGGCTGGGGCTGGACATAGATGAACGGCTGCAAACCTTCGGGCGCGTCGGCCTCGCGCGTCGGCGCGGCCATCATCATCGGCAGGCGGGGATCCTCGAACTTCAGGGCCGAGGCGCCCGGCGGAATGGTGACATAGACCGTACCGGAGATGACGCTGTGGGGGTGGATGTGGCCGCTGTGCTGGCCGCCCGGATCCAGGATGTTGATCCAGAAACTGTCCATCACCAGCTTGCCGCCGGCCAGGTCGAAATGCAGTTCCTTGGCGAAGGCGACCGCGTGTTTGTCGAGCTTCTTCTTCAGGTCGGCGAACAGGCTGTCGCGCTGAGCCAGGTCGTCCAGCGAGGCGTAGGACGTATAGCCCGGATAGCCCTTGGTCTCCGCCCAGGCCTGCCCCGCCTCGTCGTCCTCGGCCACGGCGATGCAGGCGTCGTGCAGGTCGTCGATGAAGGCCTCGAAGCCCTTGTCGCCAGCCAGGCTGGCTTCATAGAGCGGCGTGACGAAGAGCGGGCGCGTGGTCATGGGGCGGGTCATACAGCGCCTCGTGATTGACGACAAACAGGGACGGTGGGACATTTGGCCATGGCCGACGGTGACCACACCCTGAAGATCGATGCGGCGCTCGCCGAGCGGCTGAAGGCTGTGTCCGAAGACCTCGGCAAGAGCTTGGACGAATACGCCACGCAGTTGCTCGACGCCTACACAGGCCTCGATCCGCGCAAGGAAGACGACGCCTATTGGGCGGAGCTTCGGCGCGAGGCTGAGGAGACCTTGCGCAACGGCGGCATTCCTCTTGAGGACATCGAGCGCTGGATGCGCTCCTGGGGGACCGACACCGAACTTCCTCCGCCAGAGCCTCGTCCTCGCGTCCGCGAATGAGCACAGTTGAATTCTCGCCGATGGCGAGACGCGACCTGAACCGCCTCAGACAGTGGCTGGAAGAGCGCGCGCCTCACGTCACGCAGGAGGCGGTCGCCGTCATCGTTGCCGCCTAAGATCCCTGGGCGAATTTCCGGAGCGAGGCCGGGCGGTCCCAGAGGGGCTGCGCGAACTCATCGTTCCCTTCGGCTCGGCCGGCTACGTGCTCCAATACGATGTGCAGCCTCGGCAAGTGACGATCCTGCGCATCTTCCACAGCCTCGAAGATCGCTGAACCGCTCAGACTCGCCTATATGTCGCCCGTGAACGACGCGACCACCGACATACCCGCCAACGCCCTGAAGGGCGCCGCCCTGATCAAGGACGAGGTCTCGCGCCTGCCAGACGCGCCCGGCGTCTATCGGATGATCGGCGAGGACGACGAGGTCCTCTATGTGGGCAAGGCGAAAAGCCTGAAAAAGCGCGTCGTGCAGTACGCGCAAGGCCGCTTCCATACCAACCGCATCGCCCACATGGTCGGCGCCACGCGGTCGATGGTGTTTGTCACCACCCGCACCGAAGCCGACGCCCTGCTGCTCGAGATCAACCTGATCAAGCAGCTGAAGCCGCGATTCAACGTGCTGCTGCGCGACGACAAGAGCTTTCCCGAGATCGTCATCCGCCGCGACCATGACGCCCCGCAGCTGCGCAAGCATCGCGGCGCCCACACGATCAAGGGCGACTATTTCGGGCCGTTCGCCAGCGCCGGGGCGGTGAACCGCACGCTCAACACCCTGCAGAAGGCCTTCCTACTGCGCTCGTGCAGCGACAGCGTCTACGACACCCGCTCGCGGCCCTGCATGCTGCACCAGATCAAGCGCTGCGCCGCCCCCTGCACCGGCCTGATCGGCAAGGACGACTACCAGGCCCTGGTCGATCAGGCCGAGGCTTTCCTGAGAGGGAAGTCGCGCGCGGTGATGGCGTCGATCGCCCAGCAGATGGAGGCCGCGTCCGAGGACCTGGAGTTCGAGCGCGCCGCCCGGCTGCGCGACCGCATCCGCGCCCTGGCCGCCGTGGCCCAGGAGAGCCAGATCAATCCCGAGACCGTGGAAGAGGCCGACGTCGTGGCCCTGCACGTCGAGGGCGGCCAGGCCTGCGTGCAGGTGTTCTTCTTCCGGGCCGGCCAGAACTGGGGCAACCGCGCCTACTTCCCGCGCGTGACCGGCAACGCCGAGGAGGAGGACGAGACGGCCACCGAGGAACAGCGGATCCTCACCGCCTTCTTGGGCCAGTTCTACGACGACAAGCCGATCCCGCGGCTGATCCTGACCAATCTGGAGCCGGCCGACCGCGACCTGCTGGCCGAGGCCTTCTGCCTGAAGAGCGGCCGAAAGGTGGAGATCGCCACCCCCAAGCGCGGCGAGAAGGCCGACTTGGTTGGTCACGCCCTGACCAACGCCCGCGAGGCTCTGGGGCGGAAAATGGCCGAGGGCAGCGCCCAGACCAAGCTGCTGGCCGGGGTCTGCGAGGCGTTCGGCCTGGACGGTCCGCCCGAGCGGATCGAGGTCTATGACAACAGCCACATCCAGGGCACCAACGCCGTGGGCGGCATGATCGTGGCCGGGCCGGACGGCTTCATGAAGGGCCAGTACCGCAAGTTCAACATCAAGAGCACCGAGCTCACCCCCGGCGACGACTACGGCATGATGAAGGAGGTGCTGAAGCGCCGCTTCGCCCGCCTGGTGAAGGAAGAGGAAGAAGGCGACAGCAGCGCTCGCCCCGACCTGGTTCTGGTCGACGGCGGCAAGGGCCAGTTGGACGCGGCGATCGAGGTGATGGCCGATCTGGGGGTCGATGACATCGCCGTGGTGGGCGTGGCCAAGGGTCCCGACCGCGACGCCGGCCTGGAGCGGTTCTTCATGCCCGACAAGACGCCGTTCATGCTCGAGCCCAAATCGCCGGTGCTCTACTACCTGCAACGACTGCGCGACGAGGCCCACCGCTTCGCGATCGGCGCCCACCGCACCCGCCGCTCGATGGACCTGAAGAAGAACCCGCTCGACGAGATCGAGGGCGTGGGTCCCGGCCGCAAGCGAGCCTTGCTGAACGCGTTCGGCTCGGCCAAGGGCGTGTCGCGGGCGGGGGTCGAGGACCTGCTGAAGGTGGACGGCGTCAGCCAGCCGCTGGCCGAGCGGATCCACGCGTTTTTCCGGAAGAGCTAGGGCGGCTAACGCTTGCCCCCTACGGACCGCTTCGCGGTCGTCTTCCCCCACAGGGGGAAGAGGAATGTGAACGCGTCCTCCGCCCCCGATGGGGGCGGACAGACCGCGAAGCGGTCAGGTGGGGGCAAGTGCGCCGCTACTCCCGAGCGCTCAACTCCATCCAGTCAAACTCCTCTTCCAGCGCCCGATAGGCGTCGTCGCCGATCTCGCCGCGCTGGCGCAGGTCCGCGATCGCGGCGCGCGACACCGTCACCACCCGGCGGCGCAGGGCGTTTTCGGTGGAGTCGCGGGCGTCCGCGCCCTTCTTGGTCTGGTGCAAAGCCGCCCCGTACTCGCGACGCAGGGCCTCGGCCGCCTGAGAGTCGTCACCCTCCAGCTCGGCCAGCGCGGCTTTCAGCGCCTTGGCCCTCGCCAGTTTCAGCTCCTTGCGCACCGGATCATCGTCGGGCATCCGCAGCAGGGCCATCAGCGGCTTCACGGTCAGGCCCTGGATCACCAGCGTGCCCAGCACCACCGCGAAGGCGGTCAGCAGGATGAAGTCGCGATAGGGAAAGCCCTCCGGCAGGGCCAGGGCGGCGGCCAGGGTGACCATGCCGCGCATGCCGCACCAGGCGATCAGCAAACCGCCGCGCGCGGTCGGCGGCGCCATGCTGGAGCGGGCCACGCGCAGGCCGAAGAACCGGTTCTTCAGCCGCACGACGCCGTTATAGGTCATCACCCAGGCCAGGCGCACGGCGATCACCGTGGCCAGAATCACCCCGGCGGCGCGCAGATAGTCGACCCGCTCCTGGGCCGACAGCGCCTCCAGGATCGGCCGGATCTGCAGGCCGATCAGGGTGAAGGCCAGGACGTTCAGCACCACCGTCACCGACTCCCAGACCGCGAAGGACGGGATGCGCAGGCGGGCGGCCATCGGCTTGCCCGAGCGCCAGGCGGCGGTCACCCCATAGACGACGATGGTCACCACCCCCGACAGGCCCAGCCGCTCGGCCAGGATCCAGACCCCGAACGTCAGGACGAACTGCAGGATCACCGAGCTGGGCACGTCCTGCACCCGGGCCATCAGGGGGCTGGTCAGGCGGACCACGCCCCAGCCCGCCACCACGCTGCCCACCGCCACCAGGGCGAAGGTCGGCACGGCGTGGGCCAGGCTGAACCCGCCGGCCGCCGCGCCCACCGCCAAGCGGTAGATCAGCAGGGCCGAGGCGTCGTTGAGCAGGCTCTCGCCCTCCAGGATCTTCAGGATCCGGTGCGGCGGGCGGATATCGCGCAGCACCGCCAGGGCGGCCACCGCGTCGGGCGGAGCGACGATGGCGCCCAGGGCGATCGCCGCCGGCCAGGGCATGGCCGGAAACAGCCATCGCGCCACGCAAGCCACGCCCAGGGTGGTCAGGGTCACGGCGATCAGCACCAGCGACGACACCGGCCGCCAGTTGTCCCTCAGGTCGCGCAGGGAGGAGTCGTAGGCCGCGTCCAGCAGCACCGGGGCGATGAACAGGGCCAGGATCAGCTCCGGCTCCAACTCCAGGCGTGGCGCGCCGGGAACCAGGGCCACGGCCGCTCCGCCCAGGGCCAGCAGGGCCGGATAGGGCGCGCCGATCCGCCGGGCCAGGGCCGACAGCAGCACCGCGCCCAACAACAGGGCCAGTATCCATTCGAAGATCAACATGCGGTTGGAACTCCGGCCTCCAGACCGGCCTAGCAGAGCCGGCAAGGTCGCGGCAACGCCCCCGACCCAGATTGACAACGCCGTTCCGCGAACACACAACTTTCACGCGGACTTCCGATCCACACCACCCTTGGGCGCTTTTTCAGCGCCTCCGGTCGCCCGCCAATGCGTAAACCGGGGAAACGCCGTCATGACACTTTCGATACCGCAACGCGGACGCGGCGCCAGCCGCGCCCTGGCCGCCACGCGTGGACAGATCCCGACGACCGCCGACGGTCCGATCCCGGTCCCCGCCGCCCTGTCGGGCATCCACCTGCCGGCCGACCACTACATGCACCGAGGCGCCCCCACCGAGTGGTGGTGGAACATCGGGACCCTGACCTGCGGCGACCGGGTCTTCGGCTTCGAGATCAATGCCGCGGCCTTCCGCGACCGAAACTTCGCCTTCAGCCAGATCATGCTGAGCGACGTCGCCAACCAGAAGCACTATCAGCGCACCACCAGCTACATCCCGCCCGCCGGGGTCGATTTCGACACCTGGGCGCAGGCCGATCCCACCCGCGACTGGCACGTGGGCCTGGGCCGGATCGACAGTCAGCTGTCGACCATCGACGTGGTGACGGGCGGCTCCGGCTATGACGACAAGACCACCACCGTGGTGGTGTCGGGCGGCGGCGGCTCGCAGGCCATCGCCTATCCCATCGTCGTGGGCGGGGTGGTCACCGCCATCCAGCTGACCAACCCCGGCCGGGGCTATACCTCGCCGCCCACCATCACCATCGCCGGCAAGGGCGCGGGCGCCACGGCCAAGGCGGTCCACAGCTATGTGACCATGGACGCGGCCTGGGGCGATCCCACCCAGAACATCGCCATCGTCGCCCTGCTGAACGACCAGGCCACGGGGACGCAGGCGCTGTTCGACCTGATGCTGTCGCAGCAAGGCTCGCCGTTCATCGTCTGGGGCGTGGGCGTGGGGCCGGTCAAGCCGGCGGCCAGTGGCCCGCCCCTGGCGACCAACAATTTCTACTACTCGCTGACCAACCTGAAGGCGGCGGGCACGATCACCCTGGACGGCGAGGTCCACGCGGTGACCGGCGTCACCTGGATGGACCACGAGTACGGCTTCTTCGGCACGGCGGCCACGCCGACCAAGTGGCTGCTGCAGGACGCCCAGCTGGACAACGGCTGGACCCTGTCCAACTTCTGCGTCCTGCCCGGCACGGTCTCGCCGCCCGAGGGCCAGCCGTCCGCCAGCTTCGTCACCCTGCGCGACGCGACCGGCCAGATGTACGTCCACCCCTCGACCATGACCCCAACGGTCAAGTGGGTCAGCCCGCACTCGGGCATCGAATATTTCCTGGAATACGAGGTGAAGATCGGTGACTTCGGCGACCTGACTTTCAAGTCCCTGCTGCCCGACCAGGAATTCGTGCTCAACCCGGGCTCGGTCTACGAAGGCGTGGCCGGGGTGACGGGCAGGTTCCAGGGCAAGGCGGTGTCGGGGACGGGGTGGATCGAGCAGGCGATTTAGACCACGCTTCACCCTCTCCCAGAGGGAGAGGGCGGGGCCCGCCGCGAAGCGGTGGGAGGGTGAGGGGTTTAGACGTCGGACGGCGTGCCGGCAGGGCGTCGGTGTGAAATCGGTTAGGGCGTCACCCCTCACCCTCCCACGCTTTCAGCGTGGGCCCCTCCCTCTCCCCTCCGGGAGAGGTTCAAGAGACGCGCCCTACTCCACCGCGAACTTCAGCCCAGCCTTCTCCTCCAGCCGCTCGACCAACTTCCCCCGCAGCGCCGCCCCAGGCGTCCAGATCCCACCCGGCACCTCCGGCGAACCGATCAGACACAACGCCGTCTCGGCGATCATCTTGCTGGTCGAGCCGTAGCCGGGGTCCTTGTCGCCCTTGACGCTGGCCCGGACCTGGCGGCCGTCCTCGGCGATCCCGACGAACAGCAGGTCGTAGAAGCCCGCCTCGCGCTCGTCCTTGCTGGGACCCTCGCCCGGCTTGGGACCGCCCTCGGCGCCCATCGAGGCGTTGCCGGCGGCGACCGCCAGGGCGGCGGCCTCGCCGCCTTCGCCGGGCCCAGTCAGGATCATCTCGTCATAGACGAAGTCGGCGCCGTAGGGCTGGTCCATCAGCCAGTTGGAGCGGTGGACGTTGCGGGTGTTGATCGCCGCCATCACGAACGGCGCGGTCCAGGCGCCCAGGTCATCGTCGAAAGCCACGGCCGCGCCGTGCGGCTGCTTGGGACCGGCGAAGTCGGGGGTCAGGGCGAAGGGGTTCTTCAGGTGCTCCAGCACCTGGGGATCGCGCGCCGCGGCGGCCATGGTGGCCTTGAGGCTGGCCGCCGTGCCGCCCGAATAGGTGCCGCGCATGGCCCGCACCCGGCCCTTCACGCGGGCGACCGGCCCGCCGAACTGGCGGATCGCTTCCTGCTGCACGACCCAGACGCCCAGCTCGAACGGGATGGAGTCAAAGCCGCAGGAAAAGACGATCCGCGCCCCGCTGTCCCGAGCCTTGCGTTCGTGGGCGTCGATCATCTGGCGCATCCAGGCCGGCTCGCCGCACAGATCCAGATAGTCGGTCCCCGCTTCGGCGCAGGCGGCGACGAGGTCGGAGCCGTAGAGCTGGTAGGGGCCGACGGTCGTCAAAACCGCTTTGGTCCGCTGGACCAGAGCCCGCAGCGAGGCCGGGTCGTCGGCGTCGGCGACGATCAGCGGGGTGTTCGCGGCGGCGCCGATCTCGTCGCGCACGGCGGCCAGCTTGTCGGCGCTCCGGCCCGACATCGCCCAGCGAAGGTCGGGGTGATGGGCCGCCAGGTGCTCGGCCACCAGCCGACCGGTGAAGCCGGTCGCGCCGTGGACGATGACGTCGAATTCCGCTGAAGGGTTCATGGGTGCGCCTCCCGATTTTTATCGTTGGGAGGGAGATTGGCGCGGAACTGGGGAGAGGGCAAACAACTGTTCGCCTCGCCCTCACACCCGCTCTTCCCGGCGAAGGCCGGGATCCAGATCCCTTAGCGGTGTGGTGGGTTGGAAAGGCTCCGAGCGCTTGGCGTCAGCCCCAAAGCCATTCCATCTGGGTCCCGGCCTTCGCCGGGAAGAGCGGAGTTTAAGAGGTGGCCGCCTTCGGCTTCAGCGCCAGCAACCCCACAAAGCTCAGCGCCGCCGCGACCGCCAGGTACGCGCCCACCGGAACCAGCCCACCCCGATCCGCCAGGGCCTGGGCGATCATCGGCGCGAGACCTCCGCCCAGGATGCCGCCGAGATTGAAGGCCGCCGAGGCGCCGGTGTAGCGCACGCGGGCCGGGAACAGGTCGGGCAGGAAGGCGCCCAGCGGTCCGTAGACGAAACCCATGACCAGCAGGCCCAGCACCAGGAACAGGCCGATGGTCGGCAACGATCCGGCGACCATCATCAGCGGCAGCAGCACGCCGATCCCCACGGTCATGGCGCAGCCGGCCATCAGCACCCGGCGCGGGCTGGTGGCGTCGGCCCAGTAGCCGGCCACGACGATCCCGGCAGCCATGAACAGGATCGCGCCCAGCTGCACGCTCAGCATGGCGGTTCGGCCATAGCCCAGGTCCTTGGCGCCGTAGCCCAGCGCGAAGGCGGTCATCAGGTAATAGACGGCGAAGCAGCAGATGGCCGCCAGGGTGCCGCACAGGGTGGCCTTCCAGTGGTGGCGCAGCAGCTCGCCCAGCGGCACGGCGGGCGGCGGCTCGTGGGCGATGGCGGCGGCGAAGGCCGGGGTCTCGGTCAGCTTGAGGCGAACCCACAGCCCCACCCCGACCAGGACGACGCTGCCCAGGAACGGCAGGCGCCAGCCCCAGGCCAGGAACTGCTCGGGCGTCAGGATCAGGCCCAGGATCAGGAACAGGCCGTTGGCGGCGATGAACCCGACCGGCGCGCCCAGCTGCGGGAACATGCCAAACCGCGCCCGCCAGCCGGGAGGGGCGTTCTCGACGGCCAGCAAGGCGGCTCCGCCCCACTCGCCGCCCAGGCCGAAGCCCTGGCCGAACCGCAGCAGGCACAGCAGGGTCGGGGCCAGCCAGCCGGCCATGGCGTAGGTGGGCAGGAAGGCGATGGCCAGGGTCGAGCCGCCCATCAGCACCAGCGACGCCACCAGGGTCGACTTGCGCCCGATCCGGTCGCCGAAATGACCGAAAGCGATCGCGCCCAGCGGCCGGGCCAGGAACGCGACGCCGAGGCTGGCGAACGCCGCCATCTGCTGCAGGCTGGCCGACTTGGACGGAAAGAACAGCTGGCCGAACACCAGCGAGGCGGCCGTGGCGTAGATGTAGAAGTCGTAGAACTCCACCGCCGTGCCGACCAGGCTGGCGGTCAACACCCGGCGGTTGGAATTGGTCGCGATCGTCTTCTCCGCCGCGTTCGCCTGCATGCCCGTCGCGCTCCCCAGAAACTGGAGCATGGCTTGACGCCCGCGAGGGGAGGCGTCAACCGGACGCGGAGAAGAAATGACCCTATCGCCGGATCATTTTCCCTGCGAGCGACACATTCCTTTCGCCGCGCACGCTGTTACGTCCGTCTCGATGCGCGTTCACGCCCTGGCCGCCTGACGGCCAGTTCGCGGCCTCTGGGAGCGAAAACCTCGTCCTTCGACAAGCTCAGGATGAGGTTTTCAATGCCTATGAATGGTCCTCATCCCGAGCTCGTCGAAGGACGATGACCACGCACGACCAGCCTCGATCGCCTCAGAACGTCTCGCCGACCATCGCCTCGCTCAACGCCCAGAGCGCCTGGGCCCGGGCGGGATCAACGGCGTAGGACCGCAAGCCGACCCGCAGTTGCGAAGCGTCCTCGACCAGTTCGGCCACGTGGCAGTCTTCGCAATAGTGCCCGGCGACCGTCTCGACCGGAGCGACGAGGCCGGCCCAGACGCTCGTGGCCGCGCCCTGGGGAACGGTCTTCCACGCGAAGGCCGCGCCGCCCTCGGCCTTGGCCTGGGCGTTGATGGTCTCAAGCATGTCCGTGATCATCGCCGGGTCCAAGTGCCGGGCCAGTTCGGTCTGGATGCCGCCGGGATGGACGGCCGTGGCGCGGACGCCGCGGTCCTTGTGGCGGCGGTCGAACTCGACGGCGAACAGGATGTTGGCGGTCTTGGAGCGGCCATAGGCGCCGAACGGCGTGTATTCGGTGCGTTCGAAGTTCGGGTCGTCCAGATCGACGTCCGAGAAGCGGTGGCCCGACGAGGCCAGCGACACCACCCGCGCGCCGGGCTTCAGCAAGCCCGCGATGCGGTTGATCAGCACGAAATGGCCCAGGTGGTTAGTCCCGAACTGCGTCTCGAAGCCGTCGGCGGTGCGGCCCAGCGGCGGGGCCATCACGCCGGCGTTGGCGATGATGAGGTCGAACGACCGGCCGTCGGCGACCAGGGCGTCGGCGCAGGCCCGCACGCTCTTGAGATCGGCCAGGTCCAGGGCGACCAGCTCCAGCGAGCCGCCGCCCGCGGCCGCCGCCTCGCGCACGACGCGTGTCGCGCCCTCGGCCTTGGCCAGGTCCCGCGCGGCCCCGACGACGTCGGCCCCGTGGGCGGCCAGGACTCGGGCGGTCTCCACGCCCAGGCCTGCTGAAACGCCGGTGACCAGCACGCGCTTACCGCTCAGGTCGACACCGGCCAACACCTCGTCGGTGGTGGAATGGGCTCCGAATTGATCGCTCATGACTCTTGGATTCCCTTGCAGGGTTGTTGTTCAGGCCTGCCTGGAGGATAAATGGAGGAAGGCTCCGGTTATATATTCGGAGGCTACCTCCGTTTTTCAAGGTCGATGTCCGAAAATTCCGAACCCAAGGCCCGCAAGCCTCGCGCCGACAGCCTGCGCAATCGCGACCTGCTGCTGGCGACGGCCAAGGCGGCGTTCGCCGCGCTGGGCGCGGACGTGCCTCTGGAAGACATCGCGCGCCGGGCCGGCGTGGGCATCGGCACGCTCTATCGCCATTTCCCCACGCGAGAGGCCCTAGTCGCGGCGGTCTATGCGCGGGAAATCCAGCAATTGGCCGCCTCGGCCGACGCCCTGCTGGCTGAACACAAGGCCGGCGAGGCGCTGGATGCCTGGCTGAACCTGCTGATCGACTACATGGCCACCAAGCGCATCATGGCCCCCGCCCTACGCGCCGACCCCGACGAGGGATCCAAGCTCTACGCCAATTCGGGCGCGACCATTCTGCCGGCCCTGCAACGCCTGACCGAGGCCGCCCATGCCGCCGGCGACATCCGCCCCGACATCGGCTTCGAGGACATCCTGCGGATGATGAGCGGCCTCAGCCAGGGCTATGAGCAACCCGGCTGGGACGCGGGCGCGCGACGCCTGCTCAGCGTGATGATGGCCGGCCTGCGCGCGGGCTCGGCGGCGCCCCCATAGCCCTTCCCGGCTTTCATGCGTTAGAACGCCACCATGAAAGCCTTGCCCAACATCCTGACCTCCGCGCGCCTCGTCATCGCGCTGTTCATGTTCGTGGCCTTGGCCGCCGCGGCCGGCGGCGTGCCGTGGCTGAGCGACCAGATCACGGTCGACCAGCAGATGTCGCTGCAACGCTGGGCGTTCTGGGCGTTCGTGGTGGCGGCGGTGACCGACTTCTTCGACGGCTGGCTGGCCCGCAAGCTGGACGCGGTCAGCATCTGGGGCGCGATCCTCGACCCGATCGGCGACAAGATCCTGGTCTGCGGGGCCCTGCTGGGCCTGATGGCCCTGGGCCCCAACCCGATGGTCATCCTGCCGGCCGGCCTGATCCTGTTCCGCGAATTCGCCGTCAGCGCCCTGCGCGAAGTCGGGGCCGGCAAGGGCATCAAGCTGCCGGTCACCGTGCTGGCCAAGTGGAAGACCACCCTGCAGCTGGTGGCCATCGGCGCCGAGATGATCCTGGCCTCGTGGTCGGCCTTCCACCTGCCGACCGATATGTCGGTGGTGACGCCTGCGACCTATGCGACCCACGGCCTGCTGTGGGTGGCGGCCGTGGTGACCTTGATCACCGGGGCGCAGTACTGGGAAGCGGCGCGGAAGGCGCTGGTTTAGGGGGCTGGGGAAACCCCCTCGGTCGCTCCGCGACAGCTCCCCCAGAGGGGGAGCATCTGATCGCGCTAGATCCTCCCCCTCTGGGGGAGGTGGCCGAAGGGTCGGAGGGGGCCTACTCCGCCGCCAGCAACACCGGCGCCTCGTCGTCCTCGACCGCGTCGGGATTCGTCGGGCCGTGCAACAGCCATTCGGTATCCGGCTCGTGACCCGCCCTCGTCCGTTCCGCTCGCATCATCAGGGCCAGCCAGCTAGCCCCCGCCGTTCGAAACACCATGATCGCCTCCGAAGCGCTCCGCCGTTATTGAGAATGACTATCAACAACGGCGGATGCAAGGCGTCTTTGCGGTGGCTTTGAAATGATCAGGCGGCCTCGGCGGTCGCCTTGCGCTTGGCGGCGGCGGTGGCGCCGCGCTTCTTGGTGGCGGCTTCCAGGGTGACCTGGCGGCGCTTGGAGGCTTCGAGCTCGAGCACGGGCAGCACCTCGGCCGCGCCGGTGCGCTGGGCGGGCGTACCGACGATATCCAGACGGCGGGCATTGGCCAGGAGCGTGACCAGCTCCTGGTCGTTCAGCAGAGGAATCCGCTCGATCAGGGTCATACTTAACTCCTTGGCCGCCAAAAACTCGCGCGGCAGGGCGAGAGAATTAGCTTAACGTTCAAGGCGGCGCTTGGGGTCCAAAACTATTTGAGATTCAAGCTGAGTCACGAATTCACTTGCCGTGGCTCTTGCATGGCCTCATGGTGGCTTATCGAATTCGCTGCCGTTCGGCCTGCTTTTCCATGCTCTCCTTGTGAGAGCGCCGGACGCGCCCACCGATCCCCAACGAAATTTGATCGTCGCGCGGAACGATTCCGCCGACGAATATTGACTGCAAGGACTACGAACTATGGCTACCGGCACCGTGAAATGGTTCAACGGCACCAAGGGCTTCGGCTTCATCCAACCTGACGACGGCGGCGCTGACGTCTTCGTGCACATCTCGGCCGTTGAACGCGCCGGTCTGCGTGGTCTGGACGAAGGTCAGAAGATCACCTACGAACTCGAGCGCGACAACCGCTCGGGCAAGATGTCGGCGGGCCAACTGCAGGCTTAATCGCCTCACGCTCACGAGATTTGGAATGGGTCGGCGCTCACGCGCCGGCCCATTTTTCTTGGGCGCTTACCGGGACGATCGCCGCCCCCTTTCCAGCCAGGGAAATCCCCGGATGGACGCCCCGTCGGCGGTCGCGTAACACCATCGCGACGCCCCAGCCGCGAACAGAGCCCCATGCGCCCACTTCGCCTCCTCGCCGTGCTTTGCCTAAGCTTGGGCCTCGCCGCGAGCCTGGCCGCCTGCGGGTCGCTGTCGCGCGACACCTATTCCGCCAGCGACTTGGCCGGACCGGCCCCCAAGGGCCTGGCCGAACTGCGCTTCAACGCCAGCGACAGCGACGCGGCCGTCCGTTTCGCCGAACCGGCCCGAAGGCGGGCCCAGGCCCAGCGCACCTTCGACGTCCTGGCCCTGTCGGGCGGCGGCTCGAACGGGGCCTACGGCGCCGGGGTGCTGGTCGGCTGGACCAAGCGCGGCGAGCGGCCGGAGTTCGACATCGTCACCGGCGTCTCGACCGGCGCCCTGACCGCCCCCTACGCCTTCCTCGGCCCCAGCTGGGACAACCGCCTGACCGAGGCCTATACCGGCAAGGCGGCCGGCAAGATCCTGAAAGCCCGCGGCCTGGGCGTGCTGTTTCACCCCAGCGTCTACAGCGCCGCCGGCCTGCGGGCCGTGGTCGACGCCAATGTCACCGACGACCTGCTGCGGGCCATCGTCGTCGAGCACAAGCGCGGCCGCCGCCTGCTGATCGCCACCACCAATCTCGACACCGAGGAAACGGTGATCTGGGACATGGGCGCGATCGCCAGCCGGGGCGACCCGGCCTCGCGCCAGCTGTTCAAGGACGTGCTGGTGGCTTCGGCCAGCATCCCCGGCGTCTTCCCGCCCTCGCTGATCGAGATCCAGGGCGCGGGCCAGGGCCGCCATCTGTCGGAGATGCATGTCGACGGCGGGGTCACCATCCCGTTCTTCGTGGCCCCGGAATCGCTGTTGCTGTGGACCGCGGCCAAGGGCCAGGCGCGGCCAGGAAGGCTGTATGTGATCGTCAACGGCAAGGTCGGCGGCACCTTCGGCTTCACCAAGGGCAAGACCGGGGCGATCATCGGCCGCTCGTGGGACGCCATGAGCAAGGCCCTGATGCGCACCCACCTGGCGGCCAGCAGCGCCTTTGCCCGCCGCAACGGCGGCCAGCTGTTCTACGCGGCCATTCCCGACAGCGCCGATCTCGACACCTCGGGCCTGGATTTCGCCGTCGACAACCGCACGGCCCTGTTCCGCATGGGCGTCGAGCGCGCCGAGGCCGGCTGGGCCTGGAGCCTGACCGACGAGCCCGCCGATGTGCCCCCCGCCCAGCCCGCCGTCCCCGCGCCATCGGTGATCGGCGGTCGCTGAACGGACGCCCCCGGAGAGTCCGGATCGGGGGTTGCGCCAACCCGACTCCGTCTCTAAACGGGCGGCTTAACCTGCAAGATGGTCGGCAGCGGGCGCGCGGATGTGCGCGACCGTGTCTTTGCGCGCGAGATCATGATGACCCAAGCCCTAGCCAGAACAGGACGCGGCCTCGCCGCCGTGCTGTTTCTGTCGCTGGCGGTCTGCGGTCAGCCGGCCAACGCCCAGGCGTTCAAGGACTTCAGCGACGAGCTGACCCTGTATGTCCGAGACGGCCAGACCGACCACGGCTCGATCGTCATCTATGACCACCTCGGCGCCGAGGCGAACCATGCCGCCGGTGACCCGGTGGTGGCCTTCACCCTGACCTTCGGCGAAGGCGCGGGCGAGTGGGACTATCGCGCGGTCATCGACGACAAGTTCGGCGAGCTGCTGAAGGGCATTCCAACGCGGCTGGTGGCGACCCACACCGAGCCGAGCCAGGGGCAGCGCACCTACCTGCTGGCCACGCCCAAGCCCGACGCGGTCATCGCGGCCCTGGCCGCGGTCAAGCCGCCGGCCGGCGTCACCGCTCAAGCCAAGGCGTTGCCGGCGACCAGCATCGATCAATGGGCGCCCACGCGCCTCGAATTCCAGACCTCGCGCGACGACGAGGTCCGCCGCGCCCTGGCCAAGAGCGGCGACGACGGCTCCGCGCCGAGGAACGTCGACTTCTTCTTCTACAAGGGCGATCAGGCGGCGGTGCGCGCTGCCGCGACCGCGGCCGGCTTCACCGCCCGCGTCTCCGACTCCGATCCGAACGGCAGTGTGCTTTCGCTCATGACCTCCGTGGACGAAGCCGCGCTCAACACCCTGAACACCCGCTTTCTCGACTGGTCCAACCGCTTCAAGGCGGAATACGACGGCTGGGAAACCGAACTGGTAAAGAAGTAGCCATGCCCAAGCGCACAGACATCTCCTCGATCCTGATCATCGGCGCCGGCCCGATCGTCATCGGCCAGGCGTGCGAGTTCGACTATTCGGGCGTCCAGGCCTGCAAGGCGCTGCGGGCCGAGGGCTACCGGATCATCCTGGTCAATTCCAACCCCGCCACGATCATGACCGATCCCGACGTGGCCGACGCGACCTATATCGAGCCGATCACGCCCGACATGGTCGAGAAGATCATCGCCAAGGAACGCCCCGACGCCCTGCTGCCGACCATGGGCGGCCAGACCGCGCTGAACACCGCCCTGGCCCTGGAAGCCAGCGGGGCCCTCGCCAAGTACGGCGTCGAGATGATCGGCGCCAAGGCCGAGGTGATCGACAAGGCCGAGGACCGCCAGAAGTTCCGCGACGCCATGGACAAGCTGGGCCTGGAAAGCCCCAAGTCCAAGGCCGCTCACAACATGGACGAAGCCCGCGAAGGCCTGGCCTTCGTCGGCCTGCCGGCCATCATCCGCCCGTCCTTCACCCTGGCCGGCACCGGCGGCGGCATCGCCTATAACCTCGAGGAATTCGAGGAGATCGTCGAACGCGGCCTGGACCTCTCGCCCACCACCGAGGTGCTGATCGAAGAGAGCGTCCTGGGCTGGAAGGAATACGAGATGGAAGTGGTCCGCGACACGGCGGACAACTGCATCATCGTCTGCTCGATCGAGAACATCGACCCGATGGGCGTCCACACCGGCGACTCGATCACCGTCGCCCCGGCCCTGACCCTGACGGACAAGGAATACCAGTGGATGCGCGCGGCGAGCATCGCCGTGCTGCGCGAGATCGGCGTCGAGACCGGCGGATCCAACGTCCAGTTCGCGGTCAATCCGGCCGACGGCCGCATGGTCGTGATCGAGATGAACCCGCGCGTCTCGCGCTCCTCGGCCCTGGCGTCCAAGGCCACCGGCTTCCCGATCGCCAAGGTCGCCGCCCGCCTGGCCGTCGGCTACACGCTGGACGAGTTGAAGAACGACATCACCGGCGGCGCGACCCCGGCCTCGTTCGAGCCCTCGATCGACTATGTGGTCACCAAGATCCCGCGCTTCGCCTTCGAGAAATATCCGGGCAGCGAGCCCCTGCTGACCACCGCCATGAAGTCGGTCGGCGAGGTGATGGCCATCGGCCGCACCTTCAAGGAAAGCGTCCAGAAGGCCCTGCGCGGTCTCGAAACCGGCCTCAACGGCTTCGACGAGATCGAGATCGCCGGCGCCGATGATCCCGACACCGGCCGGGCCGCCGTGATCCGCGCCCTGGGCACCCCGACCCCCGACCGCCTGCGCGTCATCGCCCAGGCCTTCCGCCACGGCCTGACCGTGGAAGAGGTCAACGCCGCCTGTTCGTACGAGCCGTGGTTTCTGCGCCAGATCGCCGAACTGATCCGCCAGGAGGGCTGGGTCCGGGCCGGCGGCCTGCCGACCGACGCGGCCGCCTTCCGCGCGCTGAAGGCCCAGGGCTTCTCCGACGCCCGCCTGGCCAAGCTGGTCGGCTCGGACGAAAAGACCGTGCGCCAGCAGCGCCAGGCCCTGAAGGTGCGCCCCGTCTACAAGCGCATCGACAGCTGCGCCGGCGAGTTCGCGGCCACCACGCCCTACATGTATTCGACCTACGAGACCGGGGCCCTGGGCCAGGTTCCCGAGTGCGAGAGCCTGCCTTCGAACCGCAAGAAGGCGGTGATCCTGGGCGGCGGTCCCAACCGGATCGGCCAGGGCATCGAGTTCGACTACTGCTGCTGCCATGCCGCCTTCGCGCTCGACCAGATCGGCATCGAGTCGATCATGGTCAACTGCAACCCCGAGACCGTCTCGACCGACTACGACACCTCCGACCGCCTGTATTTCGAGCCGCTGACGGCCGAGGACGTGCTGGAACTGCTGGACGTCGAGAAGTCCAACGGCACGCTGGCCGGCGTCATCGTCCAGTTCGGCGGCCAGACGCCGCTGAAGCTGGCCCAGGCGCTGCAGGACGCGGGCATCCCGATCCTGGGCACCAGCCCCGACGCCATCGACCTGGCCGAGGACCGCGAGCGCTTCCAGCAACTGCTGAACGGCCTGGACATCGCCCAGCCCGAGAACGCCATCGCCCGCACCTGGGACGAGGCCCGCGCCAAGGGCGACGAGATCGGCTTCCCGTTCGTGATGCGCCCGTCCTACGTGCTGGGCGGCCGCGGCATGGAGATCATCCGCGATCACGAGCACCTGGAACGCTACATCGCCAACACCGGCGAGATCTCGTTCGAGCACCCGATCCTGCTGGACCACTATCTGAGCCGCGCCACGGAAGTCGACGTCGACGCCCTGTGCGACGGGACCGACGTGTTCGTGGCCGGCGTGCTGGAGCATATCGAGGAAGCCGGCGTCCACTCCGGGGATTCCGCCTGCTCGATGCCGCCCTTCTCGCTCAGCGCCGCCACCGTGGAAGAGCTGAAGCGCCAGACCGTTAAGATGGCCCTGGCCCTCAACGTGCGCGGCCTGATGAACGTGCAGTTCGCGATCGAGGAGCCGCACTCGGAAAACCCGCGCATCTATGTGCTGGAAGTGAACCCCCGCGCCTCGCGCACCGTGCCGTTCGTGGCCAAGACCATCGGCCAGCCGGTGGCCGCCATCGCCGCCAAGATCATGGCCGGCGAGACGCTCGCCAGCTTTGGCCTGACCGACAAGCCGTACGACCATATCGCGGTCAAGGAAGCGGTGTTCCCGTTCGCCCGCTTCGCCGGGGTCGACACCATCCTGGGCCCGGAAATGCGCTCGACCGGCGAGGTGATGGGCCTGGACTGGATCCGCGAGGGCGAGGACAGCCTGGCCCCGGCCTTCGCCCGTGCCTTCGCCAAGAGCCAGCTGGGCGGCGGCGTCAGCCTGCCGACCTCGGGCACGGCCTTCGTGTCGGTCAAGGAAAGCGACCGCCCGTGGATCGTCGAGCCGGTGAAGCTGCTGCAGGCGGCGGGCTTCAAGGTGCTGTCGACGGTCGGCACCCGCGGCTATCTGGCCGAGCAGGGCGTCGAGGTCGAACTGGTCAAGAAGGTGCTGGAAGGCCGCCCGCACATCGTCGACGTGATGAAGAACCACGGCGTGCAGCTGGTGTTCAACACCACCGAGGGCAAGCAGGCGCTCGAGGACAGCTTCGAGATCCGCCGTACGGCCCTGATGATGAAGGTGCCGTACTACACGACGTCGGCGGGCGCCCTGGCCGCCGCCCAGGCCATCTCGTCGGCCCCGGCCGAGACGCTCGAAGTGCGGCCGCTGCAGAGCTACCAGTGACAAAGGCGTCCGCTCATCTAGCGTGAGCGGATGATCTCTCTCCGTGCGTTCCTGGCCGGTCTGATCCTGGCGTGCGCCGCTCCGGCGGCGGCCCAGGAGGAAGGCATCGGCTCGATCCAGATGAAGCCCGGCGTCTGCACCACCGCCAAGGCCGAGACCGTGACGCTGGAGACGCTGCTGGCCACGCCCGGCGCCTTCGAGCGGCGATGCGTCAAGGTCAGGGGCGTGGCGGCCGGTACGATCGTCTATCCCGATCAGGCCCACTATGAGCGGGACAGGGGTTCCGCGGGCGGCCACGTCAAGCGTATCGGCCTTTATGGCGACCCGGCCCTGCTGGACGCCCTGCCCCAAGGCCCCACCCCGACCGAGCTCGTCGGCCAGGTCGCGCTCTGCGGCGGGCGGCCGTTCATCGCCGGCTACTGCCACTATGTCGCCGACGGCGTGATCCTCATCGCGACCGAGGCGCGGAAGATCAGCTTCTAGTCAGCCCGAAGTTATCCACAGGGCGCCGAGCAAGATGCTCCCCCTCCGGGGGAGCTGTCGCGGAGCGACCGAGGGGGTCTTCCGGCCCATGCCGCGCTCCCCCTCCGGCCCTCCGGGCCACCTCCCCCAGAGGGGGAGGATCTGCTCTATCCCCGCTCCGCGCGAAACGGACTTGAGCTTTATCAACCCCTTAGACAAAAACGCACGTTTCCGATCCTTGGCCTCCGAAACGGCCGCACACTAGCGGCATGACCCAAACCGACATCCCCACCTGGCTCGTGAGCTTGCAATTCAAGTTCGTCACCGCCCTTGACGCGGCCTGGAAGGTCGTGGACGGCGACCATGACGCCGCCACCATCCGCCGGGCTCTCGACAAGGCCAAGGCCATCGGCCAGCTGGCCATGATCGCCCGCAAGGTCGGGCTGATCACGCCCTCGGGCCGCAAGCCGCTGATGAACGCCGCCACGGCGGGCCTGCTGGCCACCAAGAGCGTCGCGGACCTGGGCAATATGCTCCGCGACCTGACCCCGCCGGCGGCTGACCCGCCCGCGCCGGTCGCGGCCCAGGCCGAACACGCCCGCCGCGCGCTGGACAAGCTCAAGGGCGGACGGCGCGGGCGGCTGTGACCGGATGCCGCGGCTTTTCTCGCGCCGTCTTTATCCGCCCTTCACCACGCGCGTGCGACACCGTTCGGCAGGATGAACATATCGCGGATCTCGACGGCCGACTCCGGCGCGTCCGCCCTCCCCTACCCCGGCGGAGTCTCGGGCGCGGCCGCCGCGCTCAACGACACCAGCGGCTCGGTCGCGCTGCACCAGCAACTGAACGCCTACCACGCCCTGTCCAGTCGCTGGGCCGGAGCCGGCCACGCCGAGCGCGCGGGTCTGACCCAGGCCCTGACCGAGTCGCCCTTCGCCAAGACCATCCAGTCGGCGCTCAACACCTTCACCCGCGCGGCCTGGGCCGGGTCCGACGCGGTCCCGCCCACGCCGCAGCGGCAGGCCCTCGGCGCCTTCGACGGCCTGTCGGAAACCGACCAGACCATCGTCGCGTCGCTGCAAGTGGGCGTCCAGGACAGCAAGGGCCCCAGCTCGGTCGCCGACTACCG
>FTJN01000565.1_pt7 | contig 20606 bp, 18 predicted proteins | sample 1658361 | NCBI WGS metagenome assembly FTJN01 (sample SAMEA3914819, study PRJEB12502) | metagenome | biome: forest; material: soil | place: Canada | collected 2010-06-26 | depth 0.3 m
CCGACAAGCGCGTTCCCAAATAGAAATTTGGGAACGAGGAATCCAAAGGCAGGTTCATGAGGAGCCTGAGGACTCGGATCCGCTTCGCGTATTTTGAGTGTTGAAGAACAAGGTTCGATGCCTCATGAGCCTGCCTTTGGTACCCTCGTTCCCAAGTTGCACTTGGGAACGCACTTGTCCCCGCAACTTCGTTGCTTTCAGCCCTTTTGACTTGGCGTCGGCGACTCTACGGAAGGCAGGGGACGAAGTACAACTTCGCCGACTGGGAACGTTCCCAAGTACAACTTGGGAACGAGGGAGGGGAACTCAAGTTCGTATTTTTGATCACGATTATAGTTTGACATCATACCGTCGAATGCAATGATACTCCTGTCGCCATGCAAACGGAATCGCTTCATCTTCTTGCGGGTTGGTGGGGCGTCACCCTTGGCGTTCTCTCCGGCGGCCTGATCGGCCTCCTCTTCCACCGGGAGGAGTGGCTCGGCGGTTACGGCTCCTGGCCGCGACGGCTCATCCGTCTGGGCCATATCTCCTTCTTCGGGCTCGCCTTTCTGAACTTCATGTTCGCGCTGACCCTGCGCGACGCCCATCTCACCGGTCCCTTCGTCCCCTGGGCCTCGATGCTCTTCCTGGCCGGAGCCGTCGCCATGCCCTCGGTCTGCTTTCTCTCCGCGTGGTGGAAGCCGTTGCGCCATCTGTTTCCCATCCCCGTCGTCTGCATCTCCGGCGCGCTCATCTGCGTGCTCCTCTCCCATCTATGAAAATCGGCTTCATCGCGATGAGCGGCGTCCGGTGCCACAACAAGGAGTTGATGGAATTCGGCCTCACGCTCCCCGGCTTTGTGGAGCGCAGCAAGGTCATCGCCTCGCTGCCCAGCCTGGGGTTACTCACGCTCGCCGGGTTGACGCCGGAGCACTGGGAGGTGAGCTACCTGGAGGTCGCCGATATCCGCGACCTGAAGTCGCTTCCCGGCAATTTCGATCTCGTCGCCATCTCCAGTTTCTCCGCGCAAATCTACGAGGCCTACGAGTTGGCCGATCGCTACCGCGCCGTCGGCGTGAAGGTGGCGCTCGGCGGACTGCACGTCACGGCTTGTCCGGAGGAAGCGGGCCTCCATGCCGATGTGGTGGTGATCGGCGAAGGCGAGCCGGTCTGGGCCGAGTTGCTCTCCGATCTCGAACGCAACCGGCTCAAGCCGGTCTACGATTCGCGAGGGCGCAGTTTCGATCTCGCGCTGGCCCCCATGCCCCGCTTTGAACTGCTCGACATCCCGCGCTACAACCGCCTCACCGTTCAAACCCAGCGCGGCTGTCCCTATAGTTGCGAATTCTGCGCCGCCTCGATCCGACTCGATCCCCGCTACAAGACCAAGCCGGTGCCAAAGATCATGGCGGAGCTGAAGCGCATCCAGGAACTCTGGCCGCGTCCCTTCATCGAGTTTGCGGACGACAACACCTTCGCCGATAAACGCCACGGTCGTGAGTTGGCCCGGGCGATGATCCCTCTTGGCATCCGCTGGTTCACGGAAACCGATATTTCCGTGGCACGCGATCCCGAGTTGCTTGCGCTGCTGCGGGAAAGCGGCTGTGCGCAGATTCTGATCGGGCTGGAAAGCCCGCGCCGCACCGCGCTGGAAGGCGTCGAGCAAAAGGCGAATTGGAAACGCCATCAGGCGGACACCTATTTGGAGGCCATCCAGCGGATTCAGGATGCGGGTATCACCGTCAATGGCTGTTTCGTTCTGGGGCTCGATCACACCGATACGACCTCGTTTGAAGACATCTGGGCTTTTGTGCAAAAGAGCGGGCTCTTTGAGGTGCAGGTCACCGTCATGACCGCTTTCCCCCACACCCCGCTCTACGAGCGCCTGCGCCGGGAGGATCGCCTGCTGCGGGAAAACGCGTGGGAACTTTGCACGCTCTTCGACGTCAACTATCGCCCCAGCCAGATGAGTGTCGCAGAACTCGAGTTTGGCCTGCGGGATCTCGGGAGGAAAATCTATTCCGAGGAAGCGGTCTCACATCGACGTCGCAAATTTGTCGAGCGGCGGCGGGAGTTGGAGGCGGCGTTGCCGTTGTGAATATGGTCATGTGGAGTTTGATTTCCTCGTTCCCAAATTTCCATTTGGGAACGCCCTTGTCGGGCGCAATTTCCATTGCGTGCCCTCCTTCGGCCGATGAGGGGAACCGGGGTCGGCAATGGAAATTGCCTCAGCAACTGTGTTCCCAAATGGAAATTTGGGAACAAGACATTTTTAACGTCTCATGACCACCCACCTCCAGACGGCCGCCACCACCATTGGCCGCCTCCTCACCTTCCGCCTCACCCGGGATGAAATGTTGGAATTCGGTCCGGTCCACCTGATCGCGGGATTGTTTTGCACCTGGCTGGTCGGCATCGGGCGCACCCTGCACAACACGCGGGTCGAGTGGTGGCAGCATTTGGGCCTGGGCTCGGTCGCGTATGTTTTTGTGTTGTCGCTGCTGCTCTGGTTGTTGCTGTGGCCGCTGCGTGTCTCGGACCTCTCTTATCGGCGGGTCTTGACTTTCGTGGCGCTGACCTCACCTACCGGACTCATTTATGCCGTTCCCGTTGAATCCTTCTGCACCGTGAATGGGGCATCCAATATGCGTTTGCTTTTCCTCGCCGTTGTTGCCGCTTGGCGGGTGGCGTTGTGGCTCTATTTTCTGGCTGGCTTTTGCCGCCTGTCAATTTTCAGCACGGTTGTCGTGGGGACACTTCCCCTCTGCGGCATCCTCACCGTTTTAATGGTTCTGAATTTGGACAAAGTGGTTTTCGACTTTATGGCCGGCATCAAGCATCCTTCCAGTGATGATGGCAGCTATGTCGTCGTGTGGATGCTGTCGCAACTTTCCATTTTGGCAGCCGTACCGCTCCTCGTGAGCTACCTGATTTTGGTCGCCTTGGCCTGGTTACGCCCGAAGAAGCCGTAACCTACAACAACCCTACTCCTTCACCCAACTCGGCGAAAACGAATGCGGCTCCAGCGTGTGGAGCGATTCCGCACCATGCAGCCGAGCCTGAGTATAGAGCGACCATTGGCGCGCAAAAACCTTGTCCCAACCAAAGCGCGCGTGCACCAGACGCGAGGCCTCGATGCCCAGCGCAACCAGGTCCTGATGCTCGAAGCGCGCGATGGCATCGGCGATCGCCTTGGGATCGTTATGCGTGGCCCATTGGTCCAGGCCGACCATGATGTTGGCGTCCATGTAGCTGCCGCGCACGCCGACGCAGGGCAGCCCGCAGGCCTGCGCCTCCAGCACGACGAGACCGAAGGTCTCGCACACGCCCGGGTGGAAAAAGAGATCGGCCGCGTGATAATACTCCGCCAGTTTCACGTTGTCCTGGATGTAGGAGCGCCACGTGAGGGCACCCGTGCGGTGACGCGTGGCGGGCAGGACACGACGGAGCGGTCCATCGCCGACAATCACGAGATGGTAGGTATCCGGGTGCCGCGAATGGAGCTCCTCGAAGGCCCGCAGCATCATCTCGATATTCTTCTCGGGCGAAAGACGTCCCACGTAGAGCAGGATTTTTTTGTCCGTGGGCAGATCGAGTTTGTCGCGCAACGCCATGTCCCGTTCCTGCGGGCGAAAGGTCTTCGTATCGACGCCGAGATTGAGGGTGACCGTGTTCATCACGCCCCAACTGTGGAGCAATTGCCGCAGGTGCTCGGAGGGCACCAGCGTTGCGGTGAAGAGGCTGTAGAGCTTGACGATGTAATCCTCGGCGTAATTCAGCACCGCGTCCCGAATGTAGGAGCCGCCGTACTTCAACGCCGTACGCAGGTAAGCCTCGGGAAAATGGGAATGATAAAAGCCGAAGACCGGCGCGTGAATCTGTTTGCCCGCGCGGAGGGCGGTCCAGGCGAGGTGGTAGGGATCGCCCGATTCGATCACGTCGGGCCGGATGTCGTCCAACATGTCCATCACCGTTTGCGTGTTCAGGATCAGCCGGTAGCGCGAGGGATAGCGCGAAAAGAAATCGAGCCGGGGCGAGCGGATGGTGTGCAGATGCAACCGTCCCTCGCGCTCGTAGCGCGTGCTGCTCCCGGGGATGATGAGGTGGTGCTCATCGCGCGTGTGCTCCAGCACGTGGAGGCGCTTCTCGGAGATGTAGCGCTTCACGCCGCCGCTGACCGGCGAATAGAACTGGGTGACGTCGCAAACTTTCACGGGTGTTGGAGGGCGGCGAGATTCAAGGAAGGAAAAGCATGACCGATTTTTTGCACAAGGAAATCCGAAAAGAGGAGAGGTCGCCTTCCCTGCTCCGCTACTCCGGCATCATCTTTTCCACCACAACCTGCGATTCGGCCGGGAAATGGGAGGCAAGATGAGGGCCGCTCTGGATCGCATCCGCCAAGACCTGAAGGTAAATTCGCTGCTCGTCCGGTGTTGCGGCCAGGGGGATATCGTGGTGGATCAGGATGATCTTCCGGCTGGCGCCTTGGGCGATTTCTCCCAGGCATTCATCGAGGGCGTCCCAGTTGTCGCCGAAATAATCGGGCAAAGGAAGCGCTTGGCGCAGGAAGGCGAAAAGCGCGGTTTTGGATTCCAGTTGGGTGGGAATCACGATCTGCCGCCCGTCCTCTCCCGCCGGGCCGACTTGGTAAAATTGAAAGGGCGTCATGGACAGGGGATGAAGGTCTGGTAGTGATCGCCGGTGTACCAGGCCTGTTTGGTGCGCCACTCGATGATGAGCCGTTCCGCATTTCGACCCCCATGGTGCGGATCGACATCAAACTCCCGGTACTCACCTCCCGCAGGCAGGCGATGCTCCCGGTTCTGGAACGTCCGCCCTCCGACATAGCCCTCCGGCGGATGTCCCGTCTGCAGGACAGTCTTCAGAACACGGAGCGCCTTTTGAGGCACGGCTCCATTGTCCGGGGAGGAGTCTTCCCATTGATTGGCAGAAGCGCGAGTTGCCGGGGCCTTATCGCCATGAGAGACCAGCGCGTCCTTTTCCAGAAAAAGGTAGAGCGCGAAGCCGAGGATCAGGACGATGCGGAAGATTTTCATTCCGGGGGAAAGGTGCCACGGCGCGGGAAAAAAGTCGAATCCGCGCCTTCGATGGAAAATTAAAATCCCCCAGAGACCATCAATGTCCCTCCCTTTCCTTATGATGAGGCGAAACCAACCCAGGAGCCGCCCATGAAGATCCATTGCCAACTCGATTACCGGCCATTCTCATCAACCGAGTCCAGCCGATCCACGCTGTGCTGAAGCTCACGGCAGAGGAGAGCAGTTCCACTAGCCGCGCGCCGATTGCCATCGCTAAGTTCGCCTCGGGCCTTCGAAGCCCCAACGGGGCGACCCATTCCAGCCTGGGGCAAAGCCCCAGGAAATCCGGCCCCAATGGCCAAGCCCTGTAAGGGCGATCCAAACGCGCTAATCCCAGACGTAACGTTCGTCGTAGGCCACCCCATGGCGTTGGAGAATCGCCGCATATTCCTCCTGAAACGAGCGTTGCCGGTGATGTTCCTCCTGCTGGGCAATATAATGACGTACGGATGGGACATTGGACTCGCTGACTGCAAACGCGGCATAGCCGGTCTGCCATGCGAATTCCGAAAATGTCGGGCCTTGGGTCTTGATCCATTTCGAAGAAAATTTCTTCACGTCCTCGACCGCATGGCTGACGGTCACCGTCCGGGAAAGCTCGAATAGAATGTGGACATGATCTTCCGTGGAATTGATCAAAACCGGGGGACAATGGAGGTTATGAAGAACCGTCGCCATGTACGCGTGAAGCGGGATGCGGATGGGTTCAGACAAGAACCGTTCGCGCGCCTTGGTGCTGAAAATGAGATGAATGTGGAGGCGGGCGAGGGATTGAGCCATGTCTTTAGGTCGCCCTTTCAGGGCTGGGCTGAAGGGGATTTTTTTCCCGGGGCGTTGCCCCGGGCTGGGCTGGGTCGCCCCTTTGGGGCTTTCCGAGGACTGGGGAGTCGCATATCGGTGATATGAACTTCGCTCTCAAAGGTCCTTAAAATCAAGCTTTGCTTGTTGCCGACCCTGGCTTCTTTCAGCAACGAAAGGAGCCACGCAATGGAAATTGGGGGAGCGAGGAACCATAGGCAGGTTCATGGGACCAGTTTTCGGTAGCCGTCGCGCGCCGTCGCGACGGTCTCCAAGATCACGCCGTCCGGATCGATGCGACCGGAGAAGCGCTACAAATCGGCCAGCACTTCGGCGATATGCTCGGCGGGCTTCACCTTGCGGTAGATCGCCTTCAGCTTGCCGTCGCCATCGATGACGAAGGTGCTGCGCTCGACGCCCATGTATTTTTTTCCGTACATGCTTTTCTCCACCCACACGTTGTAGGCGAGTGAGATGGCGTGGTCCTCATCGGCGAGGAGGGTGAAGGGGAGGGAAAACTTCTCGATGAACTTCGTGTGCTTCTTCGCGCTGTCCGGGCTGACGCCGAGGACGACGGCGCCCTTTTTCTTGAACGCCGCATACTCGTCGCGGAAGGAGCAGGCTTGCGTGGTGCAGCCGGGGGTGTCGTCCTTCGGGTAGAAATAGAGGATGACGGTCTTGCCCTTGAAATCGGACAGGGAGACGGTGGCGCCGGATTGATCCGGGGCGGTAAAGGCAGGCGCGGGGGCGCCGATGACGAGTTCGCTCATGCGTTGAAACAAGCAGGCGTCTGGCGGGTGTCAATTCCCGAAACGGCGCGCCTCACAGATCGGGCGATTCGAGATGGTAGTCGCGGAAGGCGCGGGGCGATTGCCCGTGGGCGCGCTTGAACCAACTGGAAAAATCGGCCAGTGCGCGAAAGCCGAGACGGCTGGCGATTTCCTTGATCGGCACGGCGGAATGGCCGAGTTGCCGTCGCGCGTAATCCCGGCGGCGATTGCCCAGGTAGTCGGTCGGCGAGAGGCCAAAGGCGGCGCGGAATTGGCGGACAAGATGGTCCGTGCTCAAGCCGTTGGCTTGGGCGAGTGCCGTCTCGCGGAAGGCCTGTTCCAGCGGCCACTGATCGAGCTGGTGCAGCACCGCGATCAGCCGCTCGTCTGTCTGTCCGATGCGGGCGGGCGGCACGCTGAGGCTCTCCAGCGATTCCGCCAGCGCGGCGATGAAGCCGAGGCCGAGGTGTTGCAGCGTGAGGTACTGCTCAACGGTGAGCGGCGTCTGGCGGATCTGCGCCGGATCCTGCGGGAGCACGCCGCGAAATTTTCGCAGCAGCCGCCGGGCCTCGCGCTCCAGGCGGGGATGTTCCGCAGCGGGCAGGACCACGCTCAGGCCGCGATCAAAGAGGTCGCAGCCGTCCGGCCACTTGGCTTGGAAATGGACGGAGATGATTTCCGTGCCGGGCGCGAAGACCTGCTTGCGCACGCCCGGATTCACAATAAGCCATTCGCCCTCTTCCGCCCGGGTGATTTTGTGCTTCTGCGTGATGATGACAGAGCCCTGCACCAGCAGCCAAGCGAAGTGATTGCCCCCGGGCGGGGTTTGAAGATTGCGCCCGGCGGCGGCGACCGGCCCCTCGTAAACATGGATGAGCGCGGGCCGCAGACTCAGCCAGTCGACAAGCCGCGCGCGGAGTTTCACGGCGGCCATTGTGGGGCCGCGACGTTCCCGAGGCAACCTTGTGCCCTGCCAACTTTATCACGGATCGCGCCAACCGGATCGCGTTGTCGATCCGCCACAAAGAGATCATATCTGGCCCCGTCATGAATCCTCCTCCCGTTTCCCCCACGCGCCGCATCATCGATTGCGACGTCCATTGCAGCCCAACTCACGACAATCCCTTTGAGCGATTCGTTCCGGAAAGGGGTCGTCTCGCCCTGCGCCAGAACATGGGCTCGGCTCCCAGCGCGGGCTACACGAATCCCTTCGGCGTGAACCGCCGCGATATCGCGCACGAGACGCCGGAGGAGATCGCGCGGCACCATCTCGATCCCTATGGCATCACCTACGCCGTGCTCCAGCCCCAACCGATGATGTACCTCAGCCTCAATCACTCCATCGATGTCGGCAACATGCTCTGCTCTGCGGCGAACGACTGGCTGACCGCAACCTACCTGGAGGGCGATCCGCGCTTTCTCGGCTCCATCTGCATTAACACGAACGATCCGCTGGCCGCCGCGCGGGAAATCCGCCGCGTGGGGGCGCATCCCCGGATGGTGCAGGTGCTCGTCCCGGGCGAGTCGTCCTTCCTCTACGGCCATCGCTTTTACGATCCGATCTACGAGGCCTGCCAGGAAATGGGGCTTGTCTTCGCGCTGCATCCCGGCGTCGAGGGCGCGTGCCGTTCGTCAACGCCGGTGGGACGGCCCTCAACCTATTTCGAGTGGCACGTCTCGCTCCCTCAGACCTTCATGGCCCATCTTTCCAGCCTGGTGCTCGAGGGGGCGTTTGAGAAATTCCCCGGCCTGCGCGTGATTCTGACCGAGGGCGGAGTCGGCTGGCTGCCGCATCTGCTCTGGCGTATGGACAAGGACTTCAAGGCGCTGCGCAGCACCACGCCGTGGCTGAAGCAGGAACCCTCCGCCTATGTCTTCGAGCATGTGCGCCTGACCTCGCAGCCGATCGAGGAACCGCAGAATCCGCAACATTTTCTGGCCATGCTGGAGATGATCCAGGCCGACCGGACGCTCTGCTTCTCCAGCGATTTTCCTCATTGGGATTTCGACGATCCAGTCCGCGCCCTCAACAGCCGGATTCCCGACGAAACGAAAGAGCGCATCCTTTGGGGCAACGCGTTCGATCTCTACAGGAACAAGCTGACCGCCTTGGAGTCCCGCTCATGAGTGCGTCGTCGAAACCTCTGGAGACGGCTTTCGCGGTGGCGGAAGGCTCACTTGCACCGGAAGCCAGCGGCGGAATATCGATCCGCGTCGGACCGGGCGCGGAGATCGAGGAAGGAACGTGTCGCTTGGTCCAGCACGGAAACATTTCCATCGGCGTCTACCGGGTGAACGGCAGTTTCCACGCCATCCGGAATCATTGCCCGCATCAGGGCGCGCCTCTGTGCCGTGGCACGCTGCACGCCACCTACGCACCTGGTGCGGTGGGGGAATATCGCCCGGCGCTGGAAGGTCGCGTGCTCCGCTGTCCCTGGCACGGCTGGGAATTCGATCTCATCACCGGCAAGGGCCTCTACGATGCACGGGGCCGGGTGAAGACCTACGCGACGCGGGTTGATGAAGAGGGGATCGTGTTCATCGATCTGTAGATTTGGCCGGTTTAGGTCCCGGATGGGACGGACTGTCCTCCCATGCAAATTCCGCTACTTTCGAGTTGCTCTTTTATGGGGCTGCGTCACCTTATGATCAGGCCCTGTTTTCCTCATCGGAATGGGGCCTGATCAACCCAACCAGGATTTATTTTATGGGCAAAGGCAACAACAGTCAGAAGAAGGAAGTCAAAAAGCCGAAGAAGGAAAAGCCCAAGGTTCTCGCGACCCGCAAGACCAACTAAGCTGCCTCCGAAGAATTATCTTCGGTTATCTGAAGAGACGCCAGAGGCTTGCCTTTAGGTTAAGGCCTCGTCGTGCCTTAGAGCATTTTCCAGGTAGGCAGACGCAGTTTCCTCTGTTTAAGCCGAAAGCTTCGCTCAACCACCGGATCGGAAAAAAGACAATCGAATCCCAAAGGGATTCCAGCCGCTGGCACCCCTTGCGGGGTGCAAATCCCGGTGGTGTCGCCGCTGCTGCGGACTCGACCACCGGCTACGGTGCTTTCAAGCCTCCGGCTTGAGTTTCACTTTTGCGTCCACCTAACCCGAAAAAGCACTACTGAGAATTTACGGTGCAGGGGAAACCACACCCAAGGTCATCACAAGAGTTGCCTTTTCTCCGTCCGGCACATCTCGCTGCAACGATGGTGTCAGGCAGACGCTGATGTATTTTTTAAACCAGACTCGCGCGTCTTGAATGCCGAACCAACAGGTCGCGGATGTGGTCAGGTTCAACGAAGCGCCCGATGGCCACTTGATCTCTACTTTTCGGACGTGGAGGCTGGCCAGCATCACCTCCTGATTGGTTTTTCCCGCCACCGCCGGAATCGTCATTGGCGTTCCGCCGTCGAATGTGACGGTCGCTCCCGGCACGAGCGATTCCACGGGAAGGTTGAAGCCGCACATCGCGAGATGCAGATCTGCCGGCAGGTGCTCGAACGTGTATTCCACTTGGCCTCCCGCCAAAATTTTCGCGGCCAATGTGACGCCGTCAAAGGGCGGCCCGTAAACGGCCGTCAGCGTTTTGCCATCGGTCTGCGTGCGGGAAGGAATCGGCGCGAGATGCGTTCCCCTGCCATCGAGCGCAGGAATTCCCAAGGTGAAGCTGCCGGTGCTTTCCACGTCGCACCGGACGCCTTTCGAGGTTAGCGTCAAAGGCTCCTCCCCCCGGAGTAACGTAGTTCCGAGACAAAGGGCGAGGAGCAGGCACGGGATTTTCCTCACGGCGTGGCGGGAGCGGTGGCCTTTTCCGGATCGTCCGGAACGGCGTGAACCTGTAGGGAGGGAAGGGAGAAGAGTTGCTGGTAGCGGGCCGAGGCCAGGGGAAGCTTGGTGGGATAGACCTCGCCGGGATGGTGGGCATCGGTTTCCGGAACCAGACGATGATCGCCGTCGCCGGCTGAAACATCGAAGTAGCACTCGAAGAAGACATGGTTGTCGGGATTCGAGATAAACTCGGCCATCTTCTGGATGAAAAAGGCGCTGTCGCCGCCGCCGTGCTTGTCCTGGCGGATGCAAACGCCCCACTCGGGAAGAGAGAGCGGCTTGTTGCCGTGCCGGGCCGCAAATTTCACCCAGAAGGGTAGCCCCGAGGCCTTCTCATTGTTGGTCTGGTTATCCCAGGCCCGCTGGCGGCGCGCCTGAATCTCCTCCTCGCTGGCTCCATCGGGAAGGGGGTACGTTTTGGGCATCCAGCTCTGGTCGTAGACATCGATGCCGACCAGATCGACCACGTCATCGCCCGGCCAGGCGAGTTCTGGGGAATAGGCCCACCACGATTCCATCGCCGGGTTCCAAATGAATTTGAGTTTATCCCCGCCCGGTACTTGGCGCATGGTGGTGACGATCTGGCGGAAGTAGGCGGCATAGGCTTTGGCCTTTTCCTTTGTGTTGGCTCTCCACGTATACCAGCCGCCGTTGAACTCATGACCCAGGCGCAGATAGGTCACATCGGCAATGCCACGCTTCACCAGATTTTCCGCCAGATGCTGGTAATAGATATTGTAGTCGCCCTTCGCACCTTGCTCCAGCGAGACCGGAACATGGGCCTGGGGCGGGCTATCCGGCCCCTTGCCACTCCATCCTCCCACCAGCATCGGGACCGTCAGGACAAAGCGGCGTCCCGCGCTTTTCTGCAGCCACGGCGTCCAGGTTCCCAGCAGCCAGTCCCGGCCTTCGATCTGCCCCCAGCTGTCGATCGGGATAAAATCCTCCGCCCAGATGACGGTGCGATTGAGCCAGGGCCCATAGCTATCGTACTTGCCGGTGATGCAGCCTCCCTGCCCCCAGCGATAGACCGCCTTGAAGGGAGGAGCGGTATTGTCATTGAGCGGAAGCGGCTTGCTCTCAACCGCCGCCTCCGGGGCTGCGGGAGGATTGGAACGAAGCGAATTTCCCGCACCGGACAAAAGCAGGAAGAACGGGACAACGAGGAGAAAGGAAGCGGATGATTTGGGCATGATTGGCAAAGGGTGGAGGTGATTATTTTGCGGCCTTGAAGCCGTCGATTCCGCCGCCATGGGGGAGCGGCTTCGTATTGAGGTAGCCGCCGCCATAGTCGCTGGCGCGGACGATGCCGAGACCGGCATTGGTGTAGGAGCCGTGGGCTCCGAAAAGTTGCTGCGTCAACGCCCACGATTTTTCGCGCCCATCCGGGGGAGGTTGCTGCGAGCTTTGGGAGCCCATGCCGTCGTGAAGCGCGACGTACCAGAAATTGGTGAAGCCGGTATAGACTCCCATCCGATGCCAGTAGGCAATCTTGTCGTGAACCCATTGGATGAAGCGCGGGTCATCGTTAATCGCCCAGATGACGGGCTTTTGATCGTAGCGCGGATCGTCGCCGCCCTCGCACCAGTCGACCATTTTGCCGTGATCCCAGGCAAAACGATAGCAGTCGTCCACACTCACCCCGGTGCGTGGCTTGCCTTGCGGATGGGTGGCATCGGCCGTGGGCACATTCCACATCTTGAGGCGGTTGTCGGGATTCGCCGCCCATTCCCCAATGTCGGTGGTGAACTTTCCGGAGAACGTGCCGTCGGGGTTCCAAATGGGAAAGTGGATTTTGTCCGTGGTGCCGGTATAGCACCATTCGTACATGTCGATGCCGATGCTGTCGACATACTCATCCCCGGGATAATAATCGGCAAAGAAAACTCCATTCCGGTTCGAATTGGAGACGGACATGTTCCAAACCACATCCACCTTCAGACGCGGATCGGCTTTCAAAATTTTGGAAATATGCCGGAAGGCCTGAACGAAAAGCCGGGCCCGTTCGGGCGTGTTGCCGCAGTAGCCATACCAGTCTCCATTCCACTCGTGGCCCACGCGCATCTTGATTTTGGTAAAACCGCTCTCGATCCAGCAATTGCGGGCCCGTTCATAGATGAAATCGTTCTTGCCGCTGATGATATCGTTGAAATTGGCGGTATTGTCCCAACCGCTGGAAACGCTGGGGCTCTGCGGTCCCGGCTCGACGGAGGCCATCGGCACAAAGCCGCTGCCTTCCCTGGTGCGTGGATCCTTGCCGAAAGGCTTGGCCCACCACGACTGGCCCCAGCCGTAATTTTTATCGTAAGGATGGCCAATCTCGAAGGAATTGAACATGTGGATGGTCAGTCCCACGCTCTGGCAATAGTCGTAAACTTCATCCCAGTTCCGACGGGGTGGATGATGGGGCGGATCGCCGGGGTTGGGATAAAAGTAGCAACCCCATTTCGCCATCATGTCCTGATGATTGGGCTCCAGCCCCAGCGGCGTTCCTGTGTTGACCTGCCAGGAAGAACCCGGCAATTGGGGGATGACCATCCCGGAAGAAACAGGTGCCGCGTCGGCAGCCGAAACCGGCAGGATGAGGCCGGCCAGTCCAAGCGCCAGAGGCACCGCCGCCCGTATGCACGAATAGATCATCGCTTGACGTTGGGCTGGCGGCGGAATCGAGACAATCGCTCCATTATTGGACAGTGCAAACAGGGGATCATTCTACAAAAACCAAAATAAGCTCCTTCTTTGGACTGTCCAAAATATAAGGGCGTGCATTGTGTCGCCTAAGACGCGATTAACGCATCGACTCTTTAACCTTCACCCCATTACCACCCTCCATGAACTTACCCTTCCTTCAACGCCGTGTCGGCCCTGTGGAAATAGTCCTTGCCCTCCTTCTCCTGCTTCTCGCACCTGCCTCAGCCGTACCGATACCTCCGGGCGACAACACGTCTGCGCCCTGCATGGGATTGTATGGCTGGGGCTTGGGCGGAGGCGTCAGCATCTCGCACATCGCGCGAACGGCCACGTGGCTCAATCGGTCCAGCCTTTGGGCGGAGGATTTTCTCGATTACTCCTCCTGGGCCAATCTGGAAGGGCCGGGCTGGGCCACCAGTCCCGCCCAAAGCTGGCTGGAACAAAATCCCAGCGCCACCTACGTCCTCACGGTGGGCATGCTACCGGGTTCCGGAGCCACACCAGCCAGCGGCACCTCTCTCGCCAACGGAGCCACGGGCGCCTACAACTCCCACTATGCCGCCCTGGCGCAAAGTCTGGTCAGCCGTGGCCTCGCCGATCACACAATCATCCGGCTGGGCCATGAATTCAACGGCACGTGGTACCCATGGAAAGTGGCGACCGATGCGGACGCCTTGAACTTCGCAGCCTACTGGCAGCAGATCGTGACCGCCATGCGGGCCGTGCCGGGAGCATCGGGCCTCAAGTTCTGCTGGAATGGCAGTGCCATCTGGTCCTCGTTTACGCTGACCAACGCGTGGCCCGGCGATGCCTATGTCGACTATGTCGGACCCGATATCTACGACCAATCCTGGGCCACGAACACCTATCCCTATCCTGCCGGGGATTCCGCTGCCGATATGCTGGCCCGCCAACAAAACGCTTGGACCAGCTTCGCCACCACCAGCAACTACGGCCTCGCCTGGTGGAAGAATTTTGCGGTCGCGCACGCCAAGCCGCTCGCGATTCCGGAATGGGGTGTCTGCAACCGTTCCGATAATCATGGCGGTCTGGACAATCCCTACTTCATCCAGCAGATGGACAACTTCATCCAGGATCCGGCGAACAATGTTGCCTTCCACGTCTACTTCGATGTCAATGCAGGCGACGGGTCGCACCAGCTCACCCAATTGCCGGGCGATGCCACCGGGACGCAATTTCCCAATTCGGCGCTGTTGTTTCGCAAACTCTTCGGGGTCCCACCTCTCCCCGTGAATACGGATATCGGAACGACCGGACTGGCGGGCAGTTCGGATCCCGTGACTGTCACTGGTGCCGGCACGGGTTGCCCCCTCGCGACCTCGGACAACTTTCATTTTGCCGCCCGTTCGATCACCGGCAGCGATATGATCGTCGCCCAGATCACCTCAACCACCGTCCCCGCCGCGCAGGCGGGTCTTATGCTCCGGCAAGGCACAGCGGCCAACTCCGCCTATGCGGCGCTCTTGGTCGTCAACGGCCAGTGCGTTTTCCAAAGCCGCGCTTCCGCGGGCAGCGTGGCGACACAAAACGGGGTGGTGGGTGGTGTCACGGCTCCTGTCTGGCTGAAGTTGGTCCGCTCCGGGAGTGTGGTGAGCGGATATGAGTCGGGCGACGGGCTCAACTGGACCTTCGCGGGCTCGCAGACTGTCTCCATGACGTCGCCGGCGTACCTGGGGATGGCCGTTGCCAGCGGATCCACCACGACGCTCAATGCCGTCGGGGTCGATTCCGTTGACGTACCGGACATCATCGCCAACACGCCGATGGTCAACACCGCCATCATCATCGATTCATCGGCCACAGCGGGACTGACCAAGACCGGCTCATGGACCACTTCGGGGACAAGCTCGAGCGCCTATGGCGGGACGACCCTCACCGCCTGGGCACCGGCCACCGCCAGCTCCCTGACCTTCACACCCACCCTTCCCACCACGGGCCAGTACGAGGTCTATCTCCGCAACGTCGCCTCCTACCAGTTTGGCGATCACACGAACGTCAGCATCAACAGCGCTTCCGGCAGGACGGCGGAAACGGTGAATGAACAGATCAACAACCTGACCTGGACCTATCTCGGCACCTACGGATTCAACGCCGGAACCACCGGGTCGCTGGCGATCAACAACACCGCGGCGGGAGGCTATGGCTATGTCGGGGCGGATGCGGTGATGTTCGTTCCGCTGCCGGTCAATCTCTCGATTGCGCCCAATGTGGATGCCGACATCGGCTCTCCCTCGCCTGCCGGTTCCGCCACATTCGACGGCAGCGTCTACACCCTCCGGGGCGGTGGGAGTGACATTTACTATACGTCCGACCAGTTCAACTTCATGTATCAAAGCGTGACTGGCGATCAGACGCTGACGGCGAGAATCACCGGCCTGGTCAATACCAACGCCTCAGCCAAGGTCGGGCTGATGTTTCGCGATTCGACTTCGGCGAATGCTGAGTTTGTGATGGTGGACGTGAAGCCCGGCGGCGGGCTGGAATTCATGAACCGAACCACCCCGGGCGGCAGCGTGGCGTTTCTCGCCGGGGTGACGACCGGTGCCCCGCCCTCGACGGCCAGCCCCATCTGGATCAAGCTGATCAAGAGCGGCACCACCTACACGGCTTACTATGCCGTCTCGGTCGCGCCTCCAACAACGTGGACGACAATCGGAACCACCACGGTCAGCCTGGTGAATGCCACCTTCACGGCGGGACTTGCCACCGTCAGCCACCTCAACGGCACGGCCACGACGGCCACTGTGGACAATTATGCCGTCTCGCCGCTCACCATCCCCGGCAGCGTAACCGGTACCACCCAGGGGACGACCACGGCGACCACCATGGCCATCTCCTGGAATCCGACGATGGGGGCAACCGGCTACGATGTGGGTATCCAGAGTTCGGCCGGCGGCGCCTTCTTTAGCTACCCGACAACCTCCACCAGCTATGCTTTCAGCGGACTTACCGCCAATACCTGGTACTGGATCAAACTTCGCGCGAAGAACAACGCGGGCACCGGGGCATGGACAAGCGTCTACAGCTTCAAGACGACCAATTGAGAGTAGAAGTTGAGCCGGTGGTCGAGCGAAGCGACACCACCGGCTCTACGGTTCTGCAAAGCCTTCGGCTTTGTCGGATTCCAATTCGCTCGTGTCCAAGAGGATCGGAAAGATATCTTTAAACCTGAATTCGTTCAAAACGGATGACGGCCCTCAGTAGATCCTCCTTTCTTTCGGTTCTGTGGGATGGCTGTTAATAAATTTTTAATATTTCGGACGCACGAGATTATTGAATGAGGAGCCGGACTCTTTCCGCTTCTCTTCCTCTTGTGGCGATGACGGCCCTGGGTGGCACCCCGGCTGCGCAAACAGACTTGGCCTCGATCCTCGTCACGCCGACAGCTTACGGGAATGCTCCACCTTTTGATCGCTCTGTAATCGCCGTAAAGCGTAACTTCTGTTCGCAATATGCCTGGGGCAAGGTCCGGTTTGCCAGAAGCAAACAAATTGAGCGTGGCCTGCCACCGACCAAGCTTCTGAAAGACGGGTGTGCGATGCCTTCAACTTAGCCTGCGCTTTGGTTCATGTCGAAGGCTCCGCCGCTTACGCCAGTCATGGTCGTGTGGCAGGAGGGGCAGGTTAAGGGACCGCGGGACTTGTCGGCGGTGCAGAAGAGCGTACCACACTTGCCACAGCGGGCACCGTTGTCCTGGCCGCAATAGGGACACGGCGCGCAGCCGTGAAGTCGTTCGGAATTGATCGCAGGCATGCGGTAGGCCGGTTTGGCTCCGCCGCCCGCTTCAGTTTCGAGCTTGTGCGCACCCACCGCCTGGTAGACGTCGTACTCCTCGTTCAGGCGGAAGCGCATGAGGTAGGCTCCCTTTTTGACCGAGCAGACCATGCGGAGAAAGACCTGCCGGGGCGTTCCGTCGTATTCGGGCAGCTTGGCGAGGTCGACCTTCTGAATGTCGGTGGGGAGTTTCTCCAGCAGAATCTTGGGGTTGTTATCGGCAATGCCCATACTGGCGCTGTGGACTGAGGCCGAGAGCCAGACAAAGAGGCGCGCGAAGCCTTCCGTATTGAGATTGTCCATGCGCAGGACGATGTCGGTGATCTTGCCGAGTTGGGCGTAATCGACATCGGCCCCGCAGCCGATGGCGTAGCAATTGGCGGGGCGGGTGCCGGAGCGAGTGTCGAGCGCGGCCAGCGCCGGTTCCCAATCGTCGCTCGCCTGGCCGTCGGTGATGAGGAAGATGAGCGGACGAAAATCGCCCTTCTCCGTGGCGGTGGTGCGGCGCACTTCGCGACGGATAGACTCGGCCGTGAGGCGAAGCGCGGAGCCGAGGGCGGTGCCGGGTCGGATGTGGAGCGGCGGCGCCTGGACATCCTCCACCGGGGTGAGCGGAGTGACCTGGGTGGCGACATCCGAGAAGGTGATGAAGCTGAGGTGGACCGTTTCCAGCGCCTGCGGGTTGCGTCGAAGTTCGGTGAGCATGGCATTGACGGCCAGTCGCAGGCCTTCGATGCCGGGTCCGATCATCGATTCCGAGGTGTCGAGGAGGATGTAGATGGGGAGGCGGCGCATGAGGATGGGGTATGGGGGTTATTTCAGAAAATAGCGCGAGCTTCGGTGGCCCGGTGTTCATTCGTAATGGCTATTGGTCAGCCCTGGACCATTTGGACTTGGACCAAACGACCGCCTTCCTCCGGGCTGAGAAGGATCTGCTGGTTGTCGGTCAATTCGATCGCCTTACCGATGGGGATGTCTTTCTTCGCCGTCAGGTCTTTCAGACCGGTGAGGCGTTGGTTGACGAAAATCCATTTGCCCTGGTGGAAGGAGAAGTAACCGACCGGCTTTTTCTGCTCCTCGCTCAGACGCTCGTTCGGGAAGATAAGCCGGTTCGCGTGCCACTGGTAAAGGTACTGGTTGGAGTAGACCATCACGCGATGGTTATCCGGCTTGAAGCTGCCCTTACCGCGCTCCGAGTAGAGATTCAGCACCGGCAACAACCCCTTGTAGGCCGTTCCGCAGAAGGGGCAGGTCGGCTTCGTCGTGTTGTCGAAAACGAACCACTTCTGGGTGCAGGCCGGGTTGGCGCACGGCTGCATGAGATCGACCGTCCGCACGAGTGCGTCTTCCCATTCGTTGGCCAGCGGACGCAGGTTGGGCTGGTGCAGGCCCTCGATGAAGGCGCGGTCGAAAAGCGTCTTCAGGTAGGGGCCGCACAGATTGTAGGGGAGCTTGTTGACGTCGGCGTAGGGGAGGTCGCTCTTTTTGACGTCGCCCAAGTTGGGGCGGTTGCGCTTGTCGGTGGGGTGCTCCACGAAGAGCGCCTTGCTCCCCATTTCCAGGCTGAGCCGTTCCTCCTCCGTATTCGCCGGATGGACCCAGCCACCCTTCAGCGGGTGCCGGTAAAGGAGGTACATGTAGATCAGCACGGCTAAGGCATGCCGGTCGGTCTCGATTCGCGGGAGCGATTTGGTCTTGTCGGTGATCGGGAGATGAAGGGTCGAGATGACTTCCGGCGCGATGAAATCGGGCGTGCCGACGACATCGGGCGGATACTTCCCGGGAACAACGAGGCCGTCGATATCGATGATCGCTGCGTTGCCTGAGGTGGGGTCGATCAGGACATTCTTGTAGGAGAGATCGGAGTGCGCCAGGCCAGCCGCGTGGAGCCGCTTGACCGCGCGCGCGATGCGGATGCAGATGCGGATGTAGTCGAGCCAGTTGCCTCGCTCGCGGTCGTCCAGGTACTTCTGCTGGTGGGTGCCGGTGGAGAACCACTTGCCCTCCTTCTCCTTGCCCTTGATCCCGAGCATATCGTTGTTCTTGGAACCGAAGTTGAAGAAGAAATAGGGCGGATAGGTCGGAGCACGGAGGCCGAGCAGGCCCTTGTGTTCGACTAAGTGCGTGGGCCAGCAGTAGAGATTTTTCCAATACTCGCCGCCCGCCTGGTTGAAGATGCGTTCGCGGTACGGGCCGACGAGATTACTCAACCGCTCCCGCGCGTTGAAGTCCTGGGGCTTGCGGAAGAAGGCAACGACGTACGATTTATCGGGCGAAAAATAAACGTCCTTCATCCCGCCCGAGCCGATGATCGTATCGACGAATTCGATCGGCGTGCCATCGGTGGCCTTGATGCGAACGATGTTGCTCATGCGAATTGGCGTGGCCCCTCAGAATGAAAACGTACCAAACGTGCGGAGAAGTGGGTTGGGAAGATGGCGATGCCATCGTGAGCAACAGCAGCCAGTACCGAGGGGCTTAGAGTCCGAATAACGACAGGTCTCATGGGGTGTCCGTTCGGGGAAGGAGGACCAGGATGGTCCGGTCGTCGTGGTTGCCGGGGGAGCGGAAGGAGAGCCAGGCAAGGAGTTGCGCGGCGGCCTCGTCGTCTGGGCCGGGAAACGCGACCTTCGCGCTCAGGTCATCCCAGAAGGATTTCCAGACGGTGGGATCGCCCAGGCTGACTTCCGTGGGGAATTTGGGATCGGTGATGCCATCGGTCATCAGCACCAGCGCGGTGAAGTCGTCCGCCAGCGTGGCATGGATGCGGTTCTTGATCTTGGCGCCATCGTTCAAAGCGGCGGGCGCGGTGAGGAAAAGGGTCTGGCCGGAGAACTCGCCGCTGTCGGGGCTGCTCAGGACCATAACCGAGCCGTCGGGACGAAGAAGGCCAATGCCGCCATCGCCGATGCTGAAGGAGACGAAAACCCACTTACTGCCGATTTTTTTGGCTGCGGCGAGCAAAAGCGTGGTGGCGTAGTCCTTGAGCAAGGCGGGTGGTTGATGCGCTTCGGCCTCGGCTTGGATCGTCTTGCGGGCCGCGAAGGCGGCTCCCGGCAGCCAGGAATAGGCCGCTGTGCGCAGCGATTCGGTTTCGGACGTCGCGAGGAGAATGTCCACCGCGTGATCGAGCTTGGGGCCATTCGCGGCGATAAATTTCCCCATGAAATCGAGCGCCACCTGGCAAGCGATCTGGGAGCCCCGGCGGGAGTACTTCGCGGAACCGGCCCCATCCGCGACGGCGAGGAGATGCCAGCCGGAATCGACGTCGTAGCGGGAGAGGAAATCATCGTCCCGGAAGAGGCCCTCATGGGCGTGGGAACGTCCGCGCACACTGGCGGCGATGATCCGCGCGGCAGGGGTGGTTTCGCCAGATTCGTCCGAATCGGTTTTCCAGTAGGGATCGTCCTGCTTCGACGGTAGGTTTTTCCAGAGTGAATCGGGGTCGGGATTGATGGTGACCTTGATGCGCAACTCTGGCTGCGAGGTCTCTTCCTGGCCGCTCAGGAAATACCGCACCACAAGTTCCTGTTCTCCGGAAAGCGTTGGAGCCCCGACCAAGGCGCGCTGGCCTGTATCGCAGGGAATTCCCAACTCCGCCGCGTTCGTGAACTTGATCGACCACGCGTCATCGTATTCCTTGAAGAGTGT
>FTJN01000350.1_pt1 | contig 20582 bp, 20 predicted proteins | sample 1658361 | NCBI WGS metagenome assembly FTJN01 (sample SAMEA3914819, study PRJEB12502) | metagenome | biome: forest; material: soil | place: Canada | collected 2010-06-26 | depth 0.3 m
ACGGCGACGGCGGCCAGCAGGCAGACCATGATGTAGCCGGGCCGCTGGATCCAGAACACCGGCGCGCCGATCAGCAGGTCGCGCAGCGTGCCGCCGCCCACCCCGGTGATGGCGGCGAAGAAGCCGAAGGTGATGATGTCGTGCTTGCGATGGGCGGCCGCCAGCGCGCCGGTCGCCCCGAACACGGCGACGGCGGCGTAATCCAGCCAAAACAGGGTGGTCGAAAGCGCGTCCATTGGCGTTTCATGCCACGGCCCGCTAAAGGAACGCCATGAGCGAAAAGCCCGAGCAGAAAAAAGGCTGGTTCCAGCGCCTGACGTCCGGCCTGGCCCGGTCGTCGCAAGCGATGACCGAGCAGGTCACCGGCGCCTTCACCAAGAAGCCGCTGGACCAGGAACAGCTGGACCAGCTGGAAGAGATGCTGATCGAGGCCGATCTCGGCCCCCAGATCGCCGCGCGCATCGCCGACGCCTTCGGCAAGGCGCGGTTCGGCAAGTCGTCGACCGAGACCGAGGTCAAGGAGGCCCTGGCCGAGCTGGTCGCCGCCGAGCTGACCGACCGCGAAGGGACCTTCGACCCGCTTTTCGGCCCCAAGCCCTATGTGGTGCTGTTCATCGGCGTCAACGGCTCGGGCAAGACCACCACCCTGGGCAAGATCGCCTCGGACCTGACCCTCAACAAGAAGGCCAAGGTGCTGATCGCCGCCGGCGACACCTTCCGCGCCGCCGCCGTCGAGCAGCTGAAGGTCTGGGCCGACCGGGCCGGGGCCGACTTCATGTTCCGGCCCGCCGGCGCCGACGCCGCGGCCCTGGCCTATGAGGCCGTCGAGCGCGCCAAGGCCGAGGGCCACGACGTGGTGCTGATCGACACCGCCGGCCGTCTGCAGAACAAGCAGGGCCTGATGGATGAGTTGCTGAAGATCATCCGGGTGCTCAAGAAGGTCGATCCGGACGCCCCGCACGAGACCTTGCTGGTGCTGGACGCCACGGTCGGCCGCAACGCCCTGGCCCAGGAAAAGATCTTCGGCAACCAGGTCGGCGTGTCCGGGATTGTCATGACCAAGCTGGACGGCACCGCGCGCGGCGGGGTGCTGGTGCCGGTGGCCCGCGCCAGCGACAGCCCGATCAAGTTGATCGGCGTCGGCGAAGGCGTCGACGACCTGCAACCGTTCGACGCCCGGGCCTTCTCGCGCTCGCTGGTGGGCCTGGAGGACTAAGCGATGACCGACACGCCTCCGCCCGCTGACGCGGCCAAGAAAAAGAGCGCCGCCTGGGTGCGGACCGCCGTCGACTATGGCGCGCCCGTCGCCTTCGCCGTGGCGTTCTTCGCCACGGGCAAGAACTTCCAGACCGCCACCTGGGTGCTGGTCGCCGCATCGGCCCTGGCCCTGGTCGTCGGCTACGCCGTCGAGCGCCGCGTGGCCCTGCTGCCGCTGTTCTCCGGCGTCATGGCCCTGATCTTCGGGACCCTGGGCCTGGTGTTCCACAACGACGTCTTCGTGAAGATCAAGGTGACGGTGGTCAACGCCGCCCTGGCCCTGTTCATGATCGGCGGGGTGCTGACCCAGCGCGCGCCGCTCAAGGCTCTGATGGGCGATGCGGTCCACCTGCCCGACGACGCCTGGCGCACCCTGACCCTGCGCTATGGCGGCTATTTCGCCTTCGCCGCCGTCGCCAACGAGATCGTCCGCATCACCCAGACCACCGACAACTGGGTCAAGTTCCGCATCGGCCTGCTGCCCCTGGCCATCCTCTTCTCGCTGAGCCAGGTGCCCTTCATGATGAAGCACATCGCCAAGGGCGAGGAAGCCAAGACCCCCGAACCGCCGGACGCCGGTTTCTAGCCCTTTCGAACCGGCAGCCCACGGACCATCTGTCGTCAAACCGACGTGTAACCGTGGTAGATAAAGGTCCGTCGGCGGAAACGAGGAACGACGGACCATGGCCAAGACCAAGGGCGACCCCAAGGGTGACCCCAAGGGTGACAAGGGCGCTGATCACGGCGGGGCCCTGGCGCGCTCGCCCAGTCACCTGCTGCATCGGGTCCTGCAATTGGCCCTCGACATCTATGCCGAGGAAAGCGGGACCGGCGGGATCACCCAGCGCCAGTTCGCCGTGCTGGCCGCCGTGGCCGAGAACGAGGGCGTCACCCAGACGGGCCTCGTGCGCGCCACCGGCATCGACCGCTCGACCCTGGCCGACATGGTCGCCCGGATGATCACCAAGGGCCACCTGGAGCGCCAGCGCTCGGACCTGGACGCCCGCGCCAACACCGTCAGCCTGACCCCCGCCGGCGCCGCCGTGCTGGAGGAAAGCCGCCCCAAGGTGGCCATGGCCGACGCCCGCATTCTGGCCCTGCTCAAGCCTAGCAAGCGCGAGGGCTTCCTGGAGCTGCTCAGCGACATGGCGGTCTCGGACGTCCACGCCGAACCCGAGCCCAAGGCCAAGAAGCTCAAGGCCCCCAAGGCCGAGAAAGCCGCCAAGAAAGACAAGAAGCCCAAGAAGGAAAAGGCGGCCAAGAAGGCCGCCTGACGCGACCGGGGACATGCACTTGTGCGTGTCCCCGACGGCCCTCAGCCCATCCGTATCGACAACTCCACGTCCTCGGCGAACGGCGTCGACAGGTAGCCCGACTCGGGTGAGCGCACCCGGGCCAAGTATTCGGGGCTGTAGTCGGCGTTGTCGGCGACGATCAACGCGCCCGGCCGCAGACGGCTTTCCACCAGGCTCAGGATCTCGGGATACAGCGCCTTGGCGCCGTCCAGCAGCACCAGGTCGATCGTCTCGGGCAGGTCGACGCTCAGGGTCTGAAGGGCATCGCCCTCGCGGATCTCCACCAGGTCGATCAGGCCGCCGGCCGTCAGGTTGCCCCGGGCCCGCGCCACCTTGGACGGCTCGAACTCGCTGGTGATCAGCACCCCGCCGCCATTGTCGCGCAGGGCGGCGGCCAGATAGAGGGTCGAAATGCCGAACGAGGTTCCGAACTCGACGATCGTCCGCGCGCCGCCGCTTCGCGCCAGCATGTAGAGGAGCAGGCCGGTCTCGCGCGAGACGGCCAGCGGGAAGTCCTTCATCTGGCCGTAGAAGTCGAGATAGTCGGTCTTGCTCTGCATCAGGCCGCGACGCTGTTCGTCCGTGAGGGCGGCGGCCAGGGGGCTGTTCATCGGCGAGGCCGCGTCGGCCTCCTCGAACAGGCGATTCAGCAGGGGCGCCACCGGGGCGGTGGTCAGGGTGTTCATGGGAATTTCCGGTCTGAAAGGCGCGTCCTTGCGCCGCCTCGAAAAATGCGACTAATTCGTCAGATTGACTATTCGCATCGCCCCGAGTCTCGATGACCGATCGCCCAAGCCCCCGGATTTCCTCACGAAAGCAGCCTCGCCAGGCCCGCTCGACAGAACTCGTTTCCGCCATTCTGGAGGCCGCTATTCAGGTTCTGGCCAAGGAGGGCGCCGCGCGCTTCACCACGGCGCGGGTGGCCGAGAAGGCCGGGGTCAGCGTCGGCTCGGTCTATCAGTACTTCCCCAACAAGGCCGCGATCCTGTTCCGTTTGCAGAGCGACGAGTGGCGCCAGACCACCGACCTGCTGCGCGCCATCCTCGAGGACGCCGATCGTCCGCCGTTCGAGCGGCTGCGCGACCTGGTTCACGCCTTCATCCGCTCCGAATGCGAGGAAGCGCAGATGCGCGTGGCGCTGGGCGACGCCGCCCCGCTCTATCGCGACGCGCCCGAGGCCCAGGACGCCAAGGCGGCGGGGGTCGGGATCGTCCAGGGCTTCATGCGCGAGGTGCTGCCCGGGTCTTCGGAGGCGACGCGCGTCCTGGCCGGCGACCTGATCAAGGCCACGCTCAGCCAGGTGGGCAAGGCCTTCTCGGAAAGCCCCCGGACGCCCGCCGAGATCGCGGCCTATGCCGACGCCATGGCCGACATGTTTCAGGCCTACCTCGAGGGCCTCTCAGCGAAACCCTTAGGCGGCCGTCCGGCGACGCTCTAGGATCGCGCCACGCCGAGAGGGCGCCTCGGCCCGCTGGATCCCCCAGGCGCGCGAGCGTCCTGGCAGGAGCCGCCATGGCCAAGGGTCAGAAGAAGTCCAACAAGGAAGTCCGCAAACCAAAGGCCGACAAGAAGGCCGCCCCGGCCTCGGTCTCGCCGTTCATCGTCACGTCGGCCAAGAAGTAGATTCCAACGCAAACCGCCCACCCCGCGTCGGCGAGGTGGGCGGTCGCGTATCGATCAGGGCGAAAGCCCTAGGCGGGTTGCTTGACGCCGGCTTCGTTCAGCCATTCCAGGATCTTGGCCTTGGGCATGGCGCCGACCTTCATCGAGGCCATCTGGCCGCCGCGGAACAGCATCATGGTCGGGATGCCGCGCACGCCGTAGCGCGACGGGGTCGTGGGGCTGTCCTCGATATTGACCTTGGCCACGGTGACGACGTCGGCCAGTTCCTCGGAGATCTGCTCCAGGGCGGGGGCGATCTGCTTACAGGGGCCGCACCATTCGGCCCAGAAATCGACCAGGACCGGCTTGTCGGCCTGAAGGACGTCCTTTTCGAAGGACTCGTCGGTCACCACTACGGTGCTCATCTGCTGGCTCCATCTGCGCCGGGGGATCGGGCGCGTTAGAAAACTGGGTCTGCCAAAATCACTTGGCCTGGGGATTCGCGCCCCGTCTTGCAGCAAGATTTAGGGACCCGCGGCCCCCTCGGCAATGATCTAGAACAGGCGGGCCAGGGCGGCGGCCATCACCTTTTCTGGAACCGCCATGAGTTTGGGACCGTCCGTCCACACGATGGCGGCCTCGATCGGCCGGTCCGGGAACACCTCGGCCAGCACGGCGGCATAGACCGCCATCTGCGACAGATAGGCCGGATCGGCGTCCTCGATGCGGGCCGGCGAGGGGCGATTGGTCTTGTAGTCGACCACCAGGACGCGGTCGGGGGTCACCACCAGCCGGTCGACGCGGCCGGAGATCTTCAGCTCCGGCGGCAATTTCGAGGCTCCCCCGGCCACCGAGACCTCGGCCCGCGAGCCCGGCCCGAACACCCGCGCGAACCGGTCGTCCTCCAGCACCCCGAAGGCGGCCGCCGCCATCTCCTCGCGCTGGTCGTCGGTCAGGTCGCGTTCGGCGGCCAGCAGGCGGCCGGCGGCGGTCCCGCGACCCACGGGCTCGATGTCGGGGAGAAGCTGCAGCAGCCGGTGAATGATCTCGCCACGGCGATAGCGACCCAGGCCCGACACCGCCGCCAGGGGCGAGGGCGCGCTGCCTCGGGCCTCGTCTTCCAGGGTGGAGGGGGCGGCATAGCGGGCGGCGGGGGTCTCGGGCGTGGCGGGGGCCAGGGTCCAGGCTGGCGTCGGGACCAGGGCGGCGGAGAGAGTCGGCGCCAGGGCCTCGGCGGGCATCGGGTCGGGGCCGAAGCGCAGGCGTCCGTCATCGCTGATCTCCCGCACGCCCGGCTCGATGTCTTCGTGGGCGAAGGCGGCCTGGGCGGCGGCGTACCAGCCGCCGACGTTCTCGTCCTTGGTCCGCGCGTCGATCCGGCCGCACAGGATGAGGCGATCCCGCGCCCGGGTCAGGGCCACGTAGTAGAGGCGCAGGGCCTCCTCGGCGTCCTTCTTCTCCCGCCGCTCGCGGGCCATGGCCGACGGCTCGCAGTCATTGGCCTTGGAGGCGCACCACAGGAAGCCGCCCGCTTCCGTCTGCATCAGCGGCGAGCCGCGCGCCCCGCCCTTCATCGTGGTCTCGGGCAGGAAGACGATCGGCGCCTCCAGCCCCTTGGCGCCGTGGGCGGTCATCACCCGCACCTCCTGGCGCGCGCCTTCCATTTCGCGTTTCACGACGATGTCCAGGCTGGCGAAGTCGGCGACCAGGGCTTCCAGGTCGCGCACCCCGCGCTGCTCGGCGGCCAGGATCTGGGCCAGGAACTCGTCCAGGGCCTCGGCGGCCTCCTCGCCCAGGCGGGTCAGCACCTTGGCGCGGTTGGAGCGCGTGGTTTCGTCCACCCGGCCCAGCAGCAGGGCGTAGAACTCGAACGGCTGCTTGCGGCGGCTTTCGGTGAGGGCCCAGCGCAGCAGAGCGTGGGCGGCGGCCCACTTCGGATGCTCGATGGCCCGGTCGTTCAGCGCCGCCCACAGCGTCCCGCCCCGGCCCTTGGCCAGGCCGTACAGGTCGTCGTCCGACAGGCCGCAGAACGGGCTCTTGAGCAAGGCCGCCAGGGTCAGGTCGTCGTCGGGGAACAGGCAGAACCGGCCCAGGGCCAGCAGGTCGTCGAACACGATGTGGGCCGACAGGCTCAGGCGGTCGGCCCCGGCCACTGGCACGCCGCGCCGCTTCAGGGCCCGCAGCACCTCCTCGAACAGCGCCTTGCGCCGTCTCACCAGCACGATGACATCGCCGTAGTGAGCGGGGCGCAGGTTGCCGGTTTCCTTGTTGAGCACGCTGTCGCCGCGCAGAACCAGCGCCTTGATTTCGGTCGCAATCGCTTCGGCGAGGCGGCGATTGGCGCTGTGCTCGTTCTCTGCATCGAGCGGCGCGTCCCATGCTTCGCGCTCCTCGCCGGGAAGTTCCCGCTCAAGCGGCCATAGATCCACGCAACCGGAGTGAGGCAAGAAACCCTTGTGCTGGATAACATCCGCAGTTGGACCGGCCACTGCCTCACGTACGCCTGGCGCGCTCATAAGGACGTCCACAAAACTCAAGACTTCCCGGGTCGAGCGATAGGAACGGTCCAGCAAAACGCCGAGGCCGTGGAGATCTACTGCAGCGATCTGGGCGATGTAATTTTGGGTTTCGACCAGAAACTGAGCTGGGTCCGCTCCTTGGAAGGAGTAGATTGATTGTTTCGGGTCGCCGACCACGAACAGGGTGCGGGCATCCTGGGCTTCTTGGTGTTGAGTGCGCCAGCGCACCGCGCCGGCCCCGGCGAAGAAGTCCGAGGTCAGGGCCCGCAAGATCGCCCACTGCTCGGGGGCGGTGTCCTGGGCCTCGTCCAGCAGGATGTGGTCGATGCCGCCGTCCAGCTTGTAGAGCACCCAGGCGGCGTCGACCTTCTCGGTCAGTAGGACCTTGGTCTTGTCGATCAGGTCGGCGAAGTCGAGCGCGCCGCGGGCGTCCTTCTCGATCTGGTGGGAGGTGACGTAGAGGGCCGCCAGCCGCAGGGCGTCGCTGCTATCCTCGGCCACGCGAGCCGCGCGCAGCCATTCACGGGCTTCCTCCAGCCGCTCCTGCTCGAGCAGCAGACGGGCGCGCAGGTCCTCGCGCGGCTTTAGCCCCGAGGTCTTGCCGGGCCAGGTCATGGGCGTGCCGGCGCCCTTTTCGGTGAACAGCACCGCCAGGGCCTGGTCGAGATCGGCGTGCGGATCGGTGGCCACGGCCCGAAGCTGGCCGGCGCACTTGATGTCGGTCTTGGTGCCGTTCAGCAGCACGTCGGCGATCGCGCGCCAGAGGTCGCGGTCGAGTTCGGCCATGGCCTCGGCCATGACGTCCGCGACGCTGCTGGCCCCGTAGTGGAAGCCGCAGACCTTCCAGACGTCGTCGACAGCGCCCTGCAGTCCGCCGACCTTTTCCAGATAGTCGCCGATCGCCCCGCGCTGGCTCTCGAAGGTGGCGAACATCGCCTCGAAGCTGGCGAAGTCCAGGGCCACCGAGAACCGGGCATAGGCCTGGGCGAAGGCGTCGTCATGGTCGGTCACCCAGGTCGCCACCTGGCGCAGGGCGCCCTGGGCGATGGCGGTCGAGGCGCTGTCGTCCATCACCTGGAAGCCCGGCGAGACCCCGGCCTCTAGCGGGAACCGCCGCAGCAGCTTCTCGCAGAAGGCGTGGATGGTCTGGATCTTCAAGCCCCCGGGCGTCTCCAGGGCCTTGGCGAACAGGCCCCGGGCCTTGGAGAGCTCGCGGTGGTCGAACCCGGCGGGCTCGCGGCCCTCCAGCGCGCCCAACTGCTCGCGCAGCTTGACGTCTGGGGTGACGCACCACTCGCCCAGCCGCTCGAACAGCCGCCGCTGCATCTCGGCGGCGGCGGCCTTGGTGTAGGTGACGCACAGGATCGCCTCGGGCGCCGAGCCGGCCAGCAGCAGGCGCGCCACCCGGTCGATCAGGGTCTTGGTCTTGCCCGAGCCGGCATTGGCCGTGACGAAGGCCGAGATCGCCGGGTCCGCGGCGATGCGTTGGGGGTCGATGGTCGTGGTCAGGGCGTCGGCCATGTTTAGTCCCTCCCCCTTGATGGGGGAGGGGTAGGGGTGGGGGTGATGCTGAGGCGCCGCTGACTAGGCGACTGGAAGTCGGATTCTCTCCAGATTTTCCGGACAGTCTGCACCCCCATCCCCGGCCCTTCCCCCATCAACAGGGGGAAGGGAGAAGGTTCGTGGATCCCTCTCACTCCGAACCCTCCCCGTCGTCGCCGCTGGTCGACCATTCGAACACCCGCGCCAGGTGCCCATAGTCGCCCGCATGGTCATGCACGAACTGCGGCGCCACGCGCGACAGGTACGGCTGGTTCGGATTGTCGTAGCGTTCGATCAGGTCCCGCAGACCCTGCAAGGCCTTGATCGCGGCCTCCTGGCTATCGACCCCGGCGCTGGCCCGCACCTCCTCCACGCCCGCCGGCTTGCGGCCGGTGACCCGCAGATAGGTCAAGTCGCCGGGCTCGCGCGGGCCGATGTCCGGAAAGCCGCCCTCGCGCAGGATGGCGGCGGTCAGGGTCAGTTGGGGCGAGAAACCGGTCTCGACCTGCTTCTTCGACGGCGCGGCGCCGGTCTTGTAGTCGAGGATATGGGCCATCCCGTCGGCGGTGGGCTCGATGCGGTCGGCCTTGGCGGTGACGGTGAACGGCCGGCCGCCGATGTCGAAGGTCAGGGACCCGGCGGCTTCCACGACGATGCGCTCGGCGCCGGCGCGGCGGCGAGTCTCCAGGTCGGCGACCCACAGGGCCGCCTCGCGGGCCAGGGCGCGCTCGCGGGCCAGGGCGGCAGGCGGCATGCCGGCGTCGACCAGTTCACTCAGATAGAGCCCCGCGAAGATCTCGGCGGCGTTGGCGGGCACAGGGCCGGGGTGAAGCTCGGCGAACTTTTCGAACGCGGCGTGGATCGCCGTGCCGCGCGCCCGGGCCTCGACCGGCTCGTCGGGGCGGTCCAGCGGATAGAGCCGAAGGATGTCGCGCGCCCAGACGGCGTAGGGGTCGCGGGTCAGGGCCTCGACCCGGGTGACGGCCATCTTGCGCGGGCGGTCCTCGACGGGCGGAGTCGGGGCGGGGCGCTTGATCGGATCATAGGGGCCGGGCGCATCCAGGTCGCGGGCCCAGGCCAGGACGTCGGGGCGTTCGGTCAGGCGCAGGCCCGCGCCGCGCGCCAGGGTCTTCAGCCGCCACAGCCAGCGGCTCTCGACGGCCGGGGCCCCGCCGCGCCGCTCGCTGTGAACCAGGATCACGTCGGGCGCGCAGGCGGCCTGGGCGAAGTCGTGGGCGGTCAGGCCGATGCGGCGCTCGGGCGGCGGCAGGTTCAGCTTGGCGCGCATGGGCCGCGACAGGAACGGGTCGATCGGCGCGCCGCGCGGCCAGATGCCCTCCTCCAGCCCGGCCAGGATGAGGCGATCGGCCCGCACCATCCGCGCCTCGATGGCCCCGAAGATCCGCAGGCGCGGATGGGTGGCGCCGCCGGTGCGCAGGGTCTCCTCGTTGACCATCCGGTCGAAGAGATCGGCGAAACCGATGGCCGAGGCGGGCGGCAGGACAACGCCGTCGGTGATCAGCGACGACAGCAGGCTGGCCAGGCTCTCGCCGGCCGACCCGGCCCACAGGTCGGTGGGATCGGCCAGGGCTTCCAGGGCCTCGACCAGGGCGCGGGCGGCGGCGGCCGGTTGACCGGCCTTGGGGTCGTCGGTGTAGGGCGTGGCGACCTGCCGGGCGGCGGCCAGGACGCGCTCGATCAGGGCCTTGGCCTCGGGGTAGTTTTCGAGTTTGCCGAGCAGTTGGGCGGCGTCGCGCGGAGCCGGACCGCGCAGACCTTTCAGTTCGAGGTCGCGAGCCGCCGCCGCGTCGGCGCGCAGCAGAGGGTGCTTGGCCACGGCCAGAAGACGCACGGGATCCAGCGGATCCACGGCCAGACCCGCCACGTGCTGGGCCAGGATGGCGGCGGCGCTGGCGGCCAGGGGCGCGCCGGCCGAGCTGTCGGGGATCACGCCCCAGCGCACCAGCCGGGCATTGACCCGCCGGGCCAATTCCTGGTCGGGGGTGACCAGGGCGGCGGTCCGCCCCGGATCCTCTAGCGCTTCGCGCAAGAGAAGCGCGCAGGCGACGGCCGCCTCTTCCTCGGTGCGGGCGTTGACCAGGGATAGGCCCTTCAGCCCCTCCTCGATCGGGTCCAGGCCCGGGGCCTCGGCGCGCAGGCGGTCGATCTGGGCCAGCCAGTCGGCGGTGGCCTGGGCCGGGCGCAGGGCCTCGTTGATCAGGCGGCGACGCCAGCGGCCGCGGCTGTCGGCCTCGGGCCACCACGGGCGGACATCGGCGCGGGTCGCCTTGGCGCCGTCCAGCAGGCGCTTCATCGCGCCCTGCGGATGCTGCTCGCCCTGGCTGTCCTTGATCTGCGCCCACGCGTCCTCGGCCAGGCCGTCGTCCAGGCCCGGCAGCACGACCGCGCCCTGCGGCAGGCTCGCGATCACCCGCAGCAGGCGGGCGGTGGCCGGGGCCGTGCCGGTGGAGCCGGCGGCGACCAGCACGCCCTGGGGCGGGCTTTCTTCCCACTGGTCCGAGAGGGCGTTGAGCAGCCGCACGCGCCGGTCGCTGACATCGATCAGCCCCATCTCGTCCAGCCGCTGGGGCCAGGCGGTCAGCACGGCCTTCAGGAACCGCGCCGAGACCTGCCAGTGCTGGGCCAGGTCCCCCTCGGCCAGGCCGTCCAGGCGGCCGTCGTCGGTGATCACTTCCTCGATCTGGCAGCTGTCGAGGAATTCGGAGAGCGCCTTGGCCATCTCCAGCGCCTGGCCGGCCTGAGGCCGGAACGACAGCAGATGGCTGTTGTCGGCGACCAGCCGCGCCAGCTCGAACCGGCGACGGCGCGAGGAGACGGCGGGCGGCAGGTCGAGGGACAGTTCGCCCGGCTCGAACGGCGGCTCGCCCTCGTCCAGGTCGCCCAGCGGCCGGATCTGCGGCAGCAGCAGCGCCTTGCCGCCACCCGCCGCCACGAAGGCGTCGGCCAGGGCGCGGGCGCCGCGACGGGTCGGGGTCAGGACGGTGGCGGCGGATAGGGCCTCGGGACCGAGCGGGGCGAGCGCCTCCAGCAGTCCGCGCGCCAGGTCCTCGACGAAGGGCCGATGGGCGGGGATCGAGAACCAGCGCGGCCCCGGACTGTCGAAGGGGCCGGTCATCTCTAGGCCAAGCCTTTTCCAGCATGTCCCGCCAGCCGGGCCTCGGCGATATCGCGCGCCCCGGGATCGCCGACATGCATCCACACCCCAGCCGGCGCGACGCCGTGCACGCGGTGGTCGGCGGCCAGGGCCTTCCAGGTCGGCAGCAACGAGAACGGCCCGTCGGGACCGTCGGCCACCACCTGGGGCTTGCAGATGTGGACGCCGACATAGACCAGCGGCGCCGTCTCGCCGGGGTTCTTGAACCGCACCACACCGCCCTCGAGGAAGACGTCGCCGCTGTCGTGGAAGCCCAGCGACGCCGTCGTCGAGGCCAGCATCAGACAGACGTCCATGGTCTCCGGATCCCAGGCGCGGGCCACGGCTTCGATGGCGGAGGCGTCCTCGATCCAGACGGAGTCGATATTGGCCACCCAGACCGGATCCTCGCCCAGCAGGGGTAGGGCGTGCTTGACGCCGCCGCCGGTCTCCAGCGCCTGGGGCCGTTCGTCGGAAATGATGATGCGGGGCAGGGGGTGGGCCGCGGCGCGGGCGGCCAGGTGCGCTTCCAACCGGTCGGCGAAATAGTGGACATTGACCACGGCGGTCTCGACCCCGGCGGCGGCCAAGCGGTCCAGCATGTGGTCGATCAACGCCTTGCCGCCGACCTCGACCAGGGCCTTGGGCCGGTCGTCGGTCAGGGGGCGCATGCGGGTGCCCAGGCCGGCGGCCAGCACCATGGCGACTTTCGGGGCGCTCATCGGCGGAACTCCGAAGGCACGTACCTGTCGAACCAGGCTTTCAGCCCCGCCATCGCCGGATCGTTCAGGTTCCGCTCCAGATAGCGCCAGGTGCGCGGCATGTAGGCCTCGTACTGCGGCCGACCCAGCAGGGCCTGGCGGGCGAACACCCGGCCCAGGATCCGCGCGGCGTTGGAGGCGGCCAGGGCGCGGTAGTCGGCGATGAACGTCGCGCGATCCACCGAGGGCCGGGCGGCGAGATAGCGGTCGAGCATGGCCTGCTCCAGCTCCGGCGAGACGTCGCGGCGGGCGTCCTGCAGCAGGTGGGTCAGGTCCCAGGCGGGGTGGGCGCGCAGGGCGTCCTGGAAGTCCAGCAGGCCGACGCGGGCGACGCCCTCGCGACCCGGCAGCCACAGCAGGTTCTGGGCGTGATAGTCGCGATGGGTGAAGACCGAGGCGCCGGCCTCGCCGCGCACCCAGACCGGGGCCCACAGGGCGTTCCACTCGGCGACGGCCGCGTCGCTGAAAGCCGGGAGTCCCGAGAACTTCGGCCAGAACTCCAGGAAGGTGTCGGTGGCGATCTTCAGGGCCAGGGTGTCATAGGTCAGCAGCGGCCAGGTCACGCCGCCTTCCGCCGTGAGGACGTCTGGCGGTGTCTCGCCGTGCAGAGCGACCTGGACGTCGACGGCGGCTTCATAGAGCGGCGTCTCGTCCTGGCCCTCGGCGATCAGGGTGGCGTAGAGGCCGTCGCCCAGGTCTTCCAGCACCGCCAGGCCGGCCGCGATGTCGTGGGCCAGGATGGTCGGGGCCGACAGGCCGCGCGCGCGCAGATAGGCGGCCGTGGCCACGAAGGCGGCGACCGAGCCGGCGGCCAGGCGGGCGGCGGCGTTGTAGCCCAGGGCCACGCGCTCGGCGTCGCTGGCGCCGGGCGGGCAGACCACGCTCTCCAGGGCCGGCGGCTGGTCCATGAAGATGTAGCGTTCGTCGCCCCGATGCAGCCGCTCGTAGCTTCGGGTCGAGGCGTCGCCGCCCAGCGACTCGCGGCGGACGTCGCCGAAGCCGTGGGCCGTCAGGAAGGCCGCCTTGAGGGTTTCGCGATCAGAGCTCAAGCTTGCGTCCTTCGAAAGTTCCGTGTGGCGTGAGGACAGCGCGCCGCGCTTCCCCATCGTCGCCCATCGGGGTGATGTCTATAGCGAGTCGGTTGGCCGGCAGGCGCCCCTCCAGGCGCTGGGGCCATTCGATCAGGGCCGCGCCGTCCTCCAGCGCCTCCTCCAGCCCGATCTCATAGGCCTCGTCCGGATCGGTCAGGCGGTAGAGGTCGAAATGGGCGACCGGGAAGTCGGGGCCGTCATAGAACTGCACCAGGGTGAAGGTCGGGCTGGGCACCTCCTCCTCCGGCGAGGTCAGGGCGCGGACCAGGGCGCGGGCCAGGGTCGACTTGCCGGCCCCCAGCGGACCGGTCAGGCAGACGGCGTCGCCGGGGCGCAGGGCCGAGGCCAGCTTCTCGCCCAGGGCTTTGGTGGCCGCCTCGTCGGGCAGGTCGATCTGGATCATCCGAACACCGCGTCGGGGTTTGAGGGCAGCACACGCTCGACGAAATGCTTGAGCGCGCCGGCGGCCATGGCGGCGTCCGGATCCAGGGCCTTGGCCGGGATCGGCTGGCCGACGATCAGCGAGAACCGGCGGCCGCGCTTGTTGAGCATCTCGTGGAACAGGGTGATGTCGCGCAACTCCTGGAATCGGCCGTCGAACAGGTGGAATAGGGTCGACCAGGGGCCGGTCAGGTGCATCGGAATGATCGGCGCGTCGCTCCAGCGGGCGATCGAGACGGCCGAAGCCTGCCAAGGCTTGTCGGTCAGCCGACCCTCGACCTTGGTGGCCAGCCTGCCGGCCGGGAAGATCATCAGAGCCTGCTCGTTGTTCAGCAGCGTTCGGGTGCGCTCGACGACCCGGCGGGTGTCGCCCAGGGTGCGCTTGGCCTCGACCCATTCGACCGGGATCAGCACCTCGTCCAGGCCGGGGCAGACCCGCAGGGCGTCGGCATTGGCGTAGAATTGCATATCGGGACGCCGCGCCTTGAGGGCGTCGTACACCGCCATGCCATCGGCGATGCCGGTGGGGTGGTTACAGACGACCACCACCCGGCCCTTGGCGGGCAGGTTCTCCAGGCCCTGGACGCCGACGTTCAGGCTCAGCAGGCGCGAGACATGGTCCAGCGCCTCGCGGCCGCCCATCGGGGCGATGGCGTCGACCATGGCGCGGGCCTTGCCGTAGCTCAGCAGGGCGTGCAGCGGCCCGCGCGCCAGCGGCCAGGCCGGCGAGCCGCACAGCTTCGGCGCCCGCTCGGCGATCAGGGTGTCGATGATGTGGGGGCGGGCGGCCGGGGTCGTGGCCTGCGAGCTGCTCATCCGGTGACTCTAGAGAAGCCGCCGCGTCGTTCCAAGGCGAGGTCGCGGCGGTGGCGGTGAAATTTGACGGATCGCCCGCGACGGCCGACCTTGGGTCCAGGGCAACAGGAGCGCTTGCATGAAGAACCTCGGCCGCTGGCTGATCGCCGTCGTCGTGCTCGTCGCGATCGGCGCGGGCGCGTTCGCCTACTGGAATTACGAGCTGCGCTGGCGCCCCAAGACCCTGACCAGGAACCAGGTCGAGATCGCGCGGATCCTGGAAGGCTCGGGCTGGGTGTCGCCCGGACTGAAGGGGCCCAAGCTCTACATGGTCAGCTTCCGCACCTGCCCCGACTGCGTGCGGTTCAAGGCCGAGGAATATCCCGGCCTGCACAAGGCGGGGGTCGACACGCGGTTGATCGAGATCGCCCGCGCCGACCGCAACGGCCTGGCCAAGTCGACGCCGGCCGAACGCGCCACCGTGGCCGAGCTGTGGCTCAATCGCAGCTGGGCGCTGTCGGAGCGGTGGGACGCCACCCCGGTCGAGGCCTGGACGGCGCCGGGCCTCAAGCCGGCCGACGGCGACATGGCCCGCACGGCGGTGATCGAGGCCGGCCGCAAGACCGTCGAGGACCTGCGCCCGCTGCTCAAGGCCAACGGGGTGAATTTCGCCTATCCGCTGCTGGTCTGGTGGACCAAGGACGGCCAGATGAAGGCCTGCGCGTGTGAGAAGCCCGAGACCTACAGGTTCGTGCGCAAGGACCTGGGGGTCTAGACCGGCCGACCGCTGGTCTCGTCCTTCCCTGCCTGATGGTCTTGCGACGCCAACGGTGAAGCGCCTCCGACCTCCTTTCATCGGCGTCCGGGACGAGATCAGCCTTCCCCCGCCGCCTTTGCCGCGCTAACCGGATCGGCGATGCCTACATCCGTCCGCACCGCCTATCGTGAGCGCCTGGCCCAGGGCGAGATCAAGCCCGACGCCGCCCAGGCCGCCGCCGTCGACGCCCTGTCGCGGCTGGAGGCCGATCTCGACAACGCCGGCGAGCCCGGCTTCTCGCTGTTCGGCCGCAAGCCCAAGGGTCACAAGGGCGTCTATCTGTGGGGGCCGGTGGGGCGCGGCAAGTCCATGCTGATGGACCTGTTCTTCGACAGCGCCCCGGTCGGCAAGAAGCGCCGCATCCACTTCCATGTGTTCATGGCCGAGGTGCACGAACACATCAACGCCTGGCGCAAGGGCGACGCGGGCGAGCGCAAGGCGCGTTTCGGCCAGCACAAGGGCGACGACCCGATCGCCCCGACCGCCGACCTGATCGCCGCCGACGCCCGGCTGCTGTGCTTCGACGAACTGCAGGTCACCGACATCACCGACGCCATGATCCTGGGCCGGTTGTTCGAGGCCCTGTTCGCCCAGGGCGTGACCCTGGTGGCCACCTCCAACCGACCACCGGACGACCTCTACAAGGACGGCCTGAACCGTCAGCTCTTCGTTCCCTTCATCGAAATGCTGAAGGAGAAGCTGGACGTGGTGGCGGTGCGCGGACCCGTCGATTTCCGCCTCGACCGGCTGCGGGCCGCCCGCACCTGGCTGGCGCCGGACGACAAGACCAATCTGGCCGAGTTCGACCGTCTGTGGGCCGACATGCTGGACGGGGCCGAGGAGACCGGCGCCACGGTGGAAGTTCTAGGCCGCAAGATGCGCTTCCCGCGCGCCGCCGGCGGCTTGCTGCGCGCCTCGTTCGCCAGTCTGTGCCAGCAGGCCCTGGGTCCCCAGGACTACCTGGCCATCGCCGAACGCTTCCACACCCTGTTCCTGGAAGACGTGCCGCTGCTCACCCCCGAGCGGCGCGACGCGGCCAAGCGGTTCAACACCCTGGTCGACGCGCTCTACGAGGCCGACGCCAAGCTGGTGGCCCTGGCCCACGGCGAGCCCGAGGCGCTGTATCCGGCCGGCGACGGGTCTTTCGAGTTCGAGCGGACGGTGTCGCGCCTGCAGGAAATGCGGTCGGCCGACTATGTCGCCAAGATCAGGGATTAGAGAGAGCATGAGCGTCAAGGACCGCGTCCGCGTCCACGAAACCCGGTTGCTCTCCGACAACTGGTACGTCCTGAAGACGACCAACTTCGACTGGAAGCGCCGGGACGGGACTTGGCAGACCCAATCGCGCGAGATCTACGACCGGGGCAACGGGGCGGTGCTGCTGCCCTACAACCTGGCCAACCGCACCGTGTTGCTGGTCAAGCAGTTCCGCTACCCGGCCTTCGTCAACGGCCATGACGACCTCCTGATCGAGGCCGCCGCCGGTCTGCTGGACAATGCCGAGCCCGAAGTGCGCATCCGGGCCGAGGTCGAGGAGGAGCTGGGTTATCGTCTGGGCGCGGTGACCAAGGTGTTCGAGGCCTTCATGAGCCCGGGCTCGGTGACCGAGATCCTGCATTTCTTCGTCGCCGAGTACGACGCCTCGATGCGGATCGGCGACGGTGGCGGCCATCCCGACGAGGGCGAGGACATCGAGGTGCTGGAGCTGGCCATTGACGAGGCCCTGGCCATGGTCGCCGACGGCCGGATCCGCGACGCCAAGACCATCATGCTGTTGCAGCATGCGGCCTTGAATCTGTTTCGCGCCTAGGTTGGCGTGATCAGACAACGCCTTGCCGATGAAGGCCTGAGAACGTTTCTCAACAAGGGCGCTCGCGTTGACACCCCCAACGTCGCGCTTAAAAGCATCCCGCAACGCACAAAGCCAAGGGGTTGGACGCAACCATGACCGAGACCAGCGGGGGACTTCCCGAGCGCCCTCTGTCGCCACACCTCCAGGTCTGGCGCTGGCACATCACGATGGCGTGCTCGATCCTGCACCGCGCGACCATCATCTCGCTCTATGTCGGCGTCCTGCTGCTGGCCGGCTGGGCCCTGGCCCTGGCCTCGGGTCCTGAAGCCTATGCCTGCTACACCGGCCTTCTGGGCTCGGTCCTGGGCAAGCTGGTGCTGTTCGGCCTGACCGTCGCCGTGCTGTTCAACATCGCCTACATCGTCCGCCAGACCTTCTGGGACGCGGGCAAGGGCTTCACCCCGAAGGTCGCGGACATGTCCGGCGTGGGCGCCATCGCCTTCGCCGTGGTCGGCGCGATCGTCGTCTGGGTGATCGCCGCTCAAACCGGAGCGCTCTGATCATGGCTGGTCCTTCTTCCGCCAATCGCTTCCGCACGCCGATGTCCCGGGCCCGCGGCCTGGGCGCCTCGCGTCACGGCGTCAGCCACTTCATCACCGAGCGCGTTTCGGGCCTGGCCCTGATCCCGCTGAGCCTGTGGGCGGTGTTCGCCGGCCTGCGCCTGGCCAGCCTGGGCTTCGACGGCGCCGCCGAGTGGGTGTCGATCCCGCACAACACCGTCCTGCTCAGCCTGCTGATCGTCGTCGCCCTGATCCACCTGAAGGGCGCGGTGCAGGTGGTGATCGAGGACTACATCCCCGACTTCACGCTCAAGACCGTGCTGGTCGTCGCCAATCTTTTCGTTTGCGTCCTCGGCGGCGCTCTTGGGGTCGTGGCGATCCTCAAGGTCGCCTTCACCGGAGCCCTCTGATGTCGGCCTACAAGTTCATCGATCACCGCTTTGACGTCGTCGTCGTCGGCGCCGGCGGCTCGGGCCTCCGCGCCGCGCTCGGCTGCGCCCAGGCCGGCCTGAAGACCGCCTGCATCACCAAGGTGTTCCCGACCCGCAGCCACACGGTCGCGGCCCAGGGCGGGATCTCGGCCTCGCTGGGCAATATGAGCCCCGATGACTGGCGCTGGCACATGTACGACACCGTCAAGGGGTCGGACTGGCTGGGCGACCAGGACGCCATCGAATATCTGGCCCGCAACGCCCCGGCCGCCGTCTATGAGCTCGAGCACTGGGGCGTGCCGTTCTCGCGCACCTCGGAAGGCAAGATCTACCAGCGCGCCTTCGGCGGCATGACCAAGAACTATGGCGACGGACCGATCCAGCGCACCTGCGCGGCGGCCGACCGCACCGGTCACGCCATGCTGCACACGATGTACGGCCAGTCCCTGGCCCACGACACCGAGTTCTTCATCGAGTATTTCGCGCTCGATCTGATCATGGAAGACGGCGTCTGCCGGGGCGTCACCGCCTGGAAGCTGGACGACGGCACCCTGCACCGGTTCCAGGCCCAGCAGGTCATCCTGGCCACCGGCGGCTACGGCCGCGCCTATTTCTCGGCCACCTCGGCTCACACCTGCACCGGCGACGGCAACGCCATGGCGCTGCGCGCCGGCCTGCCGCTGCAGGACATGGAATTCGTCCAGTTCCACCCCACCGGCATCTACGGCGCCGGCTGCCTGATCACCGAGGGCGCGCGCGGCGAGGGCGGCTACCTGACCAATAGCGAAGGCGAGCGCTTCATGGAGCGCTATGCGCCGTCCGTGAAGGACCTGGCCCCGCGCGACATGGTCAGCCGGGCCATGACCCTGGAAATCCGCGAAGGTCGCGGCGTCGGTCCCAACAAGGACCACATCTTCCTGCACCTGGACCACCTGGATCCGAAGATGCTGCATGAGCGCCTGCCCGGCATCTCCGAGACCGCCAAGGTGTTCGCCGGCGTCGACGTGACCAAGGCCCCGATCCCGGTCCTGCCGACCGTCCACTACAACATGGGCGGCATCCCCACGAACTATCACGGCGAAGTCGTCACCAAGTCGGGCGACAACCCCGACCAGGTGATCCCCGGCCTGATGGCCGTGGGCGAGGCGGCCTGCGTCTCGGTGCACGGCGCCAACCGCCTGGGCTCCAACAGCCTGACCGACCTGGTGGTGTTCGGCCGCGCGGCCGCGCTGCGCTGCGCCGAGCTCCTCAAGGCCGGGGCCACCCAGCCCGAGCTGAAGGACAGCATGACCGACGGCCATCTGGCCCGCTTCGATCGCTACCGCAACGCCAACGGCAGCCAGGCGACGGCGGCCCTGCGTCTTGAGATGCAGAAGGCCATGCAGGAGGACGCCGCGGTGTTCCGCACCGGCGAGAGCCTGGAAAGCGGCGTCAAGCGCCTGGGCGTGGTCTGGGAAAAGGCCAAGGACATCAAGGTCAGCGACCGCGGGCTGGTGTGGAACACCGACCTGATGGAGACCCTGGAGTTCGACAATCTGATCGGCCAGGCCGTCGTGACGGTGGCCGGGGCGGTCAACCGCACCGAAAGCCGCGGCGCCCACGCCCGCGAGGACTTCGGCGATCGCAACGACACCGAATGGATGAAGCACACCCTGGCCTGGCTCGATCAGGGCACTGGCAAGGTGAAGATCGATTACCGTCCGGTGCATAGCTACACCATGTCGAAAGACATCGATTATATCCCGCCCAAGGCGCGGGTTTATTGAGGGTACGCTGATGGTTCAACTCACCCTCCCCAAGAACTCCACCGTCCAGAACGGCAAGACCTGGCCCGCTCCGGCCGGCGCCAAGAACACCCGCGCGTTCAAGGTCTATCGCTACGATCCGGAAGACGGCCGCAACCCGCGCTGGGACACCTACGAGGTGGACCTGGACGCCTGCGGCCCGATGGTCCTGGACGCGCTGCTCTATATCAAGAACAGCATCGACCCGACCCTGGCCTTCCGTCGCTCGTGCCGTGAAGGGGTCTGCGGCTCCTGCGCCATGAACATCGGCGGCCGCAACACCCTGGCCTGCACCCACGGCCACGCCGACACCCCCGGCAAGGCCGTGCAGATCGCGCCGCTGCCGTCGCAGCCGGTGGTCAAGGACCTGATCCCCGACCTGACGCTGTTCTACGCCCAGTACGCCTCGATCGAGCCCTGGCTGCACACCGTCACGCCCGAGCCGCGCACCGAGTGGAAGCAGTCGCCGGAAGACCGCTCCAAGCTGGACGGCCTCTACGAGTGCATCCTCTGCGCCTGCTGCTCGACCTCGTGCCCCAGCTACTGGTGGAACGGCGACAAGTACCTGGGCCCGGCGACCCTGCTGCACGCCTACCGCTGGCTGATCGACAGCCGCGACGAAGCCACGGGCGACCGCCTCGACGACCTCGAGGATCCGTTCAAGCTCTATCGCTGCCACACGATCATGAACTGCGCCCAGGTCTGCCCCAAGGGCCTGAACCCGGCCAAGGCGATCGCCGA
>FTJN01001917.1_pt4 | contig 20552 bp, 21 predicted proteins | sample 1658361 | NCBI WGS metagenome assembly FTJN01 (sample SAMEA3914819, study PRJEB12502) | metagenome | biome: forest; material: soil | place: Canada | collected 2010-06-26 | depth 0.3 m
CACCTGCTTCTGAGGCTGACAAGCCACGCTTGGCGATGTCCTCGACCATTTCTAGTCGCCTCAGAAACGTCAATCGGGCATTCTTATGGGTGTTCATCTGGAGCCTCGGCTTGAGTTGACGGGGGGTTTGGCGATTCCCAGTCTCTCAAAACCACTCCGGGTGAACACCCGCAAGAACCTATTGAAGCTCCAAAGCTAGGCCTTGTGGCGCGTGGCCAGCAGGTTCATCGCCAGCCCGCCCATCACCAGCGCCGCGGCGCCCAGCTTCCACGCCGGCAGGCCCTCGTGCAGGGCGAGCGCGGACGCGCCCATGCCGAACACCGGCACCAGCAGCGCGGTGGGCGTGACGGTGGACGCCGGGTGCCGCGCGAGCAGCCAGTTCCACACCCCGTAGCCGAACAGCGTGTTGCCGATCGCCTGCCAAGCCACGGCGATCCAGGCGGTCGCGTCCGCGCGCGCGAGCGAGGCACCCACCTCCGCCGGGCCGTTCTGCAGCAGCGTGATGATCCACAACGGCACCGCGGCGAACGGGCTGGACCACACCATGAAGCCCAAGGCGTCGACCCGTCCGGCCGCGCGCGCCACCAGGTTGCCCGCGGCCCAGCTGACGGCCGCGGCGACCACCAGCACGATGCCGAACAGCGTGACGCCCGCGCCGGCCGACACGTGCGTCGCGACGACGGCCAGCCCGCCGATCGCCAGCGCGAAGGCCGGCCACTGCAAGGCCTGGAGACGCTCGCGGTACAGCGCGGCGGCCAGCCCGATCGTGAAGAACACCTGCGACTGGATCACCAGCGACGCGAGGCCGGGCGAGATGTCCGCGCGCATCGCCCAGAACAGCAACCCGAACTGGCCCACGCCGATCAGCGCGCCGAACGCCGCCAGCTTGCCCCACGTCATCGCGGGCTTGCGGATGAAGAAGATGAAGGGCAGGAACGAGAACGTGTAGCGCAGCGCCGCGAACGTGTAGGGGGCGAAGGCGTCGAGGCCCAGGCGAATGACGACGAAGTTCGTGCCCCAGATCGCGACGACGGCGAGGGCGAGCAGCAGGTGGGTCAAGGGCATCGCGTCAGTCTAGGCGAGGCGTCCTGTCCTTCCTGCAGGCAAGCCCATTCGCACGCGCTGGCGCGTGGCGCGAGGGTGACTCCTCACGCCTGCGGGCTGCGAGCCGGCGGCCAGGGCTGGCTCTTCACGTGGCGCAGGAAGTCGGGCAGCGTGCGCCCCGGCTCGTCGCGGAACACCTCGTCGAGGACATCCAGCGTGCGCATGCGGTCGATGCGGAAGCTGCGGAACGCGTCGCGCTGCTCGCACCACGCCGCGAGCGTCCACACCGCCTCCCAGTGGTAGCAGCCCAGTGGCCGCGCGGTGCGGGTGCTGGCGGCGCCTTGGGCGTCGGCGTAGTCGAAGCGGATGCGCCGGCGCGCCGTGGCGGCGTCGCGCAGCTGCCCCAGGCGCTCGGCGCTGGCCTCGTCGGTGGCCCGCGGCGCGCCGTACAGCGGCAGGGTCTCGGCGGCGGCACGCGCCGCCGGCGACAGCACGCCGACGATCTTGCCCAACGCATCCTCCGCGGCGAGCGCGAGCGAGCGGTCGAGGCGAGACTGCGCGACGCGCACGCACGCCACCAGCGCCTGGGCCTCGAGCGTGGTGAACATCAGCGGCGGCAGGTCGAAGCCGGCAACGAGCCGGTAGCCGACGCCGGCCTCGCCGTCGATCGGCACGCCCTGCGCCTGCAGGTCGGCGACGTCGCGGTAGACCGTGCGCGCCGAGACCTCCAGCTTGTCGGCCAGCCACGCGGCCGTCGACAGGCGGCGGCCACGCAGCAGTTGGACGATCTTGAAGAGGCGGTCGGCACGGCGCATGGGCCAAGTCTAAAGGGCCGTTCAGGCGGCGGCCGAATGCAGCCCGACGCGATTGCCTTCGCTGTCGACGATCTGCGCGATGAAGCCGATGTCGCGCGGAAGCTCCAGCTTGGGCAGCAGCACCTCGGCGCCGAGTTCGGCCGCGCGGGCGAGCACGAGGTCCAGCGACGGCTCCGCGTTCAGGTAGATCAGCGGGCCGTCGGCGCCGGGCTTCGGGGCGGTGTCGCTCTTGATCAGCGCTCCGCCGATGCCCTTGCCGTTGTCGTACGGGAACACCGCGAGCGTCTGCGGCCCCATCTGTTCGCGGCGCATCGACCTGGCGAGCAGCGTCTCGTAGAAGTGCTGCGCGCGATCGATGTCGACGACGGGAATCTCGAACCAGTGGATGGCGTTGGCTTGCATGGCAGTCCTTTCGTTGGAGCAGGCTGCCATCGTGACGAAGGGCTGCTGACAGCGTTCTGTCAGCAGCCCTTCGCCGTCGAGACGGGTCGTCGTCAGTTCTTGCGGCTCTTGCTCGGAGCCGCCGGCGCGTCGGCCACCGCGGCGTAGGCCGTGCCGCGCGTCGCGTCGAGGCGGTTCATCACCGCGTACATCTGGTCGGGCTTGGCGAAGAACTCCTGGAAGCCCTTGATGCCGGCGGCGGCCATGTCGGCCGGGACGTCGCGGTCGAAGCCCTGCACGAGGTTGGCCTTGGCGTCGGTCAGCACCTTGTACGAAGCGAGGTCGAGCACCGTGCCGGCGACCGGCGCGAACTTGTTGGTGGGGAACGAGCCGATGGCCTTGGCGAGCTTGGCGTTGGCCGCGCTGCTGCTGGCGAATTTCAGGAAGCGGCGCGCGTCCGCCTTGTTCTTGGCGCGTGCCGCCACCTGGAAGGTGTCGGTCGGCGCGGCTTCGGCATTGGCCTGGCCGTTGTCGATCGCCGGGAAGCGCTGGTAGTCGATCACCGGGCGCACGATCTCGGGGAAGCCGGCGCTGGCGACGGTGCCCATCAGGATCATGCCCGCGCGGCCGGCGTACAGCTGGGCCTCGGCGTTGTGCTCGTCGACGGCCAGCGCGTTCGGATCGAAGCACTTGGCGTCGATGAGCTGCTTCCACATCGCGAACGCGCGGCGCACGTTGCTGTCGTTGTAGGTGGCCTTGCCTTCCAGCAATTGCTGGTGGTACTCGTAGCCGTTGGCGCGCATGTCGATGAAGTCGAACCACGCGGCCAGCGTCCAGCCGTCCTTGGCGCCGAGTGCGATCGGCGTGAAGCCGGCCTTGCGCAGCTTGGAGCAGGCGCCGATGATCGCGCTCAGGTCGTGCGGCGCCTCGTGGATGCCGGCGCGTTCGAGCACGTCCTTGCGCGTGAACAGGCCCCACGGGTAGTACTGGTAGGGCAGCGCGTACTGGCGGCCGCCGACCGTGATGGCGGCGCTGGGGAACGTGTTCCACCAGGTGTTGGCCTTCCACAGGTCGCTGAGGTCGTCGAGCCCGCCGCGCTGCGCCATCATGCGCAGCTGGTCGCCGGCGAACCAGTTGAAGACGTCGGGGGCGGCGTCGGTGTCCAGCGATCCGGGCAGCGCCTTGCGGTACGTGGGCACGTCCTGGATGGTCAGGTGCACGTCGACGTCCGGGTTGGCCGCCCGGAAATCGGCCACGAGCGTCTTGTAGGCCTCGCGCTGCGCGTTGTCCTCGGCGCCGAAATTGATGTTGAGGGTCCCGGCGAGGGCCACGGTCGAACCGAGCCCCAGGGCCAACGCGGCCATGACGGCCGATACGCTTCGAATCAATTTCATGGTTTATCCCTTACCCACCGACAGAATGATTATGTAAGGGATGAAACCGGTTTCCGGCTAGGGTCTGACACTACGTGCGCCGCCTGCACGTGATGCATCTCACGGCGAAACGCCTCCAAACGCGACTGAATGCCAAGCAATGCCGTCGATCCGGCGCGAAACGGCAAATAACGCGTCAGCGCCCGCCGGCCACGTCCAGGGTCGCGCCGGTGACGTAGCCGGCCGCGTCCGACAGCAGGAAGACGACGGCGCGGGCCACCTCGTCGGCCGTGCCCAGGCGCTTGAGCGGGATCTGCTCGACCGCTGCCCGGGCCCGGTCCAGCATGCCGCTGGTCGCGTGGATGTCGGTGTCGATGATGCCGGGGCGCACGCCGTTGACCCGGATGCCCTCGTCGGCCACCTCGCGCGCGAGCCCCAGCGTGAGGTTGTCGATCGCCGCCTTGGTGGCCGCGTAGTCGACATAGATGCCCGGCGAGCCCAGCCGCGCCGCGGCCGACGACAGGTTGACGATGACGCCGCCGCGTCCGCCATGGCGCGTGCTCATGCGCCGCACCGCCTCGCGCGCGCACACGAATGAGCCGACGACGTTGACGTTGAACAGGCGCGCGACGCGTGCGGCGGACATCTCGTCCACCCGCGCCGCCACGTCGACGATCCCGGCGTTGTTGACGAGCCCGCCCAGCGGCCCGAGCTCGGCGTCGAGCTCCTTGAACATCGCCTCGATCGCGCCCTCGCTGGCCACGTCGGCCTGCAACACGCAGGCTCGCCGCCCGAGCGCGCGCACCTGCCCGGCGACCCGCTCGGCCGCCGCCTCGTCGCGGTGGAAGTTGACGCCGACGTCCCAGCCGGCCTCCGCGGCCCGCAGCGCGCAGGCCGCGCCGATGCCGCGGCTGGCACCGGTGACCAGGAGGACGCGGGGCGATGGCGATGGCGTGCTCATCGCGCCATTAGACGACAGGCGCCCGATCCCGTCAGGGCAGCTTGGCCGCAAGCAGATCCACGCGCTCGATCGTCGGCGGCGTGGCGAGCAGCGCGGCCGCGTTGGCCATCAACGCCGCCGCGATCGGGCCGGACAGGTGGGCCTGGCGGCCCGTCTCGTCCTGGAAGGCGTCGAAGACGCCGAAGGTGGAGGGGCCGAACTTCAGCGCGAACCAGGCCACGGTGCCGGATTCGGCGTTGGCGAGCGGCAGGGCGCCGGCGAGAAAGTCCGCGACGGCGGCCTCCTTGCCCGGCTTGGCTTCGAGGCGGACGAACAGTGCGAGCTTGACCATGATGCGATTCCTTCAGGTGGGGGTCGAGTTGAACGAGATCGCAGTGTGAGGGAGCGCGGCTACGGCAACGAGTGGCTGGATTGACAACATTGATATCATTCCTGCCATGCGAATCCACCTTCTCGTCCTCGACGGTGTGTTCGATCTCGGCCTGGCCGCCCTGACCGACACGCTGACCACGGCCAACGAGCTCGCCGTGACGCTGGCCGATGCCCCGCCGCCGATCGAGCTCACGCTGGTGGGCGTGCGCCGCCGCGTGCGCACGGCGCACGGCCTGATCGTGCCGGTCGCGGCGGCGGCGGACGTCGGGCCGCCCGACATCGCACTGGTGCCGGCGCTCGGCGCCAAGATGCCGGAGGCGCTGGTGGCCCGCCTCGCGCGGGCGGACGTGCGCGACGCCGTCGCGACGCTGCAGCGCTGGTCCGCGGCCGGCGCGACGACCGGCGCGGCCTGCACCGGCACGTTCGTGCTCGCGGAAAGCGCGCTCCTGGACGGCCAGCGCGCCACGACCTCCTGGTGGCTCGCGCCCTTGTTTCGCCAGCGCTATCCGCGCGTCACGCTCGACGAGTCGCGCATGCTCGTGAACTCGGGCGGATTCACGACGGCGGGCGCGGCGCTGGCGCATCTCGACCTCGCGCTGGGCATGGTGCGCAGCCGCAGCCCCGCCCTCGCGGCGCTGGCGGCGCGCTACCTGCTGGTCGAGGCCCGCGGGTCGCAAGCCGAGTTCGTCATCCCGGATCACCTCGCGCATGCCGATCCGTTGGTCGAACGCTTCGAGTCCTGGGCGCGCCAGAACCTGAGCCATGGCTTCTCGTTGGGCGACGCCGCGCTGGCCGTGGGTGCGAGCGAGCGCACGTTGGCGCGGCGGCTACGCAGCGTGCTGGGCAAGTCGCCGCTGTCTTACTTCCAGGACCTGCGCATCGAGCGTGCCGTGCACCTGTTGCGCACCGGCTCCGACAGCGTCGACCGCATCGCCGCGCAGATCGGCTATGCCGACGGCGTGACGCTGCGCACGCTGTTGCGACGCAGGCTCGGGCGCGGCGTGCGCGAGTTGCGCGCACGCGCGTGAATCGAAGCTCGTCGGGCTCTCGGACCTTCGTGTGCCCGGCGTTGCCGCACAGGCCGCCCAAAAGAAGTTCAAGGGAGCGGTCGATCCGGCTTTGCCGGGCGGCTCGCGGCCGGCCCCTCGGGGAGTGGAGGCGGCAAAGGACTCGCGCAGCGAGGCCCCGCCGGAACGGCATCCGGCCTGCAAGCCGGATGCTTCCGGAGCGCACTCGACCGTGGGGCAGTCATTTCGCGGTGGGCATCGCGAACTCGGCGCCCTTGCCGATCGACGCCGGCCAGCGTTGCATCACGCTCTTTTGCTTCGTGTAGAAGCGCACGCCCTCTTCGCCGTAGGCGTGCATGTCGCCGAACAGGCTCTTCTTCCAGCCGCCGAAGCCGTGCCAGGCCATCGGGACGGGAATCGGCACGTTGATGCCCACCATGCCCACCTGGATGCGGCGCGCGAACTCGCGCGCGACGTTGCCGTCGCTGGTGAAGCAGGCCACGCCGTTGCCGTACTCGTGCGCGTTGACGAGGTCGACCGCCGACTTGAAGTCGGGCACGCGCACGCAGGCGAGCACCGGGCCGAAGATCTCTTCCTTGTAGATGCGCATCCCGGGCGTCACGTGGTCGAACAGCGTGCCGCCGGTGAAGAAGCCGTTCTCGTAGCCGGACACCTTGGTGCCGCGGCCGTCCACCAGGAGCTTGGCGCCTTCCTTGACGCCGACGTCGATGTAGCTTTCGATGCGCGCCAGCGCCTCCTTCGTGACGACCGGGCCCATCTCGGCCGCCGGGTTCATGCCGTTGTCGATGACCAGCGTCTTCGCGCGCTCGGCGAGCTTGGGCAGCAAGCGGTCGGCCACGTCGCCCACCAGCACCGCCACCGAGATCGCCATGCAGCGCTCGCCGGCCGAGCCGTAGGCGGCGCCGACCAGCGCGTCGATGGACTGCTCGATGTCGGCGTCGGGCATCACGACCATGTGGTTCTTCGCGCCGCCCAGCGCCTGCACGCGCTTGCCGTGGTGCGCGCCGGTCTCGTAGATGTACTGCGCGATCGGGGTCGACCCGACGAAGGACAGCGCCTTCACGTCGGGGTGCGTCAGCAGCGCGTCGACGACCGTCTTGTCGCCCTGCACGACGTTGAACACGCCGTCGGGCAGGCCGGCGCGCTGCAGCAGCTCGGCGATCAGCAGGCTGGGCGACGGGTCGCGCTCGCTGGGCTTGAGGATGAAGGTGTTGCCGCAGGCGATCGCCACCGGGAACATCCAGCACGGCACCATGAACGGGAAGTTGAACGGCGTGATGCCGGCGACCACGCCCAGCGACTGGCGCATCGTCCAGTTGTCGATGCCGGTGGACACCTGGTCGGTGTAGTCGCCCTTGAGCAGCTGCGGGATCCCGCAGGCGAACTCGACGACGTCGATGCCGCGCATCACCTCGCCCTGGGCGTCGGAGAACACCTTGCCGTGCTCGGCGGTGATCATCGCGGCGAGCTGGTCGCGGTGCTCGTTGAGCAGCGCGAGGAACGCGTTGAGCACGCGGGCGCGGCGGATCGGCGGGGTGTTGGACCAGCCGTCGAACGCCTTCGCCGCCGCGGCGACGGCGGTCTCGACGTCGACCGCGGTGCCCAGGTGCAACTGGCGCGTGACGGCGCCGGTGGCCGGGTTGAAGACCGACTGCTTGCGCGCGTCCTCGTGCACGACGTGCTCGCCGCCGATGAAGTGGCCGACGGGGTGGTGGGACGCGAAGGCGGGCGTGGACATGGCGGTTCTCCTGGCGGCAATGAGCTTCAGCGTACGAGTCTAGGCATTCGCGCGCTCCGAGAGAAGATCGCGGCGCTGGATTCACTGTTCGTTTGAATGAACAATATGATGCGAGAAACTGGAACAACGATGGACGCCCGCAAGATCGAATCCCTCTGGTCGCACGTGCACGGCCTGGGCGTGCTGCAGAGCGCCGGCAGCTTCACGGCCGCTGCGCAGCGCCTGGGCTTGAGCAAGGCGGCGATGAGCCAGCGCATCGCCGAGCTGGAGCGCGCCGCCGGCATGCCGCTGGTGCGGCGCACCACGCGCAGCGTGCGCCTGACCGAGGCCGGCGAACGCCTGGTGGAGGCCACGCGCGGTGCGTTCGCGCAGATCGAGCAAGGCTTCGCCGGCGTGCAGGATCTCGTGGGCGAGCCGCACGGCGTGCTGCGTGTCAGCGCGCCGGTGGCGCTCGGGCGCCAGCAGATCGTGCCGCGGCTGGCCGGCTTCCTGCGCGCCTACCCGCAGGTTCGCGTGGAGCTGGAGCTGTCCGACCGCCTGGTGGCGATGGCGCAGGAGGGATTCGACGTCGCGCTGCGCCACACCGCCGCACCGCCCGACACCCACGTCGCCTGGCCGCTGTGCACGACGCGCAGCTGGCTCGTGGCCTCGCGCGCGTACCTGCGCCGCGCGGGCGTGCCCGCGGCGCCGCAGGACCTGTCCGCGCACGATTGCCTGCACTACCTGCGGCCGGGCGAAACCCCCGCCTGGAGCTTCGAGCCGGACGCGAGCGCGGCGCGCGCCGCGAAGGGCCGCGTGAGCGTGGCCGTGCGCGGCGTCTTCGCGGCCAACAACAGCGAGGCGCTGCGCGAGGCGGCCCTGGCCGGCCTGGGCATTGCGCTGCTGCCCGACTTCAGCGCCCAGGCTGCCGTGCAGTCCGGCAAGCTGCAACTGGTGTTGCCGCAATGGAAGCCGGTGGGCGCGTTCGGCGAACACCTCTACGCGATCCGGCCCTACAGCCCGGTGGTGCCGCGTGCGGTGCAGGCGTTCATCGGCTACTGGCGCACGGCGCTCGAAGGGGGGTTTCCGGTCGCCGCATCGCATCCACGGTGACGCGCCGCGACCACCGGTGTTGTCGCCGGGGTGGATCCTGCGACTGCGCGCAGGATGACCGGGGAAGTCTGTCATCCTGCGCGCAGTCGCAGGATCCACCCCCGCCAAGGCGCGCTTTCCTTGCTCAGTCCAACCCGTGGAACGAGGCGTCCTCCGGCCCGATGAAGGTCGGCGGCGTCCACTGCGCGTCGCGCATCGAGCGCTGGACCAGCTTGTCGACGCCCAGCAGCGACGCGAAGATCGCCATGCGCACCGGGATGCCGTTGTCGGTCTGGCGGAAGATCGCCAGGCGCGGGTCGCCGTCGAGATCGACGGCGAGGTCGTGCGAGCCAGGGCGGCTGTCGCGCGGCAGCGGGTGCATGACGACGACGTCGGGCTTGCACACGCGGTCGACCAGCGCGCGGTTGATCTCGAACGCGGCGCCGTAGCCCTCGATGGATTCCTCGGCGAAGCGCTCCTTCTGGATGCGCGTGGCGTAGACGACGTCGGCGCCGGCCAGGCCCTGCAGCGAGTCGCGCACTTCCACGACGTTGCCGTTGCGGCTGACGCGGTCGACGATGCGCTCCGGCATCTCCAGCGACGGCGGCGCGATCAACGTGAAGCGCACGCCCTTGTACAGCGCCAGCAGCTTGATCAGCGAGTGCACCGTGCGGCCGTACTTCAGGTCGCCCACGAGCGCGACGTGCGCGCCGTCCACGCGCTTGCCCAGGCGCGAGAACTCGCGCTGGATCGTGTACAGGTCCAGCAGCGCCTGGGTGGGATGTTCGCCGGGGCCGTCGCCGCCGTTGACCACCGGCACGTTGGTGGCGCGCGCGAACTCCGCCACCGCGCCCTGGTCGGGGTGGCGCACGACGATCGCGTCGGCGTAGCCGGCGATCACGCGGCTGGTGTCGTGGATCGACTCGCCCTTGGCCATCGACGAGAACGTGAAGCCGGTGGTGTCGCACACCGATCCGCCGAGCCGGCAGAACGCGGCGCCGAAGCTCACGCGGGTGCGCGTGCTCGCCTCGAAGAACAGGTTGGCCAGCACGGCGCCTTCCAGCACGCGGGTGACCTTGCGGCGCTGCGCGATCGGCAGCATCACGTCGGCCAGGCGGAACAGGTCCTCGGCCGATTCGCGGCTGAACTGGTCGACCGACAGCAGGTGGCGCAACGCGCCGTCGGGTGTCGGTGCCTCGACCTTGGAATATACGCTTTGCGTAGTTGGCTCGGCGCGCGGCGTGAGCTGGGCCAGGATCTCCTGCACGAATCGCCGAGCCACCTCGGGCATCGCGCGGAACTCGTTGGACTCGTCGGGCAGCAGCCAGCTGTCGAGGGCGCGGCGACGGGTGCCGATGCGATCCGCGAACGCGTCGCGGGTCATGTCGAGGCGCCGCATGGCGTCGCGGAGAAGGACTTGTTGCGTGATCATGGGCTCGCATTCTGAACGCAGAGCGTATAGTTTTGCAAGCCAAAAATCTTGTCATTCCGCGCGCAGTCGCGGAATCCACCCCTGCGAAAGCGTCGTTGCACGCGTGGATCCTGCGACTTCGCGCAGGATGACGACCCCGAGATCGGCGGGGCAAGCGAAAAAAAACCCACCGCGAGGGTGGGCTTCAAGTCCTTCGCGAGAAGGACGTCGTTGGGACTGTGAATGTTGACCGACCCCGTCCCCTCCCAGAGCTCCCGAATCGGCCAACACAACGGAATCCAATGTACGAGCCGGGAGGGGGAAACGCATCCCTATTTCAGGGGGAGTGGGCCCATCAGGCAACACTTCGGAGACTGTCCGATGCACCGAAATAGTTCGTCGCGGCGGCGAGTGCCGTCGCGTCCTTCTCGACGGCGCCGGGCGCACCGCCCTGACCCCACAGCGGCGCCTGCCAGGCCATCGCCAGGAACTCCGCGCACAGCCGCAGGCTGTCGAACATCGGCTGCGTCTTTTCGCGGCTGCCGCTGGTGGTGATCGCCCACACGCGCTTGCCCTGCATGCGGCCCTTGAAGTCGACGCCGTCGATGCGCATCCAGGCGCTCCAATGATCGAGATAGCGCTTGAGGCGGTTCGGAAAGCTGTACCAGTACAGCGGCGTCACGAAGACCAGGTCGGTGGCCTCCAGCGTGGCGTCGAGCAGGCGCAGGGTGTCGCCGGTGGGCAGCGGGTAGGTGCCGATGTCGTGGCGCCGGTCCTCGAAGTCGGCCAGGTCCAGGCCGTTGAGGTGGATCCAGCGGGCGGTGGCGCCGGCCGGCAGGTGGCGCGCGGCCTCGCGGGCGAGCCACTCCGTGTTGCCGATGGCGCCGGGGATGCGGGCGCTGGAGACGATGAAGAGGAAATGTCGTGCAGTCATCCCCTCATGATCCCATGGCGTCACAATCCCGCCATGAACTCGCCCGCCTCCCCTGCCTCGGCGCCGCCGCTGTCCGAAGCCGACATGAACCGGCTGCAGACGCTGCTGGACAAGATCCCCGAACCGCTCGAGCCGCTGGACATCAGCATGCTCGACGGCTACCTGTGCGGCGTGCTCCTGCAGCCCACCGCCGTCCCGGCCGGCGCCTGGATCAAGCACGTGTTCGACATCGACGGCCGCCCCCTCGCCGACAAGTGGGCCGGCCTGCACGAGCTGCAGGGCCTGGTGCAGCGCCGCTACCGCGAGTTGATGACCGCGATCTCGGGCCGCCAGTGGTTCGACCCATGGGTGTTCGAGCTCGACGACGAAGCCGCCCCGCTCGAATCGACGCTGCCCTGGGTGGCCGGGTTCTCGGCCGCGATGGAGCTGTTTCCCGCGCTCATGAACATGGACTCGCAGGACTCGCTCGAGCCGCTGGCCGTGCTCTACGCCGCGTTCGATCCGGACGACCTCGAAGACGCCGACGCGCTGCTGGCCGAGATCGAGACACTCGAGCCCCCGTCCAGCCTCGACGAGGCGATCGAGGACGTCGTGCAGAGCGTGATGCGGCTGGCGGACGTCAGCCGGCCCCTGCCGAAGGCCGTGACGGCGCCCAAGAGGCCGCCGGCCCGGCGCGGACCGCCGGGTCGCGGCCGGTTCTGAGCCCAGGAGGAACCTTCACATGCCAAGCTGGCTGGGCTATGTCGTCCTGGTCCTGGTGATCCTGGTGGCGATCGCTCCCGGGCAGGTGCTGGGGCCTGTCGCCGGCCTGGTTCGCCGCTACGTGGGCGTGGGCGTCGTGGCGCTCGTTTCGCTCAGCGTCGGGAGTTGGACGTTGGGCGCCGCGGCTACCGAGCGCGCGCACGCGATCGGCCTGGGCGAACTGGGCCTGGGCGCCGTCTGCGCCGCCTGGTGGATCTATCGGCTGTTCGTCCCGGCATATCGCGACCAGGCGCCCGACAGCGGGGCGATGGCCGACGATCGCTGACGCGGTCCCTCAGGCCCAGGAGCGCGACGGCATCGTCACGAGCGGCCGGCGCGCCGGCAACGCGTCGCCGCAGAAGCCGTATTCCAGCTGCGGGCGGCGCCCGCTGATCAGTTCCGCCAGTGCCCGGCCCGAGCCGGCGCCGTGGGTCCAGCCCAGCGTGCCGTGGCCGGCGTTGAGCCATAGGTTGGCGATCTTGCTGCGGCCGATGTAGGGCAGGTTGTTGGGCGTGCTGGGGCGCAGGCCGGCCCAGAAGTTGGGCTGGCGGGTGTCGGCGACGCCCGGGAACAGCTGCTCGTAGCGGCGCACCAGCGCTTCGCAGCGCGTGCGCGCGGTGGCCGAGTCGATGCGGGTGTCGTAGCCGGCCATCTCGGCGGTGCCGGCGATGCGGACGTGGTCGCCCAGGCGCGAGATCGCGATCTTGCGGGTGTCGTCCAGCAGGCTCACCACGCTCGCGTCCTCCGGGCGCTTCAGGCGCAGCGTCGCCGAGTAGCCCTTGGCCGGATAGATGTTGAGCCAGATGCCCAGCTGGCGCAGCAGCGGCGCGGTGAACGAGCCGGCGGCGGCGACGACGTGGTCGCCGGCGAGCGTCGTGCGGCGCAGCGTGCTGCGCTCGCCGACGACCACGCCCGCGATCTTCGAGCCCTGCTTGTCGAAGCCCAGCACGTCGTGCTCGTACAGGAACTTCGCGCCGCGCGCGGCGCAGCGCTCGGCGAGCTTCTGCGTGAACACGCGCGCGTCGCCGGATTCGTCGCTGGGGGTGTACGTGCCGCCGTGGATGTTGGCGCCGAACGCCTTGAGCGCCGGCTCGACCTGCAGCACCTCGTCGCGCCCGAGCACGCGGCGATCGACGCCGTGGTCGCGCATCAGGCCCGCGGCCTTGACGCCGGATTCGTAGTCGGCGGCCGACGAGAAGAAGTGCAGGATGCCGCGTTGCAGGCGCTCGTACTCGATGCCGGTGGCCGCGACGACGGACTTCAGCGACTCGTGGCTGTAGCGGCCCAGTGCCACGAGCTGTTCGACGTTGCGCGCGAACGCGGCGTCGTTGCACTGGCCCAGGAAGCTCAGCGCCCAGCGCCATTGGTGCGGGTCCAGGCGCGGGCGGAACAGCAGCGGCGAATCGTCCTGCAGCATCCATTTCGCGACCTTGAACGGCGCACCCGCGTTGGCCCAGGGCTCGCAGAAGCACACGGAGATCTGGGCGCCGTTGGCGAAGCTGGTCTCCAGCGCGGCGTCGGGCTGGCGCTCGACGACCGTCACCTCGTGCCCTTCTTCCAGCAGATACCAGGCGGTGGCCACGCCGATGATGCCGGCGCCAAGAACGATCACTTTCATCGGGAATCCTTTGCGGTGACGCGGCCGCGCCTGGGGCACGGCGGCGCGGTCACGCTCGGGCGGGATTCTCCCGGAGCTCGTCCGGCAGATGAAGCTGGATTAATTGAATTACGAGTTAAGTAATCCGGCTACTGAAATGGGCACCACGAAAAACGGCGCCCTGGGGCGCCGCTCGCTGCTCGAACAGGTGTTTCAGACGGCGCTGGCCTGCAACTGCCTCACGGCGCTCGCGCCCGAGGTCTTTCGCAAGGAGCCGGCGCTCGTCGGCTCGCTGGGCAACGGAATCTCGATGCCCATCGCCTGGCTGGTGGCGCGGTAGCCGAAGGAGCAGAAGACGGCGGCCTGGTCCGAGGAGGACAACCACACCGCGCTGCCGACGGCAGCGGTGATCGTGCCCCAGGTCAGGAATTGAAGCGGCATGGTGCGCATGGTGGCGGCTCCCAAGGGTGTCCGGGGGCACGACGCTGCGCCCCCGATTCGACGCAGTCAGCTTAAGGCCGAACCCAAGACCCTGCCATCGTCCAAACGGGGGAGTCGTGAGATTGATACACGCGAACTGTCGGGCATACAACACACTTTTTGATGTATCAAATCCGTTACGTTCCAACACACTGGCTTCACGGTCCCCGACCGATGGAGTGCCCGATGACCAACGCCTCTCGCCCCACGTTCCTCCGCAATTTCGGTCGTCCCGCCGCGTCGCGACGCGCACCGGATCTGGCCGACATGGGCACCGCGTTCGCGCTCGACGAGGCGTTGGAACGCGGGTCGTACGACACGTTGGCGCCGGGCGAAATGCCGCCGCCGATGCGCGCCGCCGTGCCGGTCGCGCCGTGGCGCCTGTGGCTGGGACGCAAGCTCGGCGCCTGATCAGTTTCCCGCCGGGATCTCGATCACGAGATCCTCGCGGAAGTCGGCCTGCTCCCCCTTGGCGATGTAGCCCAGCGGGTTGGCCACGACGCGGCACGCCCACTCCCGGCCCTCGCGCTCTCCGCGCACGACGTAGTCGTTGCGGCAATGCAGATGGCCGTGGAACCAGAACTGCGCCAACGGCAGGAAGTCGTCCATCGAGTTGCAGAATCCGGCCGTTCCCGGCACCAGCCCATAGCGCGGATCGGCGCTGCGCAGGCTGGGCGCAAAGTGCGTGACGGCCACCGTCGTGCCGTCGAACGGCGTCTCCAGCGCGGCGCGCAGCCAGGACTGGTCCGCCAGCGACATCTCGCGCCAGCCGTCCGCCAGCACGGGCTCGCCACCCTTGAGCGTCGTGAACTTGCGCAGGTACCAGTTCGCCGCGCGGAACGCCTTCTCGCGCTGCTTCATCTGCAGCGTGAGGTTCTTCTCGGACAGCGCCAGCGCGTCGAAGTCGGCCCACAGCGTGGCACCGACGAAGCGCACGCCGCCGATCACGATCGTCTCGCGATCCAGCCATTCGAGCCCCAGCGCGTCGCACGTCGCGCGCAGGCGGGCGTAGGTGGTCTCGTAGTCGTGCGAGTCGAACTCGTGGTTGCCTGGCAGGTACAGCACGCGCTTCCACGGCGCATCCGGCGCGCGCGGCGAGAAACGGCCCAGGCCGAAGTCGTCGCCCGTCAGCCACGAGCCCGTCTGGTACGAGCCAATGTCGCCGGCCAGCACGAGCACGTCGATGTCGGGCAGCGGCTTGGGGCTCCAGTCGGGCGCGCGCTCGAGGTGCAGGTCGGAGAGGAGTTGGATGCGCATCGGGCGCCAGTGTAGGCAATGCGGCGCGCGCCAACGAAAAGGCCGCCCGAGGGCGGCCGTCGCGCGAGCGCGGCGCGGACCTCAGGCCAGCGCGGCGGCGATGCGCGCCTTGGTGGTCTGCAATTGCGCCGGCAGGTGGTACGCGAGCGTCGTGAACAGCTCGTCGTGCATCGTCAGCTCCTGTTGCCAGGCGGCCTTGTCGACGCCGATGACGCTGTCGAACTGCGCGCGCGTGAAGTCCAGGCCGTTCCAGTTCAGGTCCTCGTAGCGCGGGCTGGTGCCGAACACGTTCTCGCTGCCCTGCGCGGTGCCGTCGATGCGGCCCAGCATCCATTCCATCACGCGCATGTTCTCGCCGTAGCCCGGCCACACGAACTTGCCGTCGGCGCCCTTGCGGAACCAGTTCACGCAGAAGATGGCGGGCAGCCTCGCGCCCCGCTTCTCCAGCTTCTCGCCCGTATCGAGCCAGTGCTGGAAGTAGTCGCTCATGTTGTAGCCGGTGAACGGCAGCATCGCGAATGGGTCGCGGCGCACGACGCCCTGCTGGCCGGCGGCGGCGGCGGTGGTCTCGGAGCCCATCGTCGCGGCCATGTAGACGCCGTCGACCCAGTCGCGCGCCTCGGTCACCAGCGGCACGGTGGTGGAGCGGCGGCCGCCGAAGATGAATGCGTCGATCGCGACACCCTTCGGGTCGTCCCAGGCCGGGTCGAGCGCCGGATTGTTGGTGGCGGCCACGGTGAAGCGGGCGTTCGGATGCGCGGCCTTGGCGCCGGTCTCCTTGGCGATGGCCGGCGTCCAGTCCTTGCCTTGCCAGTCGATGCAGTGCGCGGGCGCCTCGCCCATGCCTTCCCACCACACGTCGCCGTCGTCGGTCAGGCCGACATTGGTGAAGATGGCGTCCTTCGTGAGGCTGGCCATGCAGTTCGGGTTGGTCTGCTCGTTGGTGCCCGGGGCGACGCCGAAGTAGCCGGCTTCGGGATTGATGGCCATCAGGCGGCCGTCGGCGCTGGGCTTGATCCAGGCGATGTCGTCGCCGATCGTCGTGACCTTCCAGCCGGGCATGCCCGACGGCGGGATCAGCATCGCGAAGTTGGTCTTGCCGCAGGCGCTGGGGAACGCGGCCGCGATGTGACGCTTGACGCCCTTCGGGTCGGTCACGCCCAGGATGAGCATGTGCTCGGCCAGCCAGCCTTCGTCACGACCCATGTTGGAGGCGATGCGCAGCGCGAAGCACTTCTTGCCCAGCAGCGCGTTGCCGCCGTAGCCCGAGCCGTAGCTCCAGATCTCGCGCGTCTCGGGGTAGTGGACGATGTACTTGGTCTTGTTGCAGGGCCAGGACACGTCCTTCTGGCCGGGCTCCAGCGGTGCGCCCACGGTGTGGACGCAGGGCACGAAGTCGCCGTCGGTGCCGAGCTGCTCCAGCGCGCCGCGGCCCATGCGGGTCATCAGGCGCATGTTGACGGCCACGTACGGGCTGTCGGAGAGCTCGACGCCGATGTGCGAGATCGGCGAGCCCAGCGGGCCCATCGAGAACGGCACCACGTACATCGTGCGGCCGCGCATCGAGCCGGCGAACAGTGCCGGCGTGCCGTCGGCCTGGCCGTTCTGCAGCAGCGCGCGCATCGTGGCGGGCGCCTCCCAGTTGTTGGTCGGGCCGGCCGATTCCTTCTTCTCGCTGCAGATGAAGGTGCGGTCTTCCACGCGGGCGACGTCGCTCGGGTCGCTGCACGCCAGGTAGCTGTTGGTGCGCTTGGCCGGGTTCAGGCGCTTGAAGGTGCCGGCCGAGACGAGCTGGTCGCACAGCCGGTCGTATTCGGCCTCGGTGCCGTCGCACCAGTAGACGTCGGCGGCCTGCGTCAGCGCGGCGATCTGCGCGACCCAGGAAACGAGGCGGTCGTGCTTGACGTAAGCGGGCACGTTCAAGCGCAACCCTTCCATGGCGGGACGGTTCATGAGGAGACTCCAATCACAAGGTTCAAAGACAAGATTGGGCGAACCTCGCTGCCACGGGCCGTTCCGTGGCGCGGGGCTCGCCCAATCTCGCGGCGCCGGCTCTGCACCGTACCTGGGGCAGGTCGCTCGGCGAACGGGAGTTACACCGAGGAACCGCTTTCAGATGCGGGGTTACCCCTAGAAAGCGGGGTAACCAGCGTCGCCATCAGTGTAATTGCCTCGTAACCGCCTCGCCCGGCGAGGTCATGCATTTCAGGAATGGATTCATGCAGGACTTGGCGAGACGCGGGCGGAGCATCACCGCATTCTCCGCGCAGCAAACGGCATACCGATGTCGAGAAGCCATTCAACGCTGCCCTGCACGACGAGAGCGCTCGCGCCCGCCACGGCGGCGGCGCGGGGCGGCGCAGGTCGCACAACCGGCCCGGGGACAGCCAAAGCCGCCATATCCCAACGAGTGCCGGGAGGCCTTGCGCTTCATTTTGGCGGTGCGGCGTCCGGGTTCCGCCTTCAGACGGTCAATGGAAGGGGTTGGCCGTGGCGAACCACAGTCCGATCCCCGATGCGATCAGGAAGGCGCCATCGAGCACGCCGACCATCAGGAACACCTTTGCGAGCAACGGCTCCATCAGCTGGGGCTGTCGTGCCGCGGCTTCGACATACCTGCTCGCCAGATGGCCGATGCCGAGGCATGAGCCAATCGCGCCGAGACCGATCATGTGGCAGACGCCCAGGGGAAGAAGTTCGGAGGATGTCATGGTGGTTCTCGTCGTTGTTGCCGGAGTGGCGGCCAGATCTTCAGGCAGGGCCCTCCGCGTGGCGATAACCTGGGAGGTAACGGCTGCGGCGTCAAACGCGTGCCGGCATTGCGATGCCTGGATCGCGACGAACGCGCCGTGAGGCCGGATGACGCTGCTTCGCGGCACAAAGGGACTGGCGTGCTGCCGCCTCCGATCCGCCAGCCGGCGGGTCACCAACCTGGTCGACGCCGGCAGCAAGGCAATCGGGCGTCTCGCGTGTCTCCATGGACAACCGACGGGGGCCTGCCGTTGGTCATGTTCGGCCGGCCGCCGGCTCCGATCTTGATGCTCGCCGTGGCCATTCCTGCGTCGAAATGTCGGAAGCCAGCCAGTTATTCCGTTTCCGCGCGCGCGAGATTCGCACTCTTTCCGGGATGTCCATCGCCCATCGAAAATCGGGCGCCGGAGCATCGACGAATTGCGGGACCGCGCCGCCTTTCGACGCGCCAGAGCGACGACGCATCGAAAAAAATCGTCTACTATCGAGTCACGACTTGGTGCCCGGCCGGGCACCGAGTTTCAGGGAAAGAATTGCTCGTCAAGAACAACGACGTCTGGTTCCGCCGGACCGTCGATGCATGCAGTGGTGAGGGTCTGCAGGCCGTCAATGGTTCTGCAACGGTGTAGCGCGCCCGGATCGGGGCATGCCGCGCCGTCCGCGCTCGCCCCGCAGGGGCAGGGAGGCCCCGCATGCGTGCCAACGAAGCTTTCGACCTCATCACCGCGCTCCTTGGCGGTGAGCGCGCTGTCGGAGCCGCTCGCCGCGATGTCGGCGGCGGCGACCAGCACCACCCATGGCGCGCAGCACCGCCCTGCGGGGCGAAAGAGCTGCCTGATGTTCGTGCCCCTCTGCAGCCAGCGACAGCGCTTGGGATTCAATGGGCAACGCAACAGCTCCGCTGAAGCTCTCAGGGCGCATGTGCAAGCCAGTCGTCTTGCGCGGCCCCTCGTTCAATTGTCTTGCGCTCCCCGCGGCACCCTCATTGCCAGGCACCGGCTCGGTGCCCCGTACCGGAGTTGCGCGGGCTCGGCCGCCATGTCCCGAACGGTTCTCGGGACGGCCCACGCCGGCAGTTCATCACCGAGGCGGATCGACGAAGGTGCCGTCTCGTCCGCCTGGCCTGCCCGGGTGTGGCCGACGGCGCCCACTCGTTTCTCGGACGCACAGCGCTGAGACGAGTCGGTGAGGGAGATGCAGGTGCACGCTCCGATCCTGTCTTCCTTGACGCGGCGCCGCGCCCTGGTTGGCGCGGGCGCCGCCACGCTGCTGGCGTCGCTGCATGCATGCAATCGCAGCGGCGCTCCCCCCGCATCGACATCGAACGTCCGCATCGCCGTTCCCGTCGTGCCGCATGCCGGCCTGATCCATATCGCCTCGGCGCGCGGATTCTTCCGTGATCGAGGGCTCGAAGCGACCCTGCTCCCGCAGAGCTATGGCAAGGCCGCGCTGGCCGAGCTCGTGCAGGGGCGAGCCGACCTGGCGGTCGCCGCCGACGTGCCGGTCGTCGTCGAGATCCTCAAAGGCGCCCCATTGAGCATCGTCGCCTCGGTCGCCAACGCGTCCAACGAACTGGCCGTGCTGGGGCGCGTCGATCGCGGCATCAACACGCCCGGCGATCTGCGCGGGCGCAGGGTCGGCGTCACGCTGGGGACGAGTGGCGAGTATTTTCTTTGGGCCTTTCTGGTGCGACATCGCATCGCCCCGCAATCGCTTCAGCTGATCGACCTGCCGCCTGCGCAGCTCATCGAGTCATTGCGCCATGACCTCGTGGACGCGATCGCCGCCTGGCAGCCTGTCCGGCATGAGGCCGAGCTCGCCTTCGGCGATCGCATCGTCTCGCTCCATGCCCCCGACGCGTATGCGCAGAACTACGTCCTCGTCGGCCAGCACGACTACGTACTGGCCCACCAGGAGGCGTTGCGCCGCGTGGTGCGCGCGCTGCTGGACGCCCAGGCCTTCGTCGATGCCGATCCCCAAACGGCCAAGAAGATGCTTGCCGGATTGTTGAAGCTGAGTCCCGAAACCCTGGATCCGTCCTGGCGGGACGTGACGCTCGAGGTCGAGCAGCAGCAGGCCCAACTGGTCACGCTGGAAGACGTGGCGACCTGGGCGATGGCGCGAAACTACGCCCCCAGCCAGCCCATGCCCAACTTCGTTTCCCATCTCGCGCTGGACACGTTGCTCGCGGTGAGTCCGGAGCGCGTGACGGTGGTCCGATGAAGATCAGCCGCAAAGCCACGTTCGCGGCCAGCCTGATGCTTGGCACGATGCTGATCATTGCCGTCAGCATCGCTTGGGCCGACGCCCAGGTCCGCGCCGCGGTCGCCCAGCGGCGCCAGAGCGTCGAGATCGTCGACGCGCTCAACAACATGCGCATGGTGAGCTTCGAATACCTGCTCAATCGACGCCATCGTGCACGCCTTCAGGAGCAGATCGTGTGGGAACGGCTCGAGCGCCTGTTCGCGAACCCCGTTCCACTCGACGGGGCAGGCGCCAGCACGCTGGCGAACCTTCGAAGCCAGGGAGAAGCCAGCCACCGCCTGTTCGGCGAAGTCGATGCGGCAGCCGGATCGGGCGCCGTCGACGACGTGCAGC